>Ga0310038_10000360_pt1 | contig 40808 bp, 39 predicted proteins | sample Sb_taG_6_FD_200461 | JGI IMG/M metagenome (GOLD analysis project Ga0310038, IMG submission 200461) | Peat soil microbial communities from Weissenstadt, Germany - Sb_50d_4_PS metaG (v2) (version 2) | ecosystem: Environmental > Terrestrial > Soil > Wetlands > Peat | place: Germany: Weissenstadt... | reverse complement strand
CCTGCGCGGCCTGCCGCCGCGGCGCCGCGCCCAGCAGATCATCAACCACTGCGCGCACCCCGATTACCAGCCCGCGCTGCAGGACTACCTCGACCGAGCAGCCGCCACCGGACCTGGCAAACACACCCCCCACCTGCTCAGCGAGGCGTTGTCATGGCATGTGCGCTACCTGCAGGAAGGCACCATGCGGCTCTTATCACTGCCGGCCGGTCGAGACTCCGACACGGCTTGGGACTGCGTCCTGCCCTGAGTCAATGCCTCACGATTCCGGCGTCGTGCGCGAGCAGCCCTGCCTGGGTCCGGTTGGCGCAGCCGAGCTTGACGAGCATGCGCGACACGTATCCCTTGACCGTCGCCTCCGACAGGTACAGCCGGCTCGCTATCTGGGCATTCGACAGTCCCTCGCCGAGGCAGCCGAGCACCTCGGCCTCCCGCTCGGTCAGCGTGCCGACGAGCTTGCGGGCGTGCTCGCGGGCCGGCTGGCCATCGGTGGACGCAGCGATCAGGCGCCGAGCCGCAGCCGGGGACAGCACGGTATGCCCGTCCGCCGCCACCCGCACCAGCCCGATCAGGTCCGCCGGCGGCGTCGACTTGACGAGGAACCCGGCCGCTCCGGCGCGCAGCGCGCGGAGCACATACTGGTCGGCGTCGAAGGTGGTCAGCACCACCACGACGGGCGGGTCGGCAAGCTTGCCGATCCGCTCGATCGCGGTGAGGCCGTCCACGCCGGGCATGCGCAGGTCCATGAGCACCAGATCGGGCCGGCTGCGGACGACGGCCTCGACCCCGGCCGCTCCGTCGTGGGCCTCGTCCACGACCTCGATGTCACCGGACGAGCCGAGGATCGTGCGCAGGTGCGCGCAGACCATCGGCTCGTCGTCGACGACCACCACCCGGATCATGCCGATCTCGCGGCCGGCTCGGGCTGCTCCGCCTCTTCGGTGTGCTCCGCCGGCTCGGCTGTCGGAACGTACGCGGGCAATACGGCCTCTAGCCGGAACCCGCCGTCCGGCGTTGGCCGGGCCCGCAACGTACCGTGCATCAGCTCGACGCGCTGGCGCAGGCCGGCGAGGCCAAGGCCGGATCCGGTGCCGCGCAGCTCGCTGCCCGCGCTTCGCGTGGCCGGCCCGTTGCTGACGACGACGCTGACCTGCGACTCGCGGTAGCTGATCTGGACGAGCACCTGCGCGCCCGGCGCGTGCTTGCGGACGTTGGTGAGCGCCTCGCGCACTATCCGGTACGCCGTGCGGCCCACGACCGGCGAGGCGAGCGCAGCGTCGCCGTCCTCGGCTAGCTCGGCCGGGGTGCCGGCGGCCGTGGACTCGGCGATCAGCGTGGGCAGCCCCGAGGTTGACGGCGTCTGATCGCGATCGGGCTCGGTCCGCAGGATGCCGACCAGATCCCGCAGCTCATCCAGCGCCTGGCAGCCCGCGGCGCGCAGTTCTTCGGCGGCCTGCCTGGTCGCCTCGTCCGTTGCGGTGATGGTAAGCGCGCCCGCCTGCAGCACCATCAGGCTGACCCGGTGCGTCACGACGTCGTGCATTTCGCCCGCGAGCCGGGCCCGTTCCTCGGCCCTGGCCTGCTCGGCGAGCAGGTAGCGCTCCTGCTCGGCGCGTTCCGCCCGGTCGCGCAGACCCTGCAGGACCTCGCGCCGCGCGGTGAAGTAGAGCGCGAGCAGCGGCCCGACCGCGGTCCTCAGCACGCCGATCGTGATGACGGACGCGGACGGCTCCCAGACCCTGGCCACGATGAGCGTCAGTATGCCGACGGCCGCGAACGCCGCGCGCCGGTCCCTGCGGTAGTAGAACGGCCCGTACGCAGCGAGAACGGTTCCGTAGGGCGCCCACAGGTTCCCGGCATTTTCCGGTGTGATCAGGCCGGCAGGCGAGATGAGCAGGGAGATGACCAGGGTGAATCCGCCGAGGATGGCGATGACGAGGATGGGCGCCCGCCGGCGGAAAACGAGCGAGGCGTCGGCCAGCCCTTGAACGGCCAGCATGGCCCAGGCCAGCGTGCTGGGGTGGGCAGGCCACCAGGACGCCCCGGCGAGCGTGGCGGCGGTGTCGAGCAGGACGAAAAAGACAGCGAGGAGCACATCCAGCGCCAGGCGATTCTGCCGCGCGTACAGTCGATGCCCCATGTCGTTCAGGCTATGTCATCGCCCCCCGGCCACCCCCGATAGCACAACCATCGGCCCGTCAGGACCATACGAAAGTTGCAGGTCACCGCCCGAGGTCATCCCTTCGTGGGGGCAGGACCCTACTGGCTGCCCTGCCGGGCGGCACCCGCGGCGGCATGCAATGGGGACATGCACACAGAACCACAGTTCACGCAAGCACCCCCGCTGGGCCGCTATGAGATCGATGTCAGCCGGTCGAGGGTCAAGTACCGCACCCGGCACATGTTCGGGCTCGGTCCCGTTCGTTCAGCCTGCGGCCTGCCTTCGGTCTCTACCGCCACTACCTAGGAGGGACGGCTCATGCCTAATGCCGTCGAAGTGTCCGGCCTGCGCAAGAGCTACGGCCGGGTGCACGCCGTGCGAGACGTCGGCTTTACCGTCGGCTATGGCGAGATCGTCGCGCTGCTCGGGCCGAACGGGGCCGGCAAGACCACGACGCTGGAGATCCTCGAGGGCTTCCGCACCCGCGACGGCGGGACGGCCGAGGTCCTCGGTCACGACCCCGGCGAGCGATCCAGCGCCCGCGACCTGCGCGAGCGGACCGGCCTGGTCCTGCAGGACATCGCGGTCGAGCCCTACCTGACCGTCCGCGAAACGATCGCTCGCGCTGCTGGCTACTACCGCGCGCCGCGGGGCGTGGCCGAGGTCATCGGGCTGGTGGGCCTGACCGGCCTGGAGCGCCGCAAGGTCAGGTCGCTGTCCGGTGGGCAGAAGCGCCGGCTGGACCTGGCTCTCGGCCTGATCGGTAATCCGGCGCTGCTGTACTTGGACGAGCCGACGACCGGCTTCGATCCGGCTGCCCGCCGGGACGCCTGGCAGCTCGTCCGCGGGTTGCGCACGGCCGGCATGACGATCCTGCTGACGACCCATGACATGGACGAGGCGCAGGCGCTGGCCGACCGGGTCGTGCTGCTGTCCGGCGGCGCAGTCGTGGCCGCCGGCGAGCCGGCCGTCCTCGGCGGGCGAGACGCCGAGCGGGTACGAATCTCGTTCCGGCTGCCAGCCGGCTACACGGCCGCGGACCTGCCGGTCCCGTCGCACTCGGCGAACGGCATGGTCGTGGTCGAGACCGGCGCGCCGACACAGGCGCTGCATCGGCTGACGGACTGGGCGATCCGGCGCGGCCACGTGCTGGCCGGGCTCACGGTGGAGCGGCCCAGCCTGGAGGACGTGTACCTGGAGCTAACCCGCGAAGGCGCGCCAGCGCGTGCGCCGGAAAGGATCACGCGATGACCATCGCCGTTACCGCGCGCCTGCGGGCCGGCCGTCCGGCCGGACCGCAGGCGCGCAAGCGCACCAGCCTGCGCCTGCTGGCGCATCAGGTGCGGTACGAGCAACTGTCGTTCTGGCGGAACCCGCAGAGCGCGGTATTCACCTTCATCTTCCCGGTCGTGTTCGTGGTCATCATGGGCGCGCTGTTCGGCGCGATCGGGAAGAGCTCATACTTCGGCGGACTGTCCGCGCTGCAGTATTACGTGCCAACGATCGCCGCGCTGTCGGTGCTCGGCTCGTGCTACGGCCAGCTCGCGGTCGCCCTCGCGGCCCGGCGGCAGGCCGGGATGCTCAAGCGGATCCGGGCGACGCCGCTGCCCGCGTGGGCATACTTCGCCGGGCTGCTCGCCCACTGCGTGCTCGTGAGCGTGATCGACATCGCGCTCATCGTGGTGGTGGGCCGGCTGTACGGGGTGCCGTTCCCGTCGCACTGGCTCGCGATCATGCTGACCCTCGTGCTCGGTGCCGCGAGCTTCTGCGCCCTGGGCGTGGCAGTCGCGTCGGTGATATCGAACGCCGAGGCTGCCCCGGCGGTGGCTCAGCTCGTGCTGTTTCCGCTGATGTTCATCTCCGGCACCTACCTGCCGATCCACTCCGCGCTGCTCAACCGGGTCTCCGGCTGGCTTCCGGTACGGCCGTTCAACGAGGCCCTGACGGGGCCGTTTGCCCAGCATGCGGGTGCTGACTGGCGGGACCTAGCGGTGCTCGCGGCCTGGGGCGTGGCCGGCGCGGTCGTGGCGGTCCGCCGCTTTCGCTGGGATCCACGGCCCGAATAGAAGACGCCTGGCAATCTGTCGCCATGGGGAGCGGCGAGTTAGGCGCCCGCGCGGCCCAGTCCGCGCGGGCGCCAGCTCGTAGCCCGCAAGTGTCCCTGCCAGTCAGGTCCCAGATGCGCGTCACGGTCGTGCTGCCGCGGCCTGCCGGGAGGGCTCGCGGGCGGGAATGTCCCCGGGGCGGGTCAGTGGGCCGCGGCGCAGCAGCGCGCCGCAGATGACGGCGCCGGCCGCGAAGATGACCGCGCACCACAAGAACACCGTGGTGTAGCCGTGGATCACCGCCAGCTGGACCCAGGCCGGCCGCCCGTGCAGGTGGCTGGCCAGGTAGCTGGTGGTGGCGCTGGCCGCGATGGTGTTCAGCAGTGCGGTGCCGATCGAGCCGCCGAGCTGCTGACCGGTGTTGGCGCTCGCCGAGGCTATCCCCGCGTCGCGTGGTGCCACGCCGAAGGTGCCGGTGTTGGCCGCCGCGCCGAATATCAGGCCCATGCCGACACCGGTCACCATGAGCGGCCCGAGCAGGGCTGACGCGTAGCCCGAATGCTCGCCGATCCTGGTCAGCCAGGCCATGCCGGCCGCGTTGAGCAGCATGCCGGCGATGACCAGCGGCTTGGGGCCGAACCGCGGCATGAGCGCGATGTTGCCCACATTGGCCATGACGGCGATGACCGCCACCATCGGGAGTATGGCGACGCCCGACTTGACCGCCGTGTAACCCAGGCTCACCTGCATGTAGTAGATGAGGAACAGGAAGATGCCGAATATGCCGACCCCGTTGATAAAGCTGGTGAGGTAGGCGCCGCCGCGGTTACGGTCGAGGATGACCCGGGGCGGCAGCAGCGGGTGCGCGGCGCGCGTCTGCCAGGCGGCGAAAACGATCAACAGAACGGCCCCGGCCGCGAGGAAGCCCGCCGTCGACGGTGTGTGCCAGCCGTGCGTCGCGGCGTTGGAGAAGCCGTAGACCAGGCAGAACATCCCGCCCGACACCGCCGCCACGCCCGGGACGTCCAGACGGGCGCCCGGCGTCTTGGGCTGCCTGCCCAGCAGCAGCGCCCCTCCGGTGATCGCCATCGCGGCGAAGACCAGGTTGATGTACAGGCACCACCGCCACGACAGGTAGGAGGTCAGCGCGCCGCCGAGCAGCAGCCCCAGGGCTGAGCCGCTGGCCGCGACCGTGCCGTAGACGCCGAACGCCTGGCCCCGTTCCTTCGGGTCGGTGAACGTCGTGGTCAGCAGCGACAGGGCGGACGGCGCCAGCAGCGCGGCGAAGACCCCCTGGCAGGCGCGTGCCGTCACCAGCATGGTGAAGCTGACCGAGGCGCCGCCGACGGCGGAGGCGGCCGCGAAGCCAGCCAGCCCGGTCAGGAAGGTCACCTTGCGGCCGATCAGGTCGGCCAGCCGCCCGCAGAACAGCAGCAGGCTCCCGAACGACAGCGCGTACGCGGTAACGACCCACTGCCTGTCCGCGTTCGTGAACCCGAGCGCGCGCTGCGCCGACGGCAGCGCGAGGTTCATCACGGTCGTGTCGAGGACGATCATGAGCACGGCGGCGCAGATGGTGGCGAGGATCAGCCAGCGCCGTGGGTCCGCATGGCCGGCGTCGGCGATGTCACTGAAGCGTCTGGACGTCACTTCGCCGGTTGTCGCTTGGGCGGTTGACATTTGGTTCCTCCGGGTCGCTGCGAACACTCGGGTGGTTGGCACTTCCGGCGCACGGCGACCGAGGTCTGGCCGGGTGACCACCAGAGGCTGACCTGGATGCTGGCGCTGCCGCGGACGTACAGCTCGCGGAAGGCGGGAAGAGTTGTCGCTCATACCCAGGAGACGAGCGGGCCCCCGCCGGGGGGACGTGGTGTGCCGGTGTCGGGCTGGGGGGATTAGCGTCTGGGCTGTCCAGGAATTGCGGATCCCGGTAGTGTCCCGTGCGCCGCCGTTCGTTCGTCGTAAAGGTGAGAGCCCATTGGTCCCGGAGGTTGTGATGCAGTACGCCCTGATGATCTACGCCGAGCCCGGCTACGGCGAGGCGCTGCCGGATGCGGAGCGGGCGGCGGTCCTCGCCGAGTTCTCGGCGCTGGCCGATGACGCCCGGTGCGCCGGTGCCGTGCAGCTGCAGCCGGCCGAGACGGCGACCTGCGTGCGCGTGGCCGGTGGCCGGACGCTGTTGACCGACGGCCCGTTCGCCGATACCAAGGAGGTGCTCGGCGGGTTGTACCTGGTCGAGGCCGCCAACCTGGACGAGGCGATCGAGCTGGCGGCCCGCATCCCGGCCGCCAGGTACGGCGGCGCGGTGGAGGTCAGGCCGGTGGTGGCGCGCTGAGCGTGCTGGAGGAGGTCTTCCGGGACGAGTGGGGCCGGGTGCTGGCCTCGCTGGTCGGATTCCTCGGTGACTTCGATAAGGCCGAGGAAGCGGCGCAGGAGGCGTTCGCGATCGCGGCGGAGCGCTGGCCCGCGGCGGGCGTGCCGGCCAACCCGGGTGCGTGGCTGGTGACCACGGCCCGCAACCGGGCGATCGACCGGATCCGCCGGGAGCGCACCCTGGCCGGGAAGATCCACCTGCTGCCGGTAGCGGAGGCCGTGATGGACGAGTTCGACGACACCGTGATCAAGGACGAACGGCTCGAGCTGATCTTCACCTGCTGCCACCCAGCGCTGCCGCTGGACGGGCAGGTGGCGCTCACGCTGCGGGCTCTCGGTGGCCTGGAGACCGCGGAGATCGCCCGGGCGTTCCTGGTCTCCGAGGAGACCATGAAGCGTCGCCTGTCCCGCGCCAAGGCCAAGATCAAGGCGACCGGGATCCCGTTCGCTGTTCCCGGAGCGCACCTGCTTCCAGACCGCCTCGATGCGGTGCTGGCCGTCATCTACCTGATCTACAACGAGGGCTACAGCGGCCGGGTCGACCTCGCCGCCGAAGCGATCCGGCTGGGGCGGGTGCTCGCCGCGCTCATGCCGGACCAGCCGGAGGCACACGGGCTGCTCGCGCTGATGATGATCCACCACGCCCGGCGACAGGCCCGGTTCTCCGGCGGGGACCTCGTGCTGCTCGAGGACCAGGACCGTTCGCTGTGGGACCACGCGCAGATCGCGGCGGGGCGGGCGGTGCTCGACCGGGCGGTCGCGCTGGGCGGGCGCGGCGCCTACGTCATCCAGGCGGCGATCGCGTCGCTGCAGACCACCGAGCGGATCGACTGGCCGCAGGTCGCCGAGCTGTACCGGCATCTGACCGAACTCACCGGCTCCGCGGTGGTCGAGCTCAACCGCGCCGTGGCCCTCGCCCAGGCCGGCGACCCCGCCGCGGCGCTGAGTGCCGTCGACCGCCTCGACCTGGACGGCTACCTCTACTTCCACTCCACCCGCGGCGAACTACTGCGGCGTCTTGGCCGCGACGACGAGGCCCGGGCGGCGTACCGCCGGGCGCTGGAGCTGGCCACCTCGACCCCCGAGCGGCGGTTCCTGATCCGGCGGCTCGACCAGCTCTGACCCGGGCTGTCCCCCGGGCGGCTGCCCGTTCGTCGCCTGGATATGAGCGACAACCGTTCCCCCGGAAGGAGATAGGTCAATGAACGTGCTGATGGTGCGCGCCAAGATCAAGGAAGAAAACGTCGCCGACGCGCGGGCCGCGATTGAGAAGGTCATCCAGGCGCTCGAGCAGGCGCAGCCCGCAGGCGTGCGGTACGCCTCGTGCCTGCTCAGCGACGGCGTCACATTCGTCGCCCTCCTGGAGCTTGACGACGATGGGGGCCACCCCCTGCGCGGGTTCCCCGCCTACCAGGAGATGGTGGAGAGCCTCAAGCAGTGGTACGCGGAGCCGCCGGCTGTCGAGCGGATGACGGTCACCGGCTCGTACGGGCTGTTCTGAGCCTGGGGCCGTCGCATGGCCGGTCGCCCTCGCCGCGACCGGCCACGCGTGTGACAACACCGCCACGCTGGCGTCCCGGTCAGCCGCAAATCTCACGATGAGTAATCGGCCATCGTCTTGGACCGGGTGAACAGCGTGACGCCAGCCGAGACGGCGAACAGCGTTGCCCCGTACGGACCGGCGACCCAGACTGGCCAGGGGTAGGCCAGGTGACCTCCGGTGCCGCTGACCAGGGCCCAGATGACCACGTTGACCGACACGGCGATCAGCCATATGGTCCACAGGGCCTTGAGCACCGCCGGCAGGCCAGCCAGGCAGCCTGCGCGGGAGATAACGGACGGTGGCGCGGTGGCAGCCGCAGCCGTCTGCGGCCTGGCGATCACCGGGCTCGAGGCCGGCAGGTCCGCGCACAGCGGGGCCAGGTCGCCGTAGGTCGCCGCCTGGTACGCAACCTCCATACGGTCCACGTACTCTTCCATGGTCAGACGGCCGTCCTCTAGCGCGCTGCGCAGCCGCTCCACCACCTGCTGCCGGTCGCGATCCGAGGCTCGCATCTTCTGCTGATCACCCATGTCGTCCGCCTCCGCTGACGTCGGGATACTGACATACACCAATCGTCGGGACGGCAGGACGTCCGCGCATCAGCCGCCGGGTAGAACCTGGCCTCATACCACGGGTAGAGAAGGCCGTCACGGTTCGGCGGGAGGTCATTGATTCAGCGGCAAGATCTCTCGGTCGGTGAGTCTACGAGCCCGGGATCAGATCGACTGTGGGCCATGGGCCGCTGAGCGGCGGAGATGCGACGCTGTTGGTCATGAACGACAACGCTCACAGTGCCGGTCGTGCCGGTGAAGGTTTTGACGTGAACGACCGCCGCGGCCGGCTAGCCGCCTATGAGGCAAGAACCGAGATCCCCATGGACCTGCTCGCGGTGGCCACGCTGTGGCTGGTGGTCGTCCCTCCCTGGGATTTCGGCCATGACCTCTATCACCTTGCGTGGACCGCCCGAATTGCTGTCTCGGTCGTCTACGGGATCGACCTGGCCATCCGCAGCGTCCTGTCCGGGAGCCCCGTCCGGTACGTGCTGGCCCATCCGGTCGTACTTGCTTCGGTGCTCTATCCGCCGGTACGCGTCGTCTTCAGTGTCCGCCTGGTCCGGTCGATGTTCCGGCGGGGGAACCTGCTGCGCTTCCTGCTGGCCGCATCGGCGCTGGTCCTCAACGGGGCGGTCATGGTGTACCTGTTCGAGCGGCACGCGCCCGGCTCCAATATCCACACGCTGGGTGAATCGGTGTGGTGGTCGGTGGTGACGGTCACGACCGTCGGCTACGGTGACTACAGCCCGGTCACCGTCGGCGGGCGCATCACGGCAGGCTTCATCATGGGCATCGGCCTGCTCACCTTGGCCGTGGTCACCGCGCAGGTGGCGTCGAGCTTCGTCGCGCAAGGGACCGGCCGGGACCAGCGCAGCCAGCAGATCGATGCGGGCCCGTCCGAGGTGACGCTGGCGGAGCTCGACCGGCGGCTGGCCCGGATCGAGGCGCTGCTCATCGCGGCTGCGCCGTCATCGCGGCGAACGGCAGAAGCCCCGGACCGGGAATCAGGAAGCAGCTGATCAACCTGGCCCGTATCAGCGGCGTGCGTACCGGCTGGGCAGGATCGCCCCGATGATCCACAGGAGCGGGAAGATGAAGCCGATCAGGCCCAGCACCCAATGGCCCTTGCGGAAGCTGAGAACGGCGAAGACCAGCAGCAGGACAAGATAGATGATGCCTAGCGTGAAGCCCAAGATCATGGGGGTTCCCTCCGCCGGTCAGACCCGGCCTGTATCCGGCGCGCTCCGTGCACACTCTGAGGACCATCACACCGTGGACTGCGATCAATTCCATCACCCCGCCCGGGTGAGGTGACCGGCTGCCTCACCCGACCCGTTCGAGATAATCCTGGTAGAGGGTGACGAATCCGTCCGCATCGAAGGTGACGTCCGCCTGGTAGCCGCTGGAGCGGTAGCGCACCACCCGGTTCCCTAGCGGCTCGTACCGCTGCCAGGCTGGCTCTGCGGTCAGTTCCGGGACGCGTACGAAGCGCATGGTGTACTCGCAGGCGGCCGCGCCTTCCCTGAGGAGCCCGTCGCGGGCGACGGGCAGCGAGTTGAAGAACGCCGAATGGTGCAGGTCGAAAAAGTCCGCGTCGCCCAGCTCAACCCGGATGCCGGGGCCGCCGTCCATCGTGAGTTCCAGCACCGCTCGGTCGAGCTTCCAGCGCAGCTCGTATGCGATGCCGATCTGCGTGCCGTGAGCACGGTCAAGGCTCTCGACGTGCACGATCTCCATCCTTGGCGCGTCGAGCCCGCGCCAGAGAAGGGTCCGTATCGCCATGATCACTCCGCCGGGTCGTCCCGCCCGGCAGCCGTTGCTCTCGGTGGCCGGGGTCTGAACTTTGCAGCCTACGGGTCCGCGGTAACGCCGACTCGGCGTAACGGGCGCGAATCAGTGACGGCGAGCCTCGTCCGCCGGTGCGATGAGTGCCAGGCTTGAAAGCGGTCTTAAGGTCAGTGAAATCGCCGGACGAGGAGGACGACCATGAGCGGTGAGGCGCGGACCCCCGAGACTAGCGTCATGGATGACGCGGTGCGCCGTTACCGAGACGAGATGGACAGCGAGTGCCGGCCGGTGTTTGACCGGCTGCACCGGCTGATCGTGGCGATGTGCCCCGAGGCCGAAGTGGTGCTGTCCTACGGGATGCCGACATACCGGATCGGGCGCCGTCGCCTCAACATCGGGGCTTGGAAGCATGGGCTGTCGCTGTACGTATCGCCGAACCGGGACGGTGGCTTCTCGGCGCGTCATCCCGAGTTGGCCTCGGGAAAGGGGACCATCAAGCTCAAGCCTGCAGACGCCCTGTGCATCCCCGACGCAGACTTCCAGGATCTGATACGCGCTGCGCTGCGCGCCTGACAACGGGTGGCGAGGTTCGCCTCGGGGGGCCGCCTGCCGCATCCGCGGCGACGCGGGCACCCATTGGCCTAGCTGGTCTTACCCTGGAGGCACTCGACTGCCGGCGGCAGGTCCGCTGGCAGCGATAAGATCCGGCATCAGGCTGTTGAGGTGGGCTATGAATGATGCGGGCAGCGCGTTGCTGTCGGTCCGTGCCGAGGCTCGGCAGTTGGTGGCCCCGGATTATGCCGTCGTGGACGGTCTGATCGAACACACCGCAGGATCCAAGGTGGAGGCAGTGCGTCTGGCCGCCTCAAGCGTGGATCGCCTGACCACGGATCTGGCCGCCCTCGGCGGAGTGCCCTTCGAGGAAAGCGCACAACGCCGGCGGCTGACCTGGTCGGCGTATTCCTCGGCCACACGTGAGGAGCGCTATCACGACAAGCAGACCGGGCTGCTGGAGCGGACCGGGCAGGTGACCGCCACGGTGGCGCTGCGGGTGATCCTCCGCGACCTGGACACGCTGGATGCTGTCAGCGGGGTACTGGCGGCTCATCAGAGCCTGAATGTTCACGCCGTGACCTGGCACGTTGACTGGGACAACCCGGCGTGGCCGCAGGTCCGTGCCGCCGCGATCCACGCCGCGGCCGGCAAGGCCCGGGACTATGCCGCAGCGCTCGGTGGCACGGTGCACCATGTCGAGCACGTCGCCGACGCTGGGCTGCTCGGCGGCGGCGACGCCGTGGCATATCAGCCGGTCCACATGACGGCGCGGGCCATGAGCGCCGGCGCTGAGGCGCCGGGAACCCCGGAGCTGAATCCGGTTCCGCAAGAACTCATCGCCACTATCGAAGCTCGCTTCCGCACCGCTGGAGTGTCCTTGCCAGTGACTTAACGCGCACCTGGCGGCTGTCCGGGCGGGGCCGGCCCGTGCGCCTATGGCCTCGCCGTCACCGCGGTCACGGCGGGCGGCACCGTGAGGCCGTTATGAGGCGAGGGATCCGGGGACGGGCAGCCCGAAGACGCGCCGGCGTGCGGCGTCGAGCAGGGGGCTGGGCAGCAGGCTGAGCAGGGCCAGCCGCCGTGAGTACTTGCCGGCGAGGTAGACGTGGCGGGGGCGAGTGGCGGTCAGTGCCCGGATAATCGTGGTGGCGGCGACATCGGGCGGGCTGCCGGAGTCCTCGCGGCGCTGCATGACGGCGAGCATCTTGCCGAACGCGTCTTCGTACAGGATGCGGTCCTGGGGCCGGGCGGCGGCCAGGGCAGCGGAGGCGTCGCGGGTGACTTTGCCGGCGGCGCTGCTGTTGATGCTGGCTGGTTCGATGATCACAACCTTTACCCGCCAGGGGGCGAGTTCCTGGCGCAGCGCATCCGCGAGTGCGGCCAGGGCGGCCTTGGTCGCGTCGAGCGGCCCGGCGAAGGGCGGGGTGAAACGGACCCCGATCGTGCTGATGACCACGATCCGGCCGTGTGCGCGCCGCAGCATTGGCAAGAACGCCTGGGTGACGGCGAGCTGGCCGGTCACGTTGACCTCCAGCTGCCTGCGGAAGGTATCCAGCGGGAGCAGCTCGGCGGGGCAGGCCATGCCGATGCCGGCGTTGTTGACCAGGCCGTCCAGCCCGGCGGCGTGCCCGTTGACGGCGGCGGCCGCGGCAGCGATGTGCCTGGCATCGGTGACGTCGAGGATGAGCGGGGTGAGCTCGCCGCCCGCGGCACTGCGGGCTAGCTGCTGCCCGTCGGCTGCGGTGCGGACCCCGGCGTAGACGTGCTGGCCGCCCGCGGCCAGGCGCAGCGCGGTGGCGCGGCCGATGCCGGATGAGGCTCCGGTGATGAGGGTGTGCTTGCGCGAGCAGTTCATGACTCCTCCATTCGGGTGTCAGGGGTGAGGCTTGCGCCTGGCCATCCCAGACCAGGGTCACGGTCTGCGAGCAGGCCAAGCTGCACCACCTGCCGGGATAGCACGGCCTCGAGCAGCCAGTCGGCGGCGATGCGGGTCTTGTTGGCGGGGATCGCGGTCAGATGGTAGCCGCGGGTCACCGCCTTGGCGGCCAGGCCGGACAGCCGCACCCCGGCCGGGTTGGCAGCCGCCTTGACGCCGCCCAGGTCGACGGTGAATCCGAGGTCGTGGTGCCGGTACGGCCGTCGCCGGCCGTAGCCCAGTGAGGCGGCGAGGTTGGCGGCGGCCCGACGGCCTTGCCGCACAGCGTGCTGTGCCGTCATCGCGGTGAGCTGGCCGGGCCGGGTCAGGTCGGGTACCGCGGCGGCGTCTCCGCAGGCGAGGATCTCCGGATGGCCGGGCACGGTCAGGTACTCATCGACCGCCAGCCGGCCAGCGGCGGTGGGCAGGCCGAGGTCGCCGACGAGCGGATCGGGCCGGACTCCGACACACCAGATGAGCGAACGGCTGGGCACGAACTCGCCGTCGGATAGCAGCACACCGTCATCGGCTGCCTGCTGGATCGTGGTGCCGGTGCGGACCTCGACGCCCCGCCTGGTCAGCACCCGGGAAGCGGTGGCCGACAGGTGCGGGTCCAGTTCCGGCAGCACCCGCGGGGCGGTATCCAGCAGCAGCCAGCGGATCGGCTGACCGCGCAGCCCGGGGTGCCGGCGGGCGACAGCCTGGGTGAGCAGCTGACCATGGGCGGCGACCTCTGTCCCGGTATAGCCGGCGCCGACCACCACGAAGGTACAGTGCGCGTCCCGCTCGGCCTGAGCAAAGCCCGATGGCGCGCCTACGGCAGCGGCGGCCAGCTCGACCTGCCCGACGAGGTGGTCGCGCAGTGTCAGGGCCTCGCCGATGCTGCGGAACCCGAGCGCGTGCTCCGCGACGCCGGGGACCGGCAGCAGTTTGCCGACGCTGCCTACGGTCAGCAGCAGCTGGTCATAAGGCACGGTGCTGCGGTTACCTTCCGGATCGGCGAGTCCGACCTGCCGGCTGTCGATGTCGACCTCGTCGACCGTGCCCGGTATCAGCCGGATCCCGGACCCAAGATCCGCCAGGGGCACCGCGACGCGGCGCGGGTCGAGGATCCCGCCCGCCACCTCAGGCAGCAGCGGCAGATAGAGGAAGTAGTCCATCGGGTTGATCAGGACGATCTCTATCTGGCTCGCGGGAGCTGGACGTGTCGGCCGCCAGCGGTTGACCAGCCGGGACAGGGTACGCGCGGCGTGGAAGCCCGCGAACCCGCCGCCGACGATGACGATCTGCTGCGGGTGACCAGGGTGGAAAGGTTCAGACATGACGGAGACAGCCTCCAAACTCGTTGGGTGATCTGGCCGGGCGCCATGGCTTCAGTGCGCCCGGGCGGCGACGCGTCCTGGCCTCTGCGGGGCGCCGTCAAGGTCGGCGCGCCGTACCCGGATGGCGGCGATGGTGACGATCAGGGCGAGCAGCATGATCCCCGCCACTACCTCGAACCCGCGGGAGAACCCTACGGCGAGCGCGTGCCGGTAGATCGCGGCCGGCAGGCTTCCGCTCGCATGCACCCGGTAGCCGGTTCTGGCCGCGGCAGCGGCCTGGCTGCGGATGCTGTTGGCAAACGCCGTCCAGGCGACCGTGCCGAGCACAGCCAGCCCGATCGAGCCGCCGATCTGCTGGCCGGCGTTGAGCAGGCTGGAGGCCACCCCGGCGTCGGCTTCCTGGACACGGGACAGGGCCACCACCGACAGCGGCAAGAACAGCATGCCCAGGCCGGCCCCGGCGACGAGGGTGGGGCCGAGCAGACCGGTGGCGTAGTGACTGTGCTCGCTGATCCGCGACAGCCAGAACATCCCGCCGGTGGCGGTGGCCGAGCCGGCGATCAGCAACGGCCGGGCACCGATCAGGGGCACCAGCTGGGCGCTGGCGCCCGACATCACCATGATGGCGGCCATCATCGGCAGGTAGGCCACGCCGGATCTCAGCGCGCTGTAGCCCCAGACGGTCTGCAGGAAGATGGTCAGGAAGAAGAACATGCCGAAGAGCGCGGTCCCGACGCACAGCATGATCAGGTAGGCGCCGGACCGGTCGCGGTTGCGCAAGATCCGCGGCGGGAGCAGCGCGTTCCTGCTGCGCAGCTCGGTGACCATGAACGCGGCGAGCAGCACGACAGCCGCGGTCAGGGAGGCCACGACCTTGGTATCGCCCCAGTGCGAGACGCCGTCCGGGGTGGTGGCCGCGTTGGACAGGCCGTAGACCATGGCGGCCAGCCCGCCGGTCCCGGTGATCGCGCCGGGCAGGTCGAAGCGGCCACGGCGGCGGGCCGACTCGCCGAGCACCCGCGGCGCAGCCAGGGCGACCGCGATCCCGATCGGGACGTTGACGAACAGCACCCAGCGCCAGGATACGTAGGTGGTGAGCAGGCCGCCGGCGATCAGGCCGACCACGCCGCCAGTGACGCTCATCGCGGCGTAGACCGCCATGGCCCGGTTCCGTGGCGGGCCTTCATCGAACGTGGTACTGACCAGCGACAGTGCGGTGGGCGCGGTGATCGCGGCGCCCACGCCCTGGACCGCTCGCGCGGTCAGCAGCCAGGCCTGGGTGGTGGCGAACCCGCCGGCCAGCGAGGCTGCCGAGAATAGGATGACGCCGGCGATGAATACCTTGCGCCGGCCGAGCAGGTCCCCGGCCCGGCCGCCGAGCAGCAGCAGCCCGCCGAACGCCAGCCCATAGGCGTTGACGACCCACTCCAGGTCGCTGCCGGAGAAGCCGAGCGCGCGCTGAATGTGCGGCAGGGCGACGTTGACGACGGTGGCGTCGAGCACCACCATCAGTTGCGCGGTCGCTATGACCACCAGGGCCAGGCCCAGACGGCGCTGGCCATTGGCCGCCGGCGTGGCGCGCGGTGCTGCCGCGGGCCTGGCCGCCGATTGTATTTCAGACATGACAATTCCTCCCGAACGTGTGTGCGGTTGCCTGGTGGCGGTGAGCGGGGAGCTTGCAGCGGTCAGAGCGCCTTGCGGTTTTGCGTCTCATTGCTGCGCGTGAACGTGCCGGTCATCTGGCACGCTACGAACGGTCACCGCGCTAGGGCGTCACTCGAACGTGTCATGCGGGTGGAATCTTCGGCGGCGGCATCAAGCACGACAGTGCCGCCGGACTTGACCAGCCCGCGCCCCGGAGACCGAGGAGCGGGCGCCGGGCTGCACCTCATGCTGACCAGATGCTGACCAGCCTTCCGGCACTGCGGCGGTGCCAGGCCTAGTCGAGTTGCTGACCGCATCCGCTGGCGGCACCGTCGTGCCGGGTGGACGGCCGCGGAAGATTCCACCCGCATGTGCACGTTCGGGTGACGCCCCGCGCGGCGCCGGCTCCTACCGTCTCTTCCAGAACCAGTCCCGGCCGCAGGCGGCGTGACTAGGTTCCCTTCATCCGCGAAACGAGCAGCAGACAATTAGGAGAAACTCATGTACGAATCCGCAACCGAAGCCAGCCGTGCCGTGGTGGCAGGCTTTTTCCGCGCCCTCCGGGCTGGTGACATGGACGCGTTGAGGGCCACCTTCGCGCCAGATGCAACCTGGATCCTGCGCGGCGGCCTTCCGGCTTCGGGGACGTGGACCAGTCCGGACGGAATCATGGATGGGTTCTTCCCCCAGATATTCGGCCGCCTCGACCCCGACGTACCCGTGGTGCAAGACGTTCACCGAATCATCGCTGACGGCGAGTATGCCGTCGCTGAGTGGACCACCCACGCCCGGACCCGCGACGGCCGCCGTTACGACAGTGACTATGCGGGTGTCTTCCGGGTCGTCAATGGGCAACTTGCAGCCGTCACCGAATACCTCGACACCGCATATGCCAGCCGGGTGCTCTTCGGCAGCTGATATGACTGCGATCCGGGAACAGGGTCACAGCGAACGTCGCCATTGACCGGGATCGGTCTCGGCCAACGTTTCTGCGCGCGGCTCATTGGTGCTTGAGCCGACGTGGGTGCTAGACCACCCGGTAGAGCTCGTACTCGATCCGTTTAGGCCCGGCCAGCCGCCCGCGGCCGATGAACAGGCTCTGCGTGAGCCAGCCGTAGGTGTCATGGCCGACATCGAACTGGGGCGTCATGTACATGTACTGGTCGGCGTACGTGGTCTCGCGGCCGCTCGCCAGGGCCCGGGCGAACTCCTCGTTCCCGCGGATCAAGGCGGCGTCGTAGCGCATGAGGATTAGCGTCCCGTCCTCGGTGAGGAACTGTGTTCGCTGGTCCTGGCGACGGATACCGTTGGTGTCGACCCGGATCCAGTCGGTTCCCGGCATCGCCAGGCTCGCGGTGATCCGCGGCCCGGCGAGTGAGGCTTCGGCGATCTTCCAGCACAGCCGGGCCGGAGATCCGGTGGTGGGCCCCAGCGGTCCCTCAATCCGCTCGGCGAACGTCATCTCGTATTCGAGTTCGATCATCTTCCTGCACCACCTCAGTGCCTGGCCCGGTCCGGTCCCCGCGAGCCTGGTTCACTTGCCGGGCGCGCCCTTCACGTCAGCGAAGCGCGGCGAGCCGTCCTCGCACGCGACCCGGGCGCCGTTGGCCGTGAAGCTGATGGCGTGATACCAGCCAGCGAGCATCATCAGGTCGAGCAGCTGCTCCTCGCGGAACAGCCGGGCCAGCCGGCGCCACAGGTCCTCGCCGATGTCGGCGGAGTCGTGCAGGGCATCGGCCGCCTCGATGAGCAGCCGGTCCCGCTCGTCGGTCCAGCACGGATCGCCCGCTCCGCCATGCGTGAGCGAGGTGATCTGCTCGCTGGACAGGCCGGCCCGCTCAGCGAAGAACGCCACGTGCACTCCCCACTCGTACTCACACCGGCAGCGGGCGCATGTCCGGTCGATGATTATCTCGCGGTCACGCATCGACAGCGAGAGCCGTTTGCTGAGCTCGTAGCCCCCCCAGCCGCTCATGGCGGAGGTCATCGGGAGGTTCCGCGCAAAGGTCCGGAACAGCAAGATCGGTGGCACGCCGGGCGGCATCATGGCTTCGAGCCGTTCGGCGATGTCGGGCGGGTACGGCGGGCGGACGGGATCGACGCGGGTCGTCATCGGGGTCCTCCTCTGTTTCTGATTCAGAAACCTCTTGAACAAGGTATCGTTTCTGATATCGAAACGCAAGGGAGTTGCCATGGCAGCACGGCTACCGCGTCCCGGCGGGCCCGTCCGGGGATCGGCAACGGGCCGGCCGCTGATGGCGGCGATGGATCTGCTCGGGCGGCGCTGGGCGCTTCGGATCCTGTGGGAACTGCGCGCCGAGCCGCTCGGGGCCCGAGCACTGCAGGCCCGGTGCGACCGGATGTCCTCCAGCGTCCTGTACGAGCGGCTGGAAGAACTCACCGCCGCAGGCCTGCTAGACCGTGACGAAGCCGGCGCCTACCTGCTTACCGATCTGGGAGCGGCGCTCGCGCCAGCGCTCGAATCCCTCGATTCCTGGGCGCGACGCTGGTCAGAGGCGCTGCAGGAGACAGACCGCCCGGGGTGACACCCACCTCACGCCGGGTCTGGTGCTAAGCTCCCCGGCCCGTCCTGCGCCTCGCCGACGCAGGGAGTAAGGTCGTCGGCAATTCGGAGAACCATAGCTGCGATGTCCTCCTCGCGTGATCGCGTGCTGACCGCGCCGCGCCGCTCACGCCCGCACGCTCGTTGACGGCCGGTTTGGGCCCGCGCCAGCCGGCCAGCGTTCGAAGGGGAGTGCGAGCATCTGTGTGTCCTTCCGCCGGGTTCCGTGGTCTGCGCGCTATTGAGCGGCAGGGGGCGTGGCGTCACCCAAAGGTGCCGACGGGGTGGAATCTTGCGGTTCTGCGCCGGGCATCAAGGTGCTGCGGGCGGCGGTTGTTTGCCGCCGGAGGCCATGGGGAAGGGGGAAACAGTCCGGCCAGGGTACATGGGATGGCCGGGTCAGGGTCGGCCGCGGGGAAGCGCAGGCCGACTCGCGATGGTTCCTTCCAGCGGCGATGCGGAGGATCGCGGAGACGTAGAACGATGCAGGTCAGCGATGGCTGAATGGTCGGCGACGGCCCCGGAGCGCGATGTCCTGCTGGCCACCAAGCTGTATATGCCCGGGCCGCGGCCCGGGCAGGTACCGCGGCCGCGGCTAATGGCACGGCTCGATGAGGGCCCGGTGCGGGGGCTGGTATCGGTCTGCGCCCCGGCCGGGTACGGCAAGACGGTCCTGCTGGCGGACTGGGCCCGGCGCGGGGGGCACCCGGCCGCGTGGCTGTCGCTGGACGCGGGGGACAACGACCCGGCCCGGTTCTGGCGTCACGTGGTGGCCGCGCTGGACCGGGCCCGCCCCGGCACCGGTGAACGGGTGGCCCCGCTGCTCGGGCCGCCCGTGCCGTCGTCGTTCCAGGGGCTGGTCACGGCGCTGATCAATGAGCTGGCCGCGGAGGAAGCCCTGCTGGTCCTCGACGATTACCACGTGATCGGCTCGCCGCAGGTGCACGAGTCGCTCGCGTTCCTGGCCGAGCACCGGCCGGCCGGGATCTGCGTGGTACTGGCCAGCCGCAGCGATCCGCCGCTGCCGCTGGCGCGGCTGCGGGCACGCGGCCAGCTGACTGAGATACGCGTAGGTGAGCTGCGGTTCACGCCCGCGGAGACAGCGGAACTGCTCCAGCACGCCGTGTCCGCGCTCCCGGATGGGTTGGTGGCGGCGCTGGCGGCCCGGACCGAGGGGTGGGCGGCCGGGTTGCAGCTGGCCGGGCTGTCCCTGCGCGGCCAGGATGATGCCGCTGCTTTCGTGGCCGCGTTCACCGGGAGCCACCGGTACGTCCTGGACTACCTAGCCGAGGAGGTGCTTGAGGGGCAGGATACGCAGCTGCGGATGTTCCTGCTGGAGACGTCGGTGCTGGAGCGGCTCAGCGGCCCGTTGTGCGACGCGGTCACCGGCCGTAAGGGCAGCCAGGCGCTGCTGGAGGAGGCGGAGCGGGCTGGGCCGTTCCTGGTCCCGCTGGATGAGGTTCGCGGCTGGTGGCGCTACCACCACCTGTTCGCCGACCTGCTCCGCGCCCGCCTGCAGGAAGAGCAGCCCGGCCGAGTGCCGGACCTGCACCGCAACGCCGCGGCGTGGTACGCCGGGTACGGGCTGGCCGACGACGCCATCGGCCACGCGGTAGCGGCCGGGGAGATGCTCTGGGCGGCCCGGATCATCGAGCAGCACTACGACCTGGTCTACTACATCCGCGGCGAGGCCGCGACCATCCACCGGTGGCTGTCGGTGCTCCCCGCCGAGGTGATCAGGTCCCGCCCCCGGCTGTTGCTGGCGCAGGCCCACATGGCCGCCACCAGCGGCCACTTCGAGGTCGTGGAACCGCTTCTGGACGCGGTTGAGTGCGCGCCCCCCGGCTGGGCCGATGAACCATTCGCGCCAGTCGGCGGCGCGGCGGCCAGCAACCTGGTCAATGTCCCGGCCCTGACCACGCTCATTCGCAGCTATCTCGCCCAGTTCCGTGGCGACGCCGAGGCCACGGCCGCGTTCGCCGAGCAGGCCCTGGCCGAGATCAAGCCCGGAGAACGGCTGCTGAGCGCCAACGCGCACGTATTCCTGGCCGTGGCCGAGTGGCTGCGCGGCCGACTCACCGAGGCCGAACGCGTCATCGCGTCCAGCGTCACCGAGTGGCGCGAGACCGGCCAGCTCACGATGACCGCGTGGAGCTACTGGTCGCTGGTGCTGATCCAGCGTGCCCAGGGCCGCCTGGACGCGGCCGTGCTGACCTGCGAGCGGGCTCTGGACACCCTCGTCACCGCCGGCCGGCCGACGCGAGCGGCCGGACTGGGCTACGTGGGCTTGGCCGAGGTCGCCTACCAGCGGGACGAACTCGACGTCGCCCTGCGGCACGCAACGGAGGGCATCGCGCTGTGCCGTCAGTTCGTCTACATCGTTCCGCTGGCCGACGGCCTGGCCACCCTGGCGATGATCCGGCAGGCCACCGGTGATCCGACCGGGGCGCTGGCGGCGATCGCCGAGGCCGACCAGGCCTCTCCGGGTCCGGCCGGCTTGCTCAACCCGGCCCCCGCCCGGCGGGCCCGGCTGCTGCAGGCGCAGGGCAACCTGGCCGCCGCGGCCCGATTCGCGCAGGACAACGGCCTCGGCCCGGACGACGAGGCAGACTACGCACGCGAGTCCGGGCACCTGGTGCTGGCCCGGATCCTGCTCGCCCAGGACCGGACCGGCCACGCGCTGGCAGTGCTGGACCGGCTGCACGCCGCGGCGGTCGCCCAGGACCGGGCCGGCAGCCTCATCGAGATCGGCGCGCTGCGGGCGCTGGCGCTGGCCGCCGCCGGCGATGAAGCAAGCGCGGTCACGACGCTGGCTGAGGCGCTCCTGCTGGCCTGCCCGCAGGGCTATGCGCGAATCTTCGCCGATGAGGGCCCGCCGATGGCCGCGCTGCTCGGCCGACTCATCGCGGCCCAGCGCGCCGGCCAGGCAGCCGCCAAGGTCCCGCTCGGCTACCTGGCCCGGCTCCAGCGGGCCTTCGGGCCCGGGCAACCCGCGAATGATCCCCTCCCTGCCGGGATCGTCGACCCGTTGACCAGCCGCGAGCTTGAGGTGCTCAAGATGATGGCGGCGGGCCGGTCGAATCAGGCCATCGCCCGCGAACTCGTGGTCAGCCTGGACACCGTCAAGAAGCATGTCGGCCACGTGCTGGGCAAGCTCGGCGCGGCCAGCCGCACCGAGGCCGTCGCCCGGGCCCGCCAGCTAGGCCTCATTCCTTAGCGCGCTCCCCTGCCAATCCTGGCCACGGGCGTTGTCCGCGCGCGAGCACCATGGTGCCAGGCGCCGCCGCGGAAGATTCCACCACATGTGCACTTTCGGGTGACGGCCCGGCCCGGGGCCGCTCATAGCGTGCCGGTAAAAGACACGCCTGCCCGATGGAGGAATGGCAATGACTGTCCTTAGCTCTCACCGCTCCGTGGCAGACCCCGGCCGGCGGTCCGGGTGGGCCCCGGCGCGGATCGCCTCCGCGGTGATCGGCGTCCTGCTGGCCCTGTGCTCGCTCGGGCTGCTGGGCGTGGGCGGTGCGGCCTGGTGGGCCAGCACGACCCAGCGGCACGGCGGGGACATCGACCTGGGCACCTGGAGTTACCGCAGCGCCGGTTACGCGGTGACCAGCAGCACGGCGGACCTGTACGGGGCGACCGGTGGCCTGCCCGTACCGCGATCGCTGCTCGGCACGGTCCAGATCCAGGTCACATCGGAGCGCGGCGCGGACCCGGTATTCGCCGGAATCGCCTCGGCCGCCGCGGCCGGCCGCTACCTGGCCCCGGTCGGCTACGACACGGTCCGCAGCATCACCCGTCACCACGCCACCTACACCGGCCATCACGGCGGCGCTCCTGCGACCGCGCCCGCCCAGGCCGGTATCTGGGCCGCCCAGGCGGCAGGGCCTGGCACCCAGACCCTGACCTGGCCGGATCACAGCGGCAGCTGGACGGTGATGGCCATGAACGACGACGGGTCACGGCCGGTCGCCGTACGCATCAGCGTCGCAGCGGCGCTGCCATCTCTGCCCTGGATCGCCGCTGGACTCCTGGCCGGTGGGGTCCTCCTCCTGGCCGCAGGCGTGATCCTCATCGCCGTTCCGGCCCGCCACGCAGCCCGCCACCGCTGAGGCCCCCGCGCGGCACCCCTACCCAGCTTGGAGCTCTCCTCATGTCAAACCATCTGTACCGACTCGCCCGCTTCGCGTTCCGGCGACGGCGGCTGGTGCTGGCGGCCTGGCTGGCCGCGGCTATCGCCGGCATCGCCATCGCCATCGCCAGCGGCGGCAAGACCAACGACGCCTTCACCATCCCGGGCACCGAGGCGCAGAACGCGGCGGCCATCTTGTCCGCCCGGCTGCCGGCGTTCAGCGGCGGCCAGACTACGATCGTCTTCGCCACCACCACCGGCACCGCGAAGGTCACCGATCCGGCCGCCGAGGCGGCGATCGAGTCAGCCATGGCTAAGCTCACGTCGATTCGGCAGGTCTCCGCGGTCGCCAATCCCTTCCAGAGCCATCTGGTGTCGCCGAGCGGCAAGATCGCGCTCGGGCAGGTGCAGTGGTCGGCACTGGCGGCCGGCGTGACGGACTCGAGCCTGGCTGCCGTCACGGCCGCGATGAAGCCGTTGCAGGCCAGTGGCGTGCAGGTCGAGTACAACGGCAGCGTCTATCCGGGCTGGCACACGGTAGCCTCCGAGGTGCCCGAGCTGGTCGGCCTGATCATCGCGTTCGGGATCCTGATGATCACCTTCGGCGCCTTCGCCGCCGCGGGCATGCCCATCCTGGGCGCGATCATCGGCGTGGTCACCACCTTGATGGGCATCACCGCCGTCGCGTCGGTGTTGACTATCGCCTCGGCGTCGACCACGGTGGCGCTGATGCTCGGACTGTCCTGCGGCATCGACTACGGGCTGTTCATCTTGTCCCGGCACCGGGCCAACCTGCTCAACGGCATGACACCGGAGGAGTCGGTGCCGCTGGCCATGGGCACGGCCGGCAGCGCCGTCGTCTTCGCCGCCCTCACTGTGATCATCGCGCTGTGCGGCCTGACGGTCGTCGGCATCCCGTTCCTGACCGTCATGGGCCTGGCCGCCGCGGCGTCCGTCACCGTCGCGCTGCTGATCGCCCTGACGCTGCTGCCGGCGCTGCTGGGCTTCGCCGGCACCAGAGTCGCCACGTTCACCCGGCTGCCGCGACTTGGGGCGCGCGCGGAGCGGGCCGCCCGCCGCAGCGCGGCCGACCCGGGCAGCCCCGCCGGCGCCAGGTGGGCCCGGTTCGTCGTGCGCCACCGGGCGATCATGCTCCTCGGCGGGATCGCCATGCTCGGCGTGCTCGCGATTCCGGCGTTGTCCATCCAGCTGGGCCTGCCCAGCGGGGCCTCGCAGCCCGCCGGGAACACCCAGCGCCAGGCCTACGACCTGACCACCGAGGGCTTCGGCGCCGGCTTCAACGGCGCGTTGCTGATCGTCGGCCAGGACACCCGCCGCCCCGCGGACACCGAGCAGATCGCGGCGGCGCTCAGCAAGCTGCCCGACGTCGCGAATGCGACCCCCGTGATCACGCAGAACGGGATCTCGCTGATCAGGCTGATCCCGGAATCCGGGCCGAGCGACCCGGCCACCGCCACCCTCGTGCACACGATCCGCGACCACCGGGCGGCGATCGAAGGCCAGACCGGCGCGCGCATCCTGGTCGGCGGAACGACGGCGTCCAACCTCGACGTCTCGGCCAAGCTGTCCGCCGCCCTGCCGTTCTTCCTGATCGTCGTGACAGGCCTGGCGTTCATCCTGCTGACGGTCGCGTTCGGGACCATCCTGGTGCCGGCCACGTCGATCCTGGGCTTCCTGCTCTCGATGGCCGCGGCGCTCGGCGCCCAGGTCGCAATGTTCCAGTGGGGCTGGGGCCAGCACATCTTCGGCATCCCCCCGGCGCAGACGATCAGCATCCTGCCGGTCATCATGCTGGCCATCATCTTCGGCCTGTCCAGCGATTATGAGATGTTCGTGGTATCGCGGATCAAGGAGGACTACACCAGGAACGGCGGCGCCCGCCGCGCGGTGCAGCGGGGCACCGGGCTGTCGGCCCGCGTGGTCACCGCCGCCGCGCTGATCATGTTCTCCATCTTCGTCGCCTTCACGTTCACCAGCGACCCGACCATCAAGGCGATCGGCTTCAGCTTCGCCGCCGGCGTCTTCCTGGACGCCTTCGTCGTAAGGCTCACGCTCGTGCCGGCCATCATGGCCATCACCGGGTCGAGAATCTGGTATCACCCGCAGTGGTTCGCCAGGCACATCCCTGACCCCGACATCGAAGGCCAGCGGCTCGCGCGCAAGCCCGCCCAGCGAGAACTCGCTGCCGCGGGCACCCGGGGCGCCGAGTGGCGCAGCAGCGCCGCCGCGGTGCCGCCAGGGACCGGCAGGGAAAGCGCCGCTACGGGATGAGGCCTAGCTGGTGGGCCCGGGCAACGGCCTCGGTGCGGCTGGCCGCGCCGAGCTTGCCCAGGATGTGGCTGACGTGCTTCTTGACGGTGTCAAGGCTGACCACGAGCTGGCGGGCGATGCCCTGGTTCGGCATCCCGGCCGCCAGCAGTTGCAGGACCTCCAGCTCGCGGCTGGTCAGCGGCTCGACGATGCCCGGCACGGCGGCGGTACCGGGCCGGTGATCTTGCGTGGAGGGGCCGGCGTCGAAGGCACGTTGCAGCCGGGCCAGGCACTCGAGCGGGACCGTGGCAGCGGCCCGGCCGGTGCGCTGGGCCGCGATCAGCCGGCCCAGCAGCGCGGCCATCGGCGGGCCCTCGTCGGCGAACACGCGGACCTGACCCTGCGGGCAAGCCAGGACAAGCGCACCGGCGAGCGCGGCTACCGCGCCACCTTCATCGCCGCTGGCGGCCAGCGCCAATGCCCGCAGTGCGCCGATCGCGATGAGGCTGCCGACCCGGTCCTGGGCGGCGGCCGCCGCGTGCAGCCGGCCGAGCAGCGCCAGCGCCCGCTCGGCCTCCCCCCGGGCGAGCAGGACACGCGCCAGGACCAGGTGCCCCGGCTCGCGGGGATAGTCTGGCTCGTCGTCCGCGCTGAGACGGACCTCGGTCGTCCAGCGGGCGGCTCCGGTCAGGTCACCCTGGGCCAGCAGCAGCTGGGCCCGCTGCGCCGGGACGGTATTAAGGAGGCCACTCGGGCCCGGGGCAGCCTGCACCGCCTCTCCGATCGCATCCAGCGCTCCGGCACGATCGCCACTGGCCTGCCGGAGCCACGCCAAGGTAGCTAGGCCTGTGGCCAACGGAGTGGTGTAGATGAATTGGCGGCAGAGCCGGATTCCCTCGGTGACATGCCGCAGAGCATCATCGATTTCGTTGCGCTGGTAGGCCACCTCGCCCAGGCCAACATACGACGGGCCTGCGGCTGGCAACGGTGGCCGGCCCGGCGGCGCGGTGAACTCCAGCGCTTGCTGGCACGTGCGCATGGCCGCGTCCAGGCGGCCCTGGGCCCGCTGGACCTGGGCGAGCTCATAGCTTCCCCAGGCACTCCACGTTGGCAGGCCGGCGGCCTGCCTCCCGGCGACGCTAGGCGCGAACACGCGCTCAGCCTCCGCGAGCCGTCCGCAGAGCCAGTCAGCCGCGGCCCGGTTCCACCGGGACATCGAGTCCACCAGCCGCTCGCCCTCGTTGAGCTCGGCCAAGGCTTTCGCGGCGAAGGCTGACGTACCGTCGGCATCGTTGCGTAGTTCGGCGATATAAGCGCGGAAATTCGCGATCAGCGCGCGGACATTCACCAGCATGCTTGCGGCCCGGCCGATGGTCGGCTCATACGGCTCGTCGACCGTATCTCCAGACGCTCGCTCGGCCGCGTTGAGCAGCGGCTCGGCCGCCGCGACGTCGCCTCCGCGGGCGGCAAGCAGCGCCTGTGCCAGCAACAGCCGGGGCCGTGACTCGAGCAGATCGACGGGCAGTGGTGACAGCCAACGCTGAACGGTCGCCGCCTCTCCGCGCAAGTTGTAGTACTCGTCGAATTGCCGTTCGATCAGCTGGGCAGCCCAGGTCATCTCTCCGGCGGCCACTGCGTGCCGGATCGCGTCATCAGCTGGCCCTTGTTGCTCGTGCCACGTGGCCGCGGCCCGGTGCAGCACGGGCACCCGGTCAGGCCGTTCGGCCCGAAGACGGGCACGGAGCAGGTCGGCGAACAGGTGGTGGTAACGCCACCAGCCGCGGACCTCGTCCAGCGCCACGAGGAACAGCCCGGCTCGGTCGATCCGCTCCAGCAGACGCTGGGTACCGGTCCGGCCGGTGACAGCGTCGCACAGCGGCCCGGAAAGCCGTTCCAGCACCGAGGTTTCCAGCAGGAAGGCGCGCAATTCCTCATCTTGGCGGTCGAGCACCTCCCCGGCCAGGAAGTCCAGGACGTAGCGGTGGCTGCCAGTGAATGCCGTTACGAACCCGGTCACATCCTGCTGCCCGCGCAGCGACAGGCCGGCCAGCTGCAGCCCGGCCGCCCAGCCCTCGGTACGTGCCGTCAGGGCGGCCGCGGCCGTATCAGGCAGGGCCGTTTCGGGGAGTGCGGCCACCCGCCGCAACAGGGTTTCGGCCTCGCCGGCCGTGAACCGCAGATCCGCGGCCCGCACCTCGGCCAATTGGCCGCGGGCCCGCAGCCGGGCCAGGGCCAGCGGCGGATCTGACCGGCTAGCCACTACCACGTGAAGTTCTGCTGGCCGGTGTTCCAGCAAGAAATCAACCGAGGCGTGCACCTCCTGGGCACAGATCAGGTGGTAGTCGTCGAGGACCAGCAGCACTTCGTCGCCATCGGGCCGGGTGGCCAGCTCGTTGATCACCGCCGTCGCCAGCGGCTCGAACGAGGCCGGGGCGGGCGGGCCGAGCAGCGGCCCCACCCGGTCTGCCACCCCAGGCTGCGCCCGGTCGAGCGCGGCCAGCACATGACGCCAGAATCGGGCCGGGTCATTATCGCCGGCGTCCAGCGACAGCCACGCGACCGGTGACCGGGCACGTTGGGTCCAGTCGGCCAGCAGGACCGTCTTGCCGTACCCGGCTGGGGCGCAGACCAGCACCAGCCCACGTCCCAGGCCCTCATCGAGGCGTTCGCGCAGCCGCTGGCGCGCCACCAGATCCGGTCCCAACCCGGGCACGTGCAGCTTGGTGGCCAGCAGCACGTCCCGCTTGGACGCGGTTGCCTGCGATGAAGCAGCCGCGGAGAGCTCAGCCATCACCGACCTGCATGCTCCACCTCCCGCGATCCCCTGCCTCGCTGCCGGAAGGACTCCCGCCAGCTATCCCGCGCCGGCCGTGGCGACCCTGCCAGTGCTCCGGTACCCGGTGCCGTCACCAACATTCCAACCCTCTGGCACTTCCGGGTGACGCCCCGCCCGGCGCGGCCGGCCCGCCGCCTGCGGGAAGCGGTGAGGTACCCGGTGCCGGGTTTCCTGGCACCGCAGGTCAGCGGCTACCGGGGCTGGGCGGCAGGCCGGTATAAAGGCGCCGGGCGATCAGCGTGATTGCCGCGGAGAGGAGCAGGCACAAGCCTGCTCCCGCGCCCGTGATCGTGCCGGGCGCCACGGCCGATGCCAGGCCGGTGATGAGGGCGGCCAGGGCCACGGCACTGATCAGCGCACCGAGGATCACCAGGGACCGGTCACCGAGTACCCGGGACAGCGGGATGAAGTGGACGCCCACGCCAGCGCATATCCACACCGGTATCCACCGGTTCAGCCCGCTGATCGCCAGCACGGCCGCACCGGCCCCGAGCAGCGCGAACTCGAGGCCGACCACGATCCCGTACCGCCGCCGGACGGCCCGGTCCCTCATCGGGGTGCTCTCTGCGGGGCTGCGCACGGCCAGCACGATACCCGCGATGGCCGCCAGGATTCCCAGCCCGATGCCGATCTGGAGCAGCAGCATGAGGAGCCCGGGCACCGCCGAGGCCATGGCCCATCCGAACCAGGCAGCGGCGAAATACCCCTCGATCGCCGCCGCGATGCCCCGGGCGCGTCCCGACTGGGCGACCTGGCGGCTTACCCCGGCACGTGCAGGCACACCAGCCCCGACCTTCCGCTTCCCGACGGCGATGAACTGCGCTCGCCACCTCAGTGCATCAGCCGTTGTCTTCCCCCGGCAAGATGCTGGGCGGCACCACATCTGTATCAGGGCGCGCGGCGGCGCGGCGGCCACTCGCCTTCTGCCAGTAGGTCTCCTTTCCGAGCAACGACTCACCGAACCGGTCGAACTCGGAGATCACCTTCTGCGTCGCCGCGGTAATAGCCTCACGGGTCCTCTCACCTAGTTCCTCCAGCTGCCGCGACACCTCAGCCTGGATATGAGCGGCCACCTCGTCCGTCGCCAAGGCGCGCACCTCCTGCTTGGCCTCACGCACCGCGGCGCGCAGATCCTTCGTCGCGGCGTGCGCTTCGCGGATCATCTCCCGGCACTCGCCGAGCGCCGCTTCCAGCCGGTCTATTTCGCTCACGGCATCCTCCTCGCCCGCCGACCAGACCAGGCCCGCTCAGATCCCGGCCGGCAATTACAGTTCCACGCACCGCCCGGGACGTCGTGCGGCGCGGTCGGCCCGCCGCCGACCGCACTGCATTGCACGGCTCAGCGGCACTTCATGGACCAGCACGATGAAACCAAACCTGGCTCTGCGCGCCCACGAGGAAGCGGAGCGGCACCCGCCAGGCTACCAACGACCACTATGCTGGCTGGCCGGCGCCAACATCGGCACGGCCAGGACCTGGTCGCTTCAATGCCCGCGCGCCGAGGGCCGGGTCAGGTTGTGATGCGGTCCAGCCGGACCCAGGTGGAGTCCATCAGGTGAACCGATGCGACGCGGCCAGACACGCGATTTCTTAACGCCGGGCGCGCCGCCTGATCGCGCCGGTCCGGAACCCGGCGGGTGGTCACCCAGACGCGGAGGGTGGGGTGAGCGACAGCGACGTCGTGCCTGTCTAACCCATCTTGTAATCGAACAGTTGCAATGTGCAGCGATATGTCGCAAATCGCAGTCGGCCGGACTCGTTCCGTATTATGCTGCTTGCGTCATCCCTCCGGACCTCAGGCCGGCGGGCTGAGCCAGGCACTGTCGTCGGCCGTAAGGGAGCGAGCCCATTGGACGTTGCCCGCCTCAAGAGGAGCTTCGCGCATATTGCCATGCACGGCGACGAGGTGCCGCTGCACTTCTACGCCGACCTTTTCCTCAAGCATCCCGAAACGCGCGAGATGTTCCCGGTTTCCATGCAGGCTCAGCGCAGCCATCTCGTCGATGCGCTCGTGAAGATCGTCGCGAGGGTCGACCAGGCCGATGACCTGCAAGTCTTCCTGCGCGACCTGGGTCGTGACCACCGCAAGTTCGGCGTTCTGGCCGACCACTACGACGCGGTCGGGGCAAGTCTCTTAGCGACCTTCGCTCACTTTTCCAGCGATGCGTGGACCCCCGAGCTCGAGGCCGACTGGAAGGGTGCCTACCAGCTGATCGCCAGCGTGATGATCGCTGCAGCCGGGGAAGACGAGCTACGTCACCCGGCCTACTGGACCGGCACCGTCGTGTCCAGGGAACGGAAGGCGTTCGACATCACCGTGCTCACCGTGCACGCCGAGCCACTGCTCGAGTACCTGCCCGGGCAGTCGGTGGCGGTCCAGTCGCCGCGCCGTCCCCGGCTGTGGCGCTACTATTCACCGGCGAACGCGCCGCGCGCCGACGGGACCGTCGACTTTCATGTCCGCCTGATCGACGGCGGAGCCGTGAGCATGGCCCTGACCGCGTGGACCGCCGTAGGAGACGAGCTGAGGCTCGGCCCTCCGGTCGGGGCAATGCGATTCGATATGGCATCGGGACGGGACATCCTCATGGTCGCGGGGAGCACCGGCCTGGCCCCGCTGAAGGCCATCCTCGAGCAGGTCGCATGCCTGCGGGCTCCCCGCCGGGTGCACCTGTTCTTCGGCGCACAGACGGCCGAGCGACTCTACGCCCTGACCGACCTGGAGAAGATGGCAGCCAGGTACCCATGGCTGACGGTCATCCCCGCGGTGTCCAGCGACCAGCGCTTCGTCGGCGAGACCGGCCCGCTCGCTGACGTGGTGACCCGGTACGGGAACTGGAGCGGGCACGATGCCTATCTGGCCGGTCAGACCGAGATGGTCCAGGACACGGCCGCCCGGCTGGCCGGAGACGGGATGCCGGCTGATCAGATACACGTCGAGGATTTCGGCTGGAGTGAGCCATGACAACCGATGCGTGGTACGACGAGCAGAAGAGGCCGACTCCCGACCAGCTCCAGGCGGTCACCTTCCCGTTAACCCGATGGGGCCGGCACGGGTACGACGAGGGGGCGGTCCAGGCCTTCCTGGCCGAGGTACACGCCGAGTTCGTCCGGCTGATCAACGAGCGGGCCTCTCTCTGGCAGGAGGTACAGCGTCTGCGGCGCAGGATCCTCGGCCAGGACCAGAGCGGCGAAGTGATCCTGTTCGGCAAGGACGATGCGCATGTGCATGCCGTGCGGATACTCTCCGATGCCCAGCTCACCGCGGATCGGTATGTTGCCGACGCGCAGGCCTACAGCGGCCGGCTCACCCAAGAAGCTCACGCCCACCGGGACGAGATCATGGCGCAGGCCCACCAGCACGCGGACATGCTGCTTGAGGAAGCCCGGACGAAGGCGCGCGAAGCCGCTGTCGAAGCGATGAGCAACGAGGCGTTCCCGCCTCAGACCGAGCACGAGCGCCGCGCCGCCGAAGCCGAGCTGGCCTACCTCCGTACCTTCAGCGAGGTATACCGGCAGCACCTCAAGATCTACACCGAGTCGGTGCAACGGATCCTTGACGACTGGGACAACAAAGAGCGTGCGGCGAGGCCGGCCTGCAGGCCGCTCGGCGAGCTGCAGCTTCCGGGTACTGGTTCCGGCCACGGCTAGCGCCGATGGCCGGCAGGCCGACGGCTACGAATCAGTGCCAGCGTGACGGATGTAATCGCAGGAGCATCCATTTCCAGGACCTGACGGACAAAGGCTCAGCATCGAGGAGGCTCCGCCTTCCGCGTGCTAGTCCTATAAAGGAGGAATGACCATGGAATTGAGCTTGTATGATCGTCTCGGCGGCTCCGCAGCTCTCCAGTCAGTTGCCGCGGCTTTCTACCAGAAGGTTCTGTCGGATGAGGAGCTGGCTCCCTACTTCGCGTCCGTCGCCATGGATCGCCTGATAGGCATGCAGACGTCCTTCCTGGCGATGGCATTCGGTGGCCCAGATGAATATAAAGGCCGAAGTCTCCGCGCAGCGCACGCCAGATTGAGTGGCCTGGATGACCGGCACTTCGACAAGGTAGTCAGCCATCTTGCCAGCACCCTTCGTGAATTCGGGGTCAGCGACGCCGACATCACCGCGGCTGGCGCGGTCGCTGAGAGCGCTCGAAATGAGGTGCTGAACCGTTAGACCGCTATTCCACGGCAGGTTTTCTGGTTACGGAGACTGAAAGGCCGGGGGCTGGCATCTACGGTCGAGGCGTTCAATATCCACCTTATTACTAAGGAGTTCGTAGGTTTCTAGACTTTGGCCATATCTCTGACCTGCGACGAAGCAATTTTCTCGGTCTAGAAACGCGCTTTCTTATTAGTAACTGGTTATCGGATTGGCCGGCGCCTGTGCGCGGAGCGCGCCCGGTGGCGATTCATGTGGCGGCCGGGGCGACGCACGCTCCTGAGTTTCGGCCTCCCGGCAGAATCGCCCCGGCCCTCGTGTGCTGCGGGCAGCGACGCCAGCCGCGCCACGACACATAATGGGCGCGGCTGTGCTGGGCTCGCCATAAATTCCAAGCCAGCCTCCCTGCCGGGTACTAGGCGTACGGATTACAACGGTGCAGCCACTCCCGCAGGTGGCTAGCCACATGGTGGGACTTGTGCGAATGACGGGCGAACATCTTGATCACTTCCTCACCAGATGTGCTGCCTATGTCATGTCTTCAGCGTGCTGCGCCTGATCCCTGAGGCAAGAGGCGAACGTCCCGGCCGGTGCTGACGAAGGTCTGGCTACTCCGCCGGGCAGGTATCAGGCCCCGGCGTGCCGACTGCCCATTGGCGGCCTGCCCGGTGGCCGCCAGGCGTTCCAGGCCGTTCAGACGGAGACGGCCACCGGCGTTCCCGCGACCATCAACGACACGCTGGTCACGGTGGCCGGGGCAGACGTCTTCCTCATCGACGCCTTCGGCCAGAAGCTGCCGGCCAACCCGGCTCCGGCCACTGCCCTGCTCCATCTGATCACCAGGGTGCAGACCTTTCGCTGAGGACGCCGGTCATGGCGGTATGGCCCGCGCCGTCGCGGGCTGACACCCGGACCGCGTCCCGGTCCGCCGCTGACCCCAGGGCCCGTGGAACCCCGCCCACCCGGCGCGGCAGCCGGACAGCCAGGCACGACCCAACGCTGAAAATCAGCGCCCGGCCAATGCCTCAGCCCGCCACCTCATGAACGCGAAAGATCGAGGCTAGACCACAACCACGATTTCAGCGACCTGCCAGTTAGGCCGGCATGTCCAAGCAATTTAATGAGCTGCCGCCCGCAGCAGTATTCGCTGTTGACCACGGACTCCCGGTTTCCGGACCTCTAACCATTCTGTCCGGCGACCCGTATGCTGTAGCGGAGAGGGGATTTACATACCGGAAGCCGTATTACGAAAGGGGCGCGGGCCATGCGTGCTGGTTTGCGTGCTGGCGTACTGGGCGTGGTATCAGCGGCGCTGCTGGCGGGGTCCTTGTGGGGCGCGTCGTCGGCGTCCGGCGCGCCGCGGCCTTTCCCCAACATCGCGGTCGTGTTCGGGGCGCAGCATGTCCATGGCGTCCGGGGTCTGGTGCTTGCAGCGGCCCGAGACCTGGTGGTGTACACCTTCACCGGTGACAAGCGGGGCAAGCCGGGCACCTGCACCGGGCCCTGCGCGGCCGTCTGGCCGCCGGTGCGCGGCATCCCGGTTCTGGCGCGCGGGGTCAAGATCCGCGGGAAGTTCGGCAGTATTAACGGCCAGGTTACGTTCAACGGCTGGCCGTTGTACCGGTTCACCGGCGAGAAGTCGGGCCAGAATCACGCTAACCACTCGTTCAAGGTCGTCACGGTGCGGACGTGATTGCAGGCACGTGGCCGTTAACGGCGCTGGTGGGCTGCCCGCTACTGTGTTATCCGGTCGGCTGGGCGGTGCCGAGTCCCAGATGAGGCCCGCGTACGGGCGCACGCGGCGGTGCGGGGACTGAGGCTGCCTGGTGCCGTGCGACTCGATCCACCGCACCCGCGGGTCCGGACCCGGCGGTGACACTGGCTGCACGAATACCCGCACGTAGCCGTGGCTGACGTCGGCGTGCAGCGTGGCCAGCTTCGGGGACCGCACATGGCCGAGGTAGCCGCCGTTTCCGGGATAACTGCCCCGCCCCACCTGCCAGTATGAAGGAAAGCGCGCGTCATGTCCGCCTGGCGCCGACGTGACTGACGACACGTGGCGTACTGCTGACCGGCACCGCCGTTGCACTGCGTGCCCTCCCATAAATAAGGCCGGGGCGCGGTTCCGGTTGCTCTCGGAACCGCGCCCGAGCCTCTCACCCGTCTGGCGCTTATTGCGTAACGGGCTCTGTACGGTAAATCCCACGGGCCATCAGGACTCGGCCCGTTGGCTATCCACGCAGCCAGCCTTGCCGCCGCTTGCGTTGAAGACGCGGTTGCTGAATTCCTGCTGGGTCAGGAAGTGCTGGCCGGAGATCGTCTGGTTGTACAGCCGCCCGGGCTGGCCGTTCGTCGCACCGTAGATGTAGGCGCAGTCGTCGCCGATCTCGTTGCCAGTGGAGTCATACCAGCCGGTCTGGACGTCCGGGTCGGTAATAGCCTCACTGACCTCATGGCTGGTGGGGCTGATCTCGGTGTCGGCGTCGGGGTTACCGTTCGGCGACTCGACTACGGGGAACCGGGCGTCGCTGCCGCACGTGAATCCCACTGGCGAGTTGTAGATCGGGTAGGCCAGGTTCGCGTACACCGCGTTGGCCGGGTCCTCGCTGTGGTAAGCACAGTACGCCGCGGTCGGCTGGTGGTTGATCGTGCAGGCCTGCCCGCCAGCCGTGCTGGCCGACGAACCGGGGTTGAAGCAAGACTCGACCTGCTTGGGCAGGTACAGCACGTAGATGTGGCTGAGGTTGTGCGCCAGGCCGTGTTGGGCGGTGACGCTGTTGACTTCAGCCTGCAGCTGGTTATCGTCCAGGCAGGCGTTGTAGCCGGAGCCGTCCGCGTAGATCTTTGACGTGTCGGCGGAGTCCAGCGTGCAGCCGTTCGCGGGCAGCGGGTTCGTGTCATTAATGGGGAAGGTGAGGTCGATGTTGTAGTGGATTTGCCCGTTGTTCCCGTAGTACTCGTTCAGGACGGAGAACACGTTGGTGTCCCGGCCGCTCGCCTCCGCCACAGCAGCGAGATAGCTAGTGATGATCGCCTTGTAGGCAAACGACATCGGGTGACCTGGCGGATTCCAGAAGATCGGCGTGATGATCAGCGGGCCGTTCTCTCGGGTCATCATGACCTTGCCGTCTTCACAGGGCGAGAAGGAGCAGTTAGACGTGGGCGGGGATCCGTGGAAGAGCAGGGGAGGAGTGCCGTTGAACGCCGGCTCGGGCGGAGGCGGTGGGTCCTGACAGCTAGTGCTGGTACCTGCCGCAACTATGACGCCGCCGATACCCTGGGCGCGAGCTGAGCTTATGACCTGGTTCGCCGAGATGGTGCAGGGTGGATTCGCCGGCGTGGCGCTCACCGACGGCGTGGCGCTTGCCACCGTCGGGGTCGCGATGGCGAGTGCCGCCGCCGCGGCCAGGATAAGGGCCGCGCCCAAACCGCGTCGCTTGTGTGCTTTTGTCATCTTTCCTCCGTCATTGGCGGACGTCCAGGGCTGTCTGCCGAAGCGGTGACAACGGTAGTGACGCCGATCACATAAAGTCCGGCAAAAGGCAATACCTAGACCAAATCTTGATGAACCCGACCCGAGTCCTCGGGTATCCCTGCTGGATGCCGCGCGGGGGCATCGGGACTTGGCCCCTCGATCCCGGCGCCGATGGCCCGCTCCCGCTGGCCCGGGATCAACGGTCGTCGGCGGCCCAGCCGGCCACGCCGACTATGTGCAGCACCAGTACCCGAGCGAAGGGCTGGTCCTGGTACTGCGGGTAGCGCCCTGCCAACCGGGCCGCAAGGGCCGCCGCCCGGCTAGCGGCGGTGTCGCCCTGCCAGCGCAACTCGGCTCGCACCCACCACAGCCTCGACCAGTCGCTGCGGTCCCAGTGCTCGACCAGTAGTGTGGCCCGCGGATCCGCCTCCAGGTTCCGCTCCCGCTGTAGTCGTAGCGACGCCTTCGGCTTCACCCGGTCGATGGGCACGCCGACGTAGCCGTCGTCGTCCACCGCGTACGCGACGGGCACGGCGTCTACGCCCCGCTCGGCGTGCACGGTGCACAGGATCCCGTGGTCGTGCGATTCAAGCCTTGCCCGCGCCTCGTGATACGCGAGCCTCATGGCAGGAGATCGGTAGCCATGGACATGGAGTCTCTGTCGTAACCCTTCGCGGCGTGGTGGAGGAGTGATCTCTGCGGTGTGATCATAGTTCGCCGAAGGCCGGTGTCGACGGGGTGTTCATCCGTATGGGGTCACCGACTTCGACAGCCCGCTCCTCGGCACCCGAGCTCCCCGGGATTGAGCGGCAGCCCGGCCGGCGCTACGCTGCCACGTTATGGGGGGTTTGTGCTTGCCGGAGCTGCCCTCCATCCTCGAGCGGAGGGCGGTGCGATGAACCCGGCAGCGTGGGTCGAGCGCCACGCCCGCCGACGGCCTGACGACCCGGCTCTGGCGGATGGTGATCGCGTCCACGCCAGCTGGGGCGAGTTCGCCGCCCGGACGGCCGGTGCAGCCACCAGTCTGCGCGATCACTTCGGCCTCTCGCCCGGGGACCGGATAGCGATCGTGATGCGCAACCGGCCGGAGTACCTCGAGGCGCTGTTCGCTACCTGGCACGCCGGTCTCGTAGCCGTGCCGGTCAACGCTCGCCTCCACCGCGATGAGATCGCCTACATCCTCGAACACAGCAAGTCGGCCGTCGCCGTGACCGATGCCGGCCACGCCGGCGACGTCGAGCCGCTGGTCGGCACCGTCGCTTCGCTCAAGGCGGCCGTGGTCGTGCCCGGTGAGCGGTGGGACCGGCTCACGGCGTCGTCGCCAACACGGCTCGTGGGCCGGCGGCCGGAGGACCCGGCCTGGCTGTTCTACACGAGCGGCACCACCGGACGGCCCAAGGGAGCCACGCTCACGCACCGCAGCCTGCTGATGGCGACACTCAGCTACTTCGCGGACATCGACCCGGTGCTACCGCAAGACTGCATCCTCCACGCCGCGCCACTGTCGCACGGTTCGGGGCTCTACGGGCTGCCTCACGTAGCCCGGGGGGCAGTGAGCGTCGTGCCGCAGTCCGGCGGCGTCGGTGGGGACGAGATCGCCGCCCTCCTGGGGCGCTGGCCGGGGATGTCGTTCTTCGCGGCCCCCACCATGGTGAAGCGGCTGGCCGGCGACCGAGCCATCGCCGGCGCGGACCTCTCCCACCTGAAGACGATCATCTACGGTGGCGCACCGATGTACCTAGCCGACCTCGAAAACGCGCTCGCCGTGTTCGGTCCTCGCCTGGCCCAGATCTACGGACAGGGCGAGGCGCCGATGACGATCACCGCCCTGTCCAAGGCAGACCACGCCGACCGGAACCATCCCCGATGGCGGGACCGCATGCAGAGCGTCGGCGTCCCCCGTACCGACGTCGAGGTCCGCGTCGTCGAAGACGGCCGCGAGCTCCCCGCCGACGAGGTCGGTGAGGTGGTGGTCCGGGGCGACGTGGTCATGGCCGGCTACTGGAACCAGCCTGATGCCACCGCCGGGGCTCTGCGGGAAGGCTGGCTGTACACCGGCGACATCGGCAGCTTCGATGCCGACGGGTACCTCACGCTGCGGGACCGGTCCAAGGACCTGATCATAAGCGGGGGAATGAACATCTACCCCCGGGAGGTCGAGGAGGCGCTGCTCCGCCACCCCGGCGTCGGGGCCGCCGCCGTCGTCGGCCGACCCGACGCGAAGTGGGGCGAGGCGGTAGTGGCCTTCGTGGTGGCCACCGACCGCGTCGCCCAGCCGTCGGTCGAGGATCTCGACCGGACCTGCCTCGATCACATCGCACGGTTCAAGCGACCCAAGGACTACCGGTTCGTCGATGCCCTGCCGACCAACAACTACGGCAAGGTCGTCAAGCGGGAGCTGCGCGACCGGCTCCGGGCCGAGACGGCGGACGGCGGGTCACTTTGAGACTCGACCCCGGCCGGGCGGCTGCCAAGCTTGGCGAAGATGCCGGATGTTCACGTCCGCTGGACCGCCGTCCGGGCCTTTTTATCCTCCGCCCTACCCGGGCCGTCGGCCCGGGAACGGGGGAGGCGTGCTAGTCGACCGCAGCGTTTGGCCGTGCCAGGCCACGAACACACCGTGAGGAGGCCGTCTCATGAAGCTCGCTCTCTACTTGCCGAACTTCCGTGACATGGTGACCGTCAAGGAGCTTGAAGATCTCACCAGCCTCGCAGAGGAGCTGGACTTCGACTCCGTCTGGACGCTCGACCGGATCGTCGTTCCTGAGGCCTCTGACCGCGTGGAGCTCCAGTACGCGTTCGGCATGATGGAGGAGTTCCCGAAGGCGTTGCCGGTGTCCTCCCGCGGTCAGTGGTTCCAAGGCTGGCCGCTGATCCCCTGGCTGGCAGCGAAGACGTCGAAGGTGCGGATCGGCATGAGCATCTGCGACACGCCATTCCGTGCGCCCGGTGTCCTCGCTGCGGAGCTCGCCACGGTGGACCACCTCTCGAACGGCAGGCTCAACGTGGGCCTGGGGGCCGGCTGGATGCCCGAGGAGTTCGCGGCCGCGAGCGCCTCGCACATCTACCCCAAGCGGCACAAGCAGGTGCGCGAGACGATCGAGATCATGCAGGGCATCTGGACGAACGACCTGTTCGAGTACCACGGCGAGTTCGCGGACTTCGACAGGTGCGGGTTCGGCTGGAAGCCTGTGCAGAAGCCGCACCCGCCGATCTTCTTCAGCGGGCTCAGGGACCCGGCTCGCTCGGCGAGCCGCATCTCAAAGTACGGCCTGTCGGGCTGGATCGGGATCCAGGACACTCCGGACGAGCTCCAGCAGTGGCGCGGTGCCATCCAGCAGGAGCTCGGAAAGCTCGGGAGCTCGCGCTCGATCGACGATCTTGAGATCTGCAGCATGATCTGGCTCACGATCACGGACCAGGAGACGGATCAAACGCCGCGAGGGAAGGGCACCAATCTCCTGGTGGGAACCGCCGCGCAGATCACCGATAACCTCAGGCGGCTGAAGGAGGCCGGGCTGACGATGCTGCTCATCTGGCCGCCGTTCCAGGACGTTCCGGTCTCGAAGACGCTCGACGACCTCAAGCGGCTGAAGGAGGAGATCATGCCGAAGGTCGAGGCCATTTGACCGCCGGTGAGATCGAGCCCATCGAAGAGGGCGGCACCGAGCCGACCGTCGTCCTACTGCGCCGCCTGGACGCCGACGTGCACCTGACCGCCGGAGACGATCTCGGCTCCGTGTGGTTCGACCCCCACGCAGCCTGACCTGCCAGATGCGGCTGCTTCCGGCCAGCGGGAGGACGGCATGAACGATGTCAGCGGCGCTGCTGCGCTGATGCCCGCGGCGTTTTTCGGGCACGGCAACCCGATGAACGCGCTCGAGGTCAACCGGTACTCCTCGGCGTGGCGGGCCTTCGGGCAGGCAGTGCCGCGCCCGCGCGTGATCCTGGTCGTGTCCGCCCACTGGTACATCAACGCGACCGCGGTCACCGCGATGCCGCGGCCGCGCACCATTCACGACTTCTACGGCTTCCCCCAGGAGCTGTTCGAGGTCCAGTACCCGGCACCCGGCCTGCCGGAGCTCGCCGCGGAGATCAAGGACGTCGTGAAGCCCACGTGGATCGGAGCGGATGTCGACAGCTGGGGTATCGACCATGGCACGTGGTCGGTTCTGGTCCATGCGTTCCCGGATGCGTCCATCCCCGTAGTCCAGCTGTCGGTCAACGCGGACAAGGATTTTGACTATCACCTGGAGCTCGGCAGGAAGCTGGCGCCGCTACGCGAACGCGGCATCCTGGTGGTCGCGAGCGGCAACGTCGTGCACAACCTGCGCGCGGTGAACTGGTCACTGGCCGACGACGGCTACGACTGGGCAAGACGTTTCGATGAGGACGCCAGAGCTCAGATGCTGTCCGAGCCGACGGCTGCCGCCCGGCTCGACGCCCATCGCGACTACCGCACTGCGGTGCCGACGCCGGATCACTTCATCCCGCTGCTATATCTCGCCGGGCTCGCCGGCGCTGCCTCCGGTGACGTCGATATCCTCGTCGACGGTTACGCCTACGGCTCGCTGTCCATGACCGCCTACACGCTCGGGCTCGCATGTCCCGGTGCCCGCGACCCGGGCGGATCTCCCCAGCCACCCGCTGATCTGCCCGCCGACGAGTCAAACATCTGAACTATCCCGTTGCGCGGCACTCTAGGCTGTCCCGGCTGGGTCGGTATGTCGCTGCCGGGTGGGGTTAAGCGCTCCAGGCTGGTCTGTCCGGCGGTGTCCCAGGTGGTCCAGGCGGTGTGCAGTGCGTCGATCATCCGGGTGAACGTGGCGTCCACCGACTGGGGCAGGCCGAAGCCGCCCGCCGCCTCCATCGACACGAAGCCGTGCAGCGCGGCCCGCAGTATGCGCACGGCATCGATCATGTCCGTACCCTCGATCCGGTACCCCTTGAGCACTGTGGCCACCAGGCCCACTGCTGCGGCGCCGGCGGCAGCGTGCTCGTCGTCGCCGCGGTCCGGGGCACGCACGCTGGCCGCGTACCGGCCTGGGTGGGCCCGGGCATAGCTCCTGTAGGCGCGGGACAACGCGATCAGGGCGTCCCGCCCGGCCAGCCCGGCGGTCGCCTGGGCCAGTTCTGCGGTCAGCTCCCGCACGGCCAGCACGGCGATGTCCCGCTTGACCGCGTCTACGCCGTCAATGTGCTTGTACAGGCCGGGCAGCGACACCCCGCAGCGGGCCGCGACCGCGGCCAGGGTGAGCTGGTCCAGGCCGGTCTGGTCCGCGACCGTCGCGGCCTGCTGGGCGATCCGCTCCCGGTTCAGCCCGGCTCGGGGCATCCTCAGGCCTGCCCGGCCCGGCCGTTGCCGCTGACGGCCGGGCGCGGGCTCAGGGCCTGGCGGCCGAGCGCCAGGCCGGTGCCGGTCACCATGATCAGCAGTGCGACCCCGGCCGGGTACGCGGCCGGGGTCAGCGCCTGGATCAG
>Ga0310038_10000356_pt1 | contig 41085 bp, 36 predicted proteins | sample Sb_taG_6_FD_200461 | JGI IMG/M metagenome (GOLD analysis project Ga0310038, IMG submission 200461) | Peat soil microbial communities from Weissenstadt, Germany - Sb_50d_4_PS metaG (v2) (version 2) | ecosystem: Environmental > Terrestrial > Soil > Wetlands > Peat | place: Germany: Weissenstadt... | reverse complement strand
GCGGGAGCGGCGGAAGCGGTCCGAGCGGCGGGAGCGGTCCGAGCGGCGGGAGCGGCCGAAGCGGTCCGAGCGGCCGAAGCGGTCCGAGCGGCCGAAGCGGTCCGAGCGGCGGAAGCGGTCGGCTTCCAGCCGCAGGACGCCGGCTTTCACGGAAGATCCGGCTTTCGCGGAAGATCCGGGCAATCCCAGTTGCCCGGATCTTCCGTAACGGCCGGATCTTCCGCGATCTTTGCGGCCCGGAGGTAATGGGTGAGGGAGGGGTGGTGCAGGTGATGGGTGAGGCTGAGCTTCGGGCGGCGGCCGGAGCCTGGATCGCGGATGATCCCAGCGCGGGGGACCGGGCCGAGTTGCGGGCGCTGCTCGACCGGGCCTACGCGGCTGCGGAAGCCGACCGGGGCGCCGCCGGCGGTTCGCAGGCGCAGGCGCTCGCGGAGTTGCGGGACCGGTTCGCGGGGCGGCTCGAGTTCGGGACGGCCGGGCTGCGGGGTGTCATCGCCGCGGGCCCGAACCGGATGAACCGCGCTGTGGTCAGGGCCGCGACGGCCGCGGTGGCCGGCTGGCTGCTCGACTCGGCGGCGGCCACGGCGGCGGTCGCGGCGGGGAACGGGCCGAGCGACGCGGGCAGACCGGGCGGCAGCGTCCCTCACGGCGCTGAGGACGCGGTCAGCGTCGTGGTCGGCTGCGACGCGCGGCACCGGTCGGCAGAGTTCGCCGACGAGACGGTCCGGGTGCTGGCCGGGACGGGGATCACGGTGCACATGCTGCCGCAGCCCGGCCCCACTCCCCTGCTCGCCTTCGCGGTCCGGCATCTGGCCGCGTCGGCCGGGGTGATGATCACCGCGAGCCACAACCCGGCCGCCGACAACGGGTACAAGCTGTACCTGAGCGACGGCGCCCAGGTCATCCCGCCCGCCGACGCCGAGATCGAGGCCCGGATCGCCAGCCTCGGACCGCTGTCGCAGATCCCGGTGGCGGGCGCCGGCAGCCCGCTGATCACCCGGCACGGCGACGAGATCGCCCGGGCCTATCTCGATCAGGTGGTGGCCGCGGCGGCCGGGGCCCGCGCCGGTTGGCCGAAGCTGAACGTGGTCTACACCCCCATGCACGGGGTGGCCGGCAATCTCATGCTGCGGGCCATCGCCCAGGCCGGCTTCGCGGCGCCGCACGTGGTAGCGGCCCAGGGCCGGCCCGATCCAGACTTCCCGACCGTCGCCTTCCCCAATCCGGAGGAGCCCGGGGCGCTGGACCTGGCGCTGGCCGATGCGCTACGGCTCGGCGCTGAACTGGTGGTGGCGAGCGACCCCGACGGCGACCGGCTGGCCGTGGCGACCCGCCGCCCGGGCGACGGGCTGGCGGGCTGGGTGGTGCTGACCGGGGATCAGGTCGGTGCGCTGATCGGCGCCAGCCTGCTGGAACGGACGGCGGGCGACGCCGACCCAGCCAACCGGCTGGTCGCGTCCACGATCGTCTCCTCGACGCTGCTGTCCAAGATCGCGGCGACGGCCGGGGCGCGTTACGCCGAGACCCTGACCGGGTTCAAGTGGATCGTCCGGGCCGGCGACGGCGTACCCGGAGTGCGGTTCGTCTTTGGCTACGAGGAGGCGCTGGGCTACGCGGTCGGGGATGTGGTGCGGGACAAGGACGGCATCGGCGCGGCGCTGGCCATGCTCGCTCTGGCCGCCGAGGCGAAGGCCGCGGGACGTTCGGTGCTGGACCGCTACGACGCGCTGGAGACGGCGCACGGCGTGCACCTGACCTCCCAGGTGACGCTGCGCACCGCCGACCAGGCTCAGGTCATGCGCCGGCTCCGGGCCGATCCCCCGGCCGAGTTCGCCGGCCAGCCGGTGACCGGCCTGCTGGACCTGGCCGTCGCGCCTCGTGCAGGCATCCTGGCCGCGGACGTGCTGATCTTCCGGCTGCCCGGCGCCCGGGTCGTGCTGCGCCCGAGCGGCACCGAGCCGAAGATCAAGTGCTACATCGAGATCGTGGAGCCACTGGGCGGGCGCTCGCTCCCGGCGGCTCGCGGGTCGGCCACCGAGCGTCTCGCTCCGCTGCGGCACGCCCTGGAGACCGTCCTGGTAAACGCGTGAGACTCCGGTGCCGGTCATCCTGGCCAGCACCGGCGGGACGAGCAGCATACCCAGGAAGACGTGCGGCAAGATGAGCCGCCAGATGCGCGGGAGCGCGGCGTCCTCGGCGGCCAGCACGACGAGAGCAATCGTCTCGAGTCCCTAACAGCACCGCTAAAGGCTCGGCCCGTGATGTCCGGCGCGTCCGGGGCGAGGTGTCGCGTGCCACCCGCCCCCGCTCTACGGGGCCGGGCCACACATGCCCCGTCACCGGGCCCGCAAGCTCACCGCAGCGGTCCAGAAATCACACCAGAGGCCCGCGACTCGCCGATCCTTCCATGCAGACCGGTTTTGACACTGTAATAGTAACAGTGTCATTATTGGCGCCGTGGAGGAGCCGTGGACAATCCTGGAGCTGGCCGAACTCGCGGCCGATGCCCTGGCGGTGCCTGCCCCGGCCGGGTCCGACGCGGAGCGGTCCGGCGCGGGGGGGTCCGGTGCGGGGGGGGCCGGTGCGGGGAAGGCCGGTGCGGCTGGGTCCGGCGCGGGGGGGGCCGGTGCGGCCGGGTCCGGCGCGGGGGGGGCCGGTGCGGCTCGATCGGGTCCGGCGCGGACGAGCGGGCGGGTCCGGGACGTGCCGAACGAACGGCTGGTTCGCTGGTACGTCACCGTCGGGCTGGTGGATCCGCCGCTGAGCCGCCGCGGCCGGGTGGCCCGGTACGGGCGGCGTCACCTGCTGCAGCTGGTAGCGGTCAAGCGCCGTCAGGCCGAAGGACGGTCGCTGGCCGAGATCCAGGCGGAGCTGGCGGGCGCGACCGACGAGGCGCTGGCCGCGGTCGCCCGCGTCCCGGATGCCCGGCCTGCGCCGGAAGCCCCGGTGGTGGCGCCCGCGCGCTTCTGGGCGCGGCGGCCCGGCGCCGCCGAGGAGGAGGCGGCGGGGCCGCCAGCGTTCGCCGCCGCGGAGGGCGACCCGGCGGAGGGCGGCGGCGTCATTCCCCCGGGCGGGCTCGTGCACGGGGTCAGGCTGGCGCCCGGGGTGACGCTGTTGCTCGAGGATGCGGGCCGCGGGCCGGGCCCGGACGACGTGACGGAAATCCTGACCGCCGCGCAGCCGCTGCTGAAGGAACTGGCCCGCAGGCGTCTGCGCGCGGAGCACCCGGAATAGGACCGAGGAGAGCCGGACATGACCACTGACATCACACTGCTGGACGCCGGGCACCCGGCCGAGCCGGAAGCGGGCCTGGGCGCGCTCGCGACCAGCCGGGGCAACCTGCCGCTGGATGCCGTCGACGTCCACGCCGCCATCGCCGGCACCTACGCCAGCGTGGAGCTGACGCAGGGCTTCCGTAACCCGTTCCGCGTTCCGCTGGAGGCGACGTACATCTTCCCGCTGCCGGACCGGGCCGCGGTCACCGCGATGCGGATGGAGTGCGCCGGGCATGTCGTGGAAGGGCTGCTGAAGGAACGTTCCCGGGCCCGGGAGGAGTACGGCCAGGCGATCGCGGACGGGCGGCGGGCGGCGATCGCCGAAGAGGACCGGCCGGATGTGTTCATGATGCGGGTCGGCAACATCGCCCCGGGCGAGCGGGTCACGGTCCGGCTGACGCTGGCCCAGCCGCTGCCCTACCAGGACGGCGAGGTGACGTTCCGGTTCCCGCTGGTGGTGGCCCCCCGCTACATCCCGGGCACCCCGCTGGGGGGTACCCCGGCAGGCAGCGGCGTGGCCGCCGACACCGATGCCGTCCCCGACGCCTCCCGGATCAGCCCTCCGGTGCTGCTGCCCGGGTTCCCGAACCCGGTCCGGCTTACGGTCAGCGCCGACATCGATCCGGCGGGGCTGCCGCTCGCGAGAATCGGCTGCAGCCTGCACGCCACCGCGGAGCAGGCCGCCGCCGACGGCCGCACGATCGTCCGGCTGCGGCCGGGCGAGCGGCTGGACCGGGACTTCATCCTCCGGCTGGCCCTGGCCGGCCAGGACCGGGTAGCGACCTCGCTGGTGCTGACCCCGGATCCGGGAGAAGACCCGGCGGAGGGAACGTTCACCCTCACTGTCCTGCCACCGGCGGCGCGCGGCCTGCCCCGGGCCCGCGATGTGATGCTGGTCCTCGACCGGTCGGGCAGCATGCGCGGCTGGAAGATGGTGGCGGCCCGCCGGGCCGCCGCCCGGATCGTGGACACGCTGACCGGGACCGACCGGTTCGCGGTGCTGCGCTTCGACCACGTGGTGGAGGAACTGCCGGACGTTCCGGGCGGGCTGGCGGAGGCAACCGACCGGAACCGGTTCCGCGCCATCGAGTGGCTGGCCCGGACGGACGACCGGGGCGGCACCGAGATGCTCGCACCGCTCGAGCGCGCGGTGCGGCTGCTCTCGGGCGCGGGCCCCGGCCGCGACCGGGTGCTAGTCCTGGTCACCGACGGGCAGGTCGGCAACGAGGACCAGATCCTGCAGCAGATCGGGGCGCAACTGGCCGGGATCCGGGTGCACGCCGTGGGCGTCGATCAGGCGGTCAACGCCGGGTTCCTGTCCAGGCTGGCCGGGGCCGGGCGCGGCCGCTGCGAGCTGGTGGAGTCCGAGGACCGGCTCGAGGAGGCCGCCGCGCGCATCCACCGCCGCATCGGCGCGCCGCTGGTCACCGGGCTGGCGCTGGCCGCGGACGGCGCGGCGATCGTGCCCGGCACCGTGGCGCCGGGCCTGCTGCCGGATCTGTTCCCCGGGGTTCCGGTCACGGTGGCCGGGCGCTGGCGGGGGCATCCCGGCGGGACAGTCACGGTGACAGGCACCGGGACGGACGGCACGCCGTTCGAGAGCACGGTCACCGCGGTCACCGGCGGCAATCCGGCGAGCACCGCGGCCTGGGCCCGCGCCCACGTGCGCGACCTGGAGGATCGCTACGCCTGCCTGCCCGGCCACGACACCACCGAACTGGCCCGCCTGGAACAGCAGATCACCGACGTCTCGCTGCGCCACGGCGTGCTGTGCCGGTTCACCGCCTTCGTGGCCGCGGATACGAGAGTCGTCACGGACGGTACGGGGCCGCACCGGGTGACCCAGCCGGTCGAGCTGCCCGCCGGGTGGGACCCGGCCGACCTCGACCTGCCGCCCGCGTTCGGGTGGCACGCGGCGGGGGGCGGGTTCGCGGCCACGGGCCCGGGGGCGCCGCGCGGGATGCTCGCGCCCGCGAGGGCGGCGAGCGGGCCGCGCAGCGCCGCGCCGAGGCGCTCGAGGAAGAGGGTGGCGTCGCCGGCCGCCGGCGGCTGGGCCGCCGCGGCGGCGTCCGGGGTCCGGGGTACGGGTGAGGCGTCCCGGCTGGTGCTCGCCCGCCGGCAGATGGCCGATGAAGCGGCCGCGCTGCGGACGGTGCAGGGCGCGCCGGATGCCGAACGGGCCTGGATACTGGCCGACCTGGCCACCCGGATCGAGGCGATGGCGGCCTGGCTGGCCGCCGATCCGGCCGTCGCCGGGCAGCAGCCCGGGCAGGGTAGGGCAGCCGGGCAGGGTAGGGCAGCCGGGCAGGGTAGGGCAGCCGGGCAGGGTAGGGCAGTCGAGCTGGGCGGGCTGGTGGCGCTGGCTCGCAGGCTGCGGGCCTGCGACGAGCCCGCGGCGCCACGCGGAGCCGACCTCGACGTGCTCTGGGCGGAGGCGATCCGCCTGCTGACCGAGTTCGCGGGTTCCGGCCCAGCCGGCCGCCCCGAGTTCTGGAAGCGTCGCCAGTAACGACGCCGCCTGCCCGGCTCCGCGGATGGCGGGGCCGGGGCCGGGGGCGGGTACCACGTTTCGTTCCGTCCAAGAAAGAACGGACAGCCACCGGGCGCCGGGTCAGCCTGCGGTCAGGGCGCGGGCCGCCTCGACGTCCACGCGCATCTGGGCGACCAGGGCCTCGACGGAATCGAACTTCTCGGTGCCGCGCAGCCGGGCGGTGAATTCGATCGCGGCGTGGGTGCCGTACAGGTCCAGGTCATCACGGTCGAGCGCATACGCTTCGACGGTCCGGTCGGTGCCGCCGAAGGTCGGGTTGGTGCCGACCGAGATCGCGGCCGGCCATCGCTCGGCCTCGTTGCCGTCCAGGTCCAGGCGGGCCAGCCAGCCGGCGTACACGCCGTCGGCCGGGATCGCCATGTGCGGCGGGACCTCCAGGTTCGCGGTGGGGAAGCCCAGGGCCCGGCCGCGCAGGTGGCCGCGGACGACCACGCCTTCCACCCGGTGCGGGCGGCCGAGGAGGGCGGCGGCGGCGGCCACGTCCCCAGCGGCCAGGCGTTCCCTGATGGAGGTCGAGGACATCGTCACGCCGTCGGCGACCAGCAGCGGCACGCCCTCGGCGGTGAAGTCGTACTTCTCGCCCAGCTGGGCCAGCAGCGGCACGTCACCCGCGGCCTTGTGGCCGAACCGGAAGTCCTCCCCCACCACTACCGCGGCGGCGTGGAGCCGGTCGGACAGCACGATCCGGACGAACTCGTCCGGGCTCAGCCGGGAGAACTCCACCGTGAACGTGAGCACGAGCAGGGCGTCGGCGCCCAGGCCGGCCAGCAGCTGGGCCAGCCGCCGGTCGGAAGTCAGGGACGGCGGGTGCGGGCCCGGCCGGACCACCTCGTCGGGATGCGGGTCGAAGGTGATCACCACGATCGGCAGGTCCCGCTCCCGCGCGGTCTCGACCGCCTGCTCCACGACCCGCTGGTGCCCCCGGTGCACACCGTCGAACACGCCGATCGTCGCGACCGACGCGCCCCAGTCGGCAGGCACGTCGTCCAGGCCGTACCAGCGGTACACGATCCCGTTCCTCCTTCGTCGCTTCGTCGGCGGCGACCACCAGCCTAGCCTGCGGCGAAGACCACCAGCGGGCGTGCCTGGCCGTGCTGCTCGGTGAGCAGCGCGATGAGGGTGCCGTCCGGGGCATAGGCGGCGGTCGGCTCTCCGGCGGTTTCCGAGACCGCGGGGAGACGGGCGCCGTGGGCCAGCCGGCGGGCCTCGTCGGCGGACAGGTCCCGGCGCGGGAACGCCGCCGCAGCGGCCCGGGCCAGCGGCATGACCTCGAATCGCTCGGCCAGCTGCTCCAGGGTTTTCGCGGTGCCGAGGCCGTACCCGCCGACCCGGGTCCGGCGCAGGCGGGTCAGGTGCCCGCCGGTGCCGAGCTCCTGGCCCAGGTCACGGGCCAGGGCCCGGATGTACGTACCGCTCGAGCAGCGCACGGTGGCGTCGACGTCGAGCAGATCCCCGGCGGGCCTGGTGGCCGTGACGGTGAACTCGTGCACGATCACCGGCCGGGGCTTCAGTTCCGGCGCGGCACCGGCCCGGGTGAGCCGGTAGGCGCGCTGGCCGTCGACCTTGATCGCGCTGACCGCGGGCGGTACCTGCTGGATCTCGCCGGTCAGGCCTTTTACCGCCTGGGCCAGCGTCTCGTTTGTGACGTGCGCGGCCGGCGCGCCGCCGGTGATCTCGCCCTCGGCGTCATCGGTACTGGTGGACTGGCCGAGCCGGATCGTGGCGTCGTACTGCTTCTCGGTCAGGGTCAGGTAGCCGAGCAGCCGGGTGGCCTTCTCCACCCCGACGACCAGGACGCCGGTCGCCATGGGATCCAGGGTGCCCGCGTGGCCCACCTTCCTGGTCCCGGCCAGCCGCCGGATCCGCGCCACGACGTCGTGCGAGGTCATGCCGCCGGGCTTGTCCACGATGACCAGGCCGCTGTGCGGTTCGGTCATTCGTCCTCGTCGTCGCCATCGCCAGCCTGCGCGGGCTTGCGGTAGGGATCCGGGTCGCCGGCCGGGACGGCGCCCTCGCGGCTGCGGGCCAGCTCGGCGTCGGCGTTCCTGGCCTGGGTGACCAGTTCCTCGATCCGCTGAGCGGTGTCCGGCAGCACGTCGGCGACGAAGGCCAGCGACGGCGTGTGCCGCAGGCCGAGCTGCCGGCCCACCTCGGACCGGATGATCCCGGTCGCGCTGGCCAGCGCCATCGCCGTGTCGGCGCGTTCGGCGTCAGTGCCGAGCACGGTGTAGTACACGGTGGCTTCCCGCAGGTCGTTCGTGAGCCGGGACTCGGTGACGGTCACGAAGCCGAGCCGGGGGTCCTTGATCCGTCGTTCCAGCATTTCCGCGACGATCTGGCTGATCTGGTCGGCCAGCTTGCGCGCCCGGGCGGCGTCCATGCTCCGTCACTCCTCCTCGTTGAACAGCCGCTGCCGGGCCGACAGCAGCTGGATCTCAGGGTGAGCAGCCACCGCGCGTTCACATTCGGTGAGCACGCTCAGCGCGTTCGAGGACGTCGCGGACACCACGGCCACGCCGATCTCGGCCCGCCGGTGCAGGTCCAGGTGGCCGGTCTCGGCGACCGCGACGCCCGGGTAACGCCGGCGCAGCTCGGCGACGAGCGGCCGGACGACGGCACGTTTGCCCTTCAGCGAGTGCACGTCGCCCAGCAGCACGTCGAGCGTCAGCGCCCCGAGATACACCGGGGGTCCCCCGGCCCTGCTCAGGCCCTCGGCTTCTCCCTCATCTCGAAGGTCTCGATCGTGTCCTCGATCCTGACGTCGTTGTAGCCGACGCCGATGCCGCACTCGTAGCCCTCGCGGACCTCGGTCGCGTCGTCCTTGAACCGGCGCAGCGAGTCCACCGTGAGGTTGTCGGAGATCACCACGCCGTCCCGGATCAGCCGCGCCTTGCTGCCGCGGTGGATCGAGCCGGACCGGACGATGCAGCCGGCGATGTTGCCGACCCGCGGCACCCGGAAGACCTCCCGGATCTCCGCGGTGCCGAGCTGGACCTCCTCGAACTCGGGCTTGAGCATGCCCTTGAGCGCGGCCTCGACCTCCTCGATCGCCTGGTAGATGATCGAGTAGTAGCGGATGTCCACGCCCTGGCGCTGGGCCAGCTCGCCCGCCCGGCCGGCCGGCCGGACGTTGAAGCCGATGATCACCGCGTCCGACGCGATGGCCAGGTTCACGTCGTCCTGGGTGATCGCGCCGACGCCGCGGCCGATCACGCGCAGGCTGACTTCCTCGCCGACATCCAGCTTGAGCAGCGCGTCCTCCAGGGCCTCAACCGAGCCGGACACGTCACCCTTGATGATGAGCAGCAGTTCCTCGCGCTCACCGGCCTTGAACGCCGATTCCAGGCCCTCGAGTGTGACCCGCCGCGGCTGGGCGAACTGGGCACTGCGCTCGCGAGCCTCACGGCGTTCGGCGATCTGCCGGGCGATCCGGTCGTCGGAGACGACCAGGAAGTTGTCGCCCGCATCGGGCACGGCGGTCAGGCCGAGCACCATGACCGGCCGGGACGGCAGGGCCTCGGTGATCGTCTCGCCGTTCTCGTCGATCATGGCGCGTACCCGGCCGAAGGCATCGCCGGAGACGATCGAGTCGCCGACGTGCAGCGTACCGCGCTGGACCAGCACGGTGGCCACCGGGCCACGGCCCTTGTCCAGGTGCGCCTCGATCGCCACGCCCTGGCCGTCCTGCTGCGGGTTGGCCCGCAGGTCGAGCGAGGCGTCGGCGGTCAGGACGATCGCCTCGAGCAGCTCGGGGATGCCGATCCGCTGGGTGGCGGATACGTCCACGAACTGCGTGTCGCCGCCGAACTCCTCCGCGATCAGGCCGTACTCGGTCAGCTGGGCCCGCACCCGCTGCGGGTCGGCGCCCTCCTTGTCGACCTTGTTGACGGCCACCACGATCGGCACGCCGGCCGCCTGCGCGTGGTTCAGCGCCTCGGTGGTCTGCGGCTTCACGCCGTCGTCGGCCGCCACCACGAGCACCACGAGGTCGGTGGTCTCGGCCCCGCGGGCACGCATGGCGGTGAACGCCTCGTGGCCCGGGGTGTCGATGAAGGTGATCTTCCGTTCCTCGCCGTCGACCTCGGTGGTCACCTGGTAGGCGCCGATGTGCTGGGTGATGCCGCCGGCCTCGCGGGCCACCACGTTGGTGTGCCTGATCGCGTCGAGCAGCTTGGTCTTGCCGTGGTCGACATGACCCATCACCGTGACGACCGGCGGGCGGGCCACCAGGTCGGACTGCTCGCCCTCGTCCTCGCCGAACTCGATGTCGAACGTCTCCAGCAGCTCCCGGTCCTCCTCCTCGGGGGAGACGACCTGGACGTTGTAGTTCAGCTCGGCGCCGAGCAGCTGCAGCGTCTCGTCGTTGACCGACTGGGTCGCGGTCACCATCTCGCCGAGGTGCAGCAGCACCTGGACCAGCGACGCCGGGTTGGCGCCGATCTTGTCCGCGAAGTCGGCCAGGCTGGCGCCCCGGCTCAGCCGGACCACCTGACCGTTGCCGCGCGGGACCTGGACGCCGCCGATCGACGGCGCCTGCATGTTGTCGAACTCCTGGCGCCGCTGCTTCTTCGACTTCCGGCCCCGGGACGGACGCCCGCCGGGACGCCCGAAGGCACCCTGGGTGCCGCTGCGCCCGCGGCCGCCGCCCGGCCGGGGCGGGCCGCCGCCGGCGCCCGCGCGCGGCGGAGCCCCGGCGCCTCCGGGCGCGCCACCACCGCGCGGGCCCGTGCCCGCGCCGCGGCCACCGCCGCCGCCGCCGCCGGGCCGGGTACCTGCGCCCGCTCCCGGGCCGCCGCGGCCGCCTGGTCCGCCTGGTCCGCCGCGGCCCGTGCCGGACGGCGCCGGACGGGACGGCATGTTCATCGGGCTCGGCCGGGGACCGCCGGGACGCGGACCCGCGAACCCGCCGGGACGCGGGCCGCCGTCCGACATGCCGCCCCGGCCCGGGCCGCCGGGCCCGCCGGGACGCGAGCCGCCGGGACGCGGGCCGCCGTCAGCGGCGCCGGGCCGGCCGGCGCCGCCCGGCTGGCCGGGACGGCCGCCCGGGCCGGACCCGGGACCCTGGGTCCGGGCCGGGGGCGCCGAGCCCATGCCGGTCGCGGTCGAGCTGAACGGGTTGTTCCCCGGCCTTGGACCGGGCCGCGGGGCACCTGGGCGCGGAGCGCCGGGACGCGGCGCCCCAGGACGGGGCGCGCCGGAGCCGCCCGGACCCCCGGGCGTGCGCGGCGCGGCCGACCGTGCGCCGTGGCCGCCCTGCGTGGCGTGTGTGCCTTGCGCGCCATGTGTGCCTTGCGCGCCGTGGCCGCCTTGTGTGCCTTGTGTGCCCTGTGTGCCCTGTGTGCCCTGTGCGCCGTGTGTGCCCTGTGCGCCGGGACGCGGGGCGCCGGGGCGGGGCGTCTGGGGACGAGTCTGGCCGGTCGCCGACCCGCTCCCCGCTCCGCTTCCTAGCCCACTCCCGGACCCACTCCCGGACCCGCTTCCGGGTCCGCGGAAGTCCGCCGGGGTGACCGGAGTCCGCGGCGGACCCGGAACCCGCGGCGCAGTGCCCGGGGTCCTTGATTCACCGGCCGGAGCCCTCGATTCGCCCGGCCCGGGCCGGGACACGGGAGACGGCGGAACCGGCGGCAGCGGGCGCGCCGCGCCGTCGGCGGGAGCCGTGCTCTGGGCAGGCGTCCTGGGGCTGGCCCCGTCCGGAGCGGCCGCGCCCGCCCGGTCGGCGGCCTGACCGGTCACGTCCGGTGCGACGTCCGGTGCCACCCTGGGTGCCGGGGCGGTACCCGGCACCGCTCCGGCCCGGCCCGCTTGGTCGTCGTCACGCGCGGCGGTACCGCCGGCTCGCGACCCGGCGCCGGCCTGCGACCGCACGCCGTCCGCCGTGCTGACGGCCGTACCCGCTGCCGTGCCCGCTCCGTCACGAGGCGCGGACTGGCCCGCGGGCCTGGACCGCGCTGCTTGCTGATCGTGTGCTGCTCGTTGATCCTGCGGAGCCGCCGTGGAGGCAAACGCCTCCTTGAGCCGCCGGACCACAGGCGCCTCTATCGTCGAGGATGCCGATCGCACGAACTCGCCCATATCCTTGAGCTGGTCCATCACGGCCTTGCTCTCGACACCGAACTCCCTCGCGAGTTCGTAAACCCGGACCTTCGCCACTACGCTCCTTCTCGGCCCAGTCCCCTGGACCCCTTACCGGGACCCGGCCCGGGCAGAGCGTGCTCCGGGTGGGCCTCAGCCTATGGTGATCATCGCCGCGTGCTCATCGAGCGCTCATCAGCTTCTCGACCTGCTTTCCGACAGGTGTTCTTTCTCGCCCTTTACAGCGTGCTGCCCAGCTAGGTTGTTCCGCCGCGAGCAATGCTATGCCGGGATTCCGCGCCGCAAAGATACTCAACCAGACCGGTGCTGCTGAGCGATCCCGCAGTGCGCAGTGCCCGGGAGAACGCCCTACGCCGCCGCGCAAGGTCCAGACACGCCAGGCTGGGGTGCAGGTACGCACCCCGGCCGGGGAGCCGGGCTTGCGGGTCGGGCTGGATGACGTCCCCCACCGCCACGAGGCGAAGCAGGCTGGACTTCTCCGCGCGCTCCTTGCAGCCTACACAGGTACGCATGACAGGCACACCTGAGTTGCGCCGCTCGGTTCGTACGGCCATTCCGGCAACAAGTCTACCGTGTCCGCACGTCCCCGACACCAGGCGAGACCTGCACCGACGGTTCTGGCACGGCCGATGCGCCTGGTGCGCTTGGTGTCTCTGGTGCGTCTGGTGCGCTTGGGGCTGGTGTGCTCGGGTCTGGTGCCTGCGGCGCGGCCTCCGAGTCGGGCGGCGCCACGGCGTCCGACCTGATGTCGATCCGCCAGCCGGTGAGCCGGGCGGCCAGCCGGGCGTTCTGCCCTTCCTTGCCGATGGCCAGGGACAGCTGGTAGTCGGGCACGATGACCCGGGCTTCCCGGGCCGCCGCGTCGACCACCTGCACGTGACTCACCCGGGCCGGCGACAGGGCGTTGGCCACGAAGCCGGCCGGCTCCTCGGAATAGTCCACGATGTCGATCTTCTCGCCGTGCAGCTCGTTCATCACGTTCCGCACCCGGCTGCCCATCGGGCCGATGCAGGCGCCCTTGGCGTTGACTCCCGGCTGATGTGACCGGACCGCGATCTTGGTGCGGTGGCCTGCCTCGCGGGCGATCGCGACGATCTCCACCGCGCCTTCCGCGATCTCGGGCACCTCCAGGGCGAACAGCTTCTTCACCAGACCCGGGTGCGTGCGCGACAGGGTGACCGAGGGCCCGCGGTGCCCTTTGTGCACGCGCAGCACGTAGCACCGGATCCGCTCGCCGTGGATGTACCGCTCGCCCGGCACCTGCTCGGCGGGCGGCAGCACCGCCTCAAGCTTGCCCAGGTCGACCAGCACGGTCCGGGGGTCCTTACCCTGCTGGATCACCCCGGCGACGATGTCGCCCTCGCGGCCCGCGTACTCGCCGAAGGTCAGTTCGTCCTCGACGTCACGCAGGCGCTGCAGGATGACCTGCCGGGCGGTGGTGGCCGCGATCCGGCCGAACCCGGCCGGCGTGTCGTCGTACTCCCGGACCACGCCGCCGTCGGGTCCGGTCTGGATAGCCCAGACCGTGACGTGGCCGCTCTTGCGGTCCACCTCGACCCGCGCGGCCGGCGAGGCGCCCTCGGACTTGTGGTAGGCGACGAGCAGCGCGTCCTCGATGGCCTTAATCGCCAGGTCGAGCGAGATGTCCTTCTCGCTCTCCAAGCTGCGCAGCACGCTCAGGTCAATGTCCATCGCCGGTCGCTCCAACCTCGCTAGGCGGATGCCCGAACTCCACCTGGATCGCCCCCGGACCCAGCACTCCGTAGGGGAAATGGCGGCGGGACTTCGGGTCACCCTCAACGTCCAGGGTCACCCCATCGGCGTCGGCGGCACAGATCCTGCCGGACACGGGACGGGCGCCCCCTGAATCCGTGACCGTGACCGTGACCAGCCGTCCTACCGCGCGCCGCCAGTGCCGACGGTCGGTCAGCGGCCGGTCCACGCCGGGCGAGGAGACCTCGAGCGTGTACGGGAAGTCGCCCATCACGGCTACCGTGTCGAGCGCGGCGGACAGCTCGCGGCTGACCGCCGCGGCGTCGTCCAGGCTCACGCCCAGGTCGCTATCCACCACCACGCGCAGCAGCCTGCGCCGGCCCGCGGCGGTGACCCGCACCGATTCCAGGTCCATACCGGCCGCGGCGACGACAGGCCGGATGACAGCGGCGATCCTGTCCTCGTCGACCGAGTTCCCCGCTTCGGTCCGGCGTGGGGGCGTCCGGGAGGATCGTTCCCCCTGGATGGCACCTCGCGGAGCGGTTTGAGAGGATCTCCCCCCCTCGGCCGCGCCACGGGGTTTCGGCGCGTGACGCGAGCCACCGGGCATCACGACCTCCTCGTCCACGACCTGCGATATTGGCTCCTAGCCTATCCGCAGCGGGGCCATCACGCGGATAGGACGCGTGGTGAAGGCTAATCAGATAGCGGCCGCTGCGGGAGTGGTGCTCGGTGTCGACGGTGAGGACCGTCGCCGGAATCCGGATAACCCGAACCGCCGAGAATTACGGTAGCTTGCCGGTGTGCCAGACATCCTGCCTAGGCGCCGTGTGCTGGCCGCCTCGGCGGCCGCGCTGCCCGCGCTGCTGGCCCTGGCCGGCTGCCGGTCCTCGGACGCGTTCGCCGGACCGGATCCGCTGGCCGGACGGCCGAGCCTGTCACCGGACGTGATCACGCTGCAGGCGGTCATCGCGGCGGAGCAGACGATGATCAGGCTGTACCAGGCCGCCGTGGACGGCAGTCTGGCGGCTGACCAGGCGCGCAGCCTGGAGGGCCTGCTCGCCCAGCACCGGCAGCATCTCGGGCTGCTCCAGGCCAGGCTCGTCCTGCCCCCCGGAGCGCCGGCCGCCTCGCCGACGGGCGCGCCGGGCGGCGCGGTGGCCGGCCGGGTGACGATCGCGCGGCTGCGCGCGGCCGAACGCGCGTCGGCCGCTGGGCTGGTCCGGCGGCTGGTCACCGTGCAGCCCGCCCTGGCGCAGCTGTTCGCCAGCATCGCGGCCTCCGACGCCACGCACGCGGTGGCGCTGAGCGGATGAGCCGGGTCACGGCGTCCGGGCCGACCTCGGGACCAGTCTCGGAACCGGTCTCGGGGCCGGTTCCGGCCCTGGCGGCCTTGCAGGGCGCGCTCGCGGCCGAGCACGCGGCCATCTTCGGCTACGGGGTGGCGGGTGCCCACCTGTCCGGGAACCGCAAGTCGGCCGCCGAGCAGGACTGGACCGGGCACAACGAGGCCCGCGACAGCCTGGCCGCGATGATCAGCGCGCTGGGCGCGGCCCCAGTCGCCGCACAGGCCTTCTACCGGCTGCCGTTCAGGGTGCACGACGCGGCCAGCGCGACGGCGCTCGCGGCCTACCTGGAGGACGGGGTGACCCGGGCGTACCTCGGCCTCGTGGCGGTCAGCGACCAGCGGCTGCGGACCTTCGGCGCGCTGGCCATGCAGGCCGCCGCCGAGCGCGCCGTGTTCTGGCGCGGCACCACCGAGGCGTTCCCCGGGCTGGGGGCCAGCTAGGTTCCGTCGGCCGGGCGCCGCGGTGCCCTAGGGGATGGTGTTACGTCAGCGGCGGCACGGGGGGCGTGAAGCCGGGCAGGGACATCACCGCGGCGGCGACCTCGAGCAGGCGGCGGTCGGCGCCGTAGCGGCCGACGAGCTGGAGGCCGACCGGGAGACCGGCGGCGGTCAGGCCGGCCGGCACGGAAACCGCCGGGTGCGCGCTCACCGTGATCCGGGAGCAGGAACGCATCCAGTCGATATAGGTGACCATGGGCACGCCGTCGATCTCGCGGACCCACTCGGTTTCCACGTCGAACGGGATCACCTGCACGGTGGGCAGCGCGAGGACCTCGTAGCGCCCGTCGCGGAGGAACGACCGCATCCGGGCGAAGATCGCGGCGTGCCCGGCGTGCGCGGCGGCGATCTGCTCGCCGGTCAGCGCGATGCCCTTGTCGATGTTCCAGGCCAGGGTGGCCTTGATCTGGTCCCGGTGAGCACGCAGCAGCGGCGCCAGCCCGGCCATCCGGGCGGCCCGCAGCACCTGGAACACCTCGTCGGCGTCGGACAGGTCCGGCGCCTCGCCGGCGATCTCGCACCCGGCCTGCTCGAGCCGGCCGCGGGCCGAGCCGAGCACGGAACGCACCTCGGGCTGCACCGGCAGGTCGCCCAGGTCGGGCGTCCAGGCCACCCGCAGCCCGCGCAGGGACGCCGACCGCAGGTCGAGGAAGTCTTCGGCCCGGTCGGGCCGGGCCAGCGGCAAGCCGGGATCCGGGCCGCACATCCCGGCCAGCAGCAGCGCGGCGTCCGGCGCGGTGCGGGCGATGGGACCGACCACGGCCAGCGGATCGAACACATCGGCAGGGACCAGACCGGGCGTGGTCCGCAGCCCGACCAGCCCGCAGAAGGCCGCCGGGTTCCGGACGCTGGCCGCGAGGTCGGAGCCGTCCGCGAACGGGATCATCCCGGCGGCGACGGCCGCCGCCGCGCCGCCGCTGCTGCCGCCCGGAGTCAGCCGGGTGTCGTACGGGTTGCGGGTCGGGCCGAAGACCTGGTTGAACGTCTGCGACCCGGCACCGAACTCCGGGGCATTGGTCTTTCCGATCACCACCGCGCCGGCCGCCTTGAGCAGCGCCACATGCGGTGCGTCAAAGGTGGGGATCTGGGAGGCGAAGATCGGCGATCCGTACGTGGTCCTGATCCCGGCCGTCTCGGCCAGGTCCTTGATCGCGATGGGCAGCCCGTGCAGCGGGCCGGCGAACGAGCCGCGGGCCGCCCGCGTATCCAGGTCCGCCGCCGTGGCCCGGGCCTGCTCGGCGGCCAGCGTGACGATCGCGTTGACCGACGGATTGACCGCCTCGATCCGGGCCAGCATGGCGTCGAGCAACTCGGTGGCCGACAGCTCCCGGGACCGGATCATCCGGGCCAGGTCGACCGCGGGCGTGGCGCACAGGTCCACCGACGGACCGCCAGGGGACGGGATCAGCGCTCAGTCGTCGCGGCGCAGCGAGGCGAGCACCCGCACGATCGTGCCGGCCGCCAGGTCAAGGTCGTCGGCCACCGCGATCCGCTCCGCCCAGGACCACCAGAACCACCACATGCCGTCCCTGCCGCAGTTGACGTAGACGTTCTCCTCGAGCGCCCGCGCGGCCGGGTTTACCACGTACAAGCTCGGGACGCGCCCCGGCGGCGCCATCAGCCACGCCTCCAGCCCGCGATGGGACAGCTCGTCGGCGAGCTTCTCAAGATAGACAGCCTGCATCTGATCCGGGTCGCGGGTCCTGTTGGCTTCCACCGTCATCACCGTCGTAACCTTTAGGAGTCAATCGAAAACTAAACGTCGCCGCATATCCAGGATGCCGCCGCGCTGGCGGCCGCGCAACGCACATGGATAAAGTCGCAGCTCAGGAAATCGGCGGGCCCGGCCGAATTCTTCCCTACTCTTGCAGACGCACCGGTGTGCGGATCGGTTCACCAACGATTCATTGAATGGACAACATCCCGGGGGTAGGGAGGACCGGTGGTTAACCGGCCGGCCGCGAGGGGCCGGTGGTCAGCCGGCCGGCAGCGGGGCGGGCAGCGGCTCGGTGTACAGGACGGTCAGCCGCGACACGGCCCGGGTGAGCGCCACGTAGAGCCGCTGCAGGCCCCTGGCCTCGGTCCGGGCGATCCGGGCGGGCTCGACCACGATGACGTGATCGAACTCCAGGCCCTTGGCCAAGGTGACCGGGACCAGCGTCAGCCGGGCGTCCGAGCCGGGCGGGCCGTGCTCCATCCCGGCCGCGTCCAGCGCGCCGGCCAGGATGCGGACCTGCGGGTCGGCGGCGATGACCGCGACCGATCCAGGCCGGGTGCAGGCCTGCGCGCAGGCCGCCACCACCTCGCGGTCCAGCGCGGCGGGCGGCACCCGTGTCACCGAAAGCGCGCCGGGGTCGGCCCGCAGCGAGGAAGCCGGCCGCAGCTCGGGGGCGATGACGGCCAGCAGCGAGGAGGCATAGTCCAGGATCTGCCGCGGTACGCGGTAGCCCACCGACAGCTCGCGCACGTCGGTATCCGGCTTGCCCAGGTTGGACAGCAGCGCGGCCCAGGAGGACGCCGCCCACGGCGTGGTGCCCTGGGCGAGGTCGCCGAGCACGGTGGCCGCGCCGGTGGAGCACCGCCGGCCCAGGGCGCGGCACTCCATCGGCGACAGGTCCTGCGCCTCGTCGATCACCACGTGGGCCAGGCTGGGAGTCCGGGTGATCAGGTCGCGCGCCTCGTCGATGAGCACCGTGTCGGCCGGCGACCAGCGCGCCGACCCCGGCGAGCGGGGCACCGCCGACCACACGATCGCGGCCTGCTCGTCCGGCGTGAGGATGCCGTCGGCCGCCGCGGCCAGCAGTTCGGCGGACGACAGGAGCCCGAACACCAGCCGGACCGGATCCACCTTGGGCCAGATCGTCTCGACCGCCGAACGCACCGGCCGGGACCGCCGCACCGCCTCGTGCGTGCGGTCGTCGCAGGCCTCCCCGGCCGCCTCCATCCGGGTCAGGATCACGTGCGCGATCCGGTGCTCGAGCAGCTCGCGGGCCGCGCCGTACCGCACGCCCCGATGACGCAGCTCGTGGGTAAGCTCCTCGAGCTCGTAGGCGGCCACCCGCCAGCGCCTGGCCCCGCGGGCCAGCACCACCGCCTCGGACGGCCGCCGCACCGAGGACCACAGCGCCCGCCGCAGCACCTCGGCCATCCGCGCGTCGCCCTTGACGACCGCGGTCACGTCGGCGTCCGATCCGCGCACCGGCACCGGCCCCATGGACTTGACCAGTTCGCCCACGGTGGTCTGGGCGACGTCGAGTTCGCCCAGGGCGGGCAGGACGTTGCGGATGTAGGAGAGGAAGGCCTGGTTCGGCCCGATCATCACCACACCGCGCCGCCGGACCTGCTCCCGGTAGGCGTAGAGCAGGTAGGCGACCCGGTGCAGCCCGACCGCGGTCTTCCCGGTGCCCGGCGCGCCCTGCACGCAGACGGTCTGCGTGGCGCCGGCCCGCACGATGTCGTCCTGGTCAGGCTGGATGGTCGCGACGATGTCCCGCATCGGCCCGGACCGCGGCCGCTCGATCTCATCGATCAGGATCTGGCTGGGCTTCTGGCGGTCACTTGATTCGGCCGAACGGTCCGTGGCGAACAGCTCGTCCTCATAGGCGGTCAGCTCGCCGCCGGAGAAGCCGAAGCGGCGCCGCAGCTCGACGTTCATCGGATCCGCGCCGCTAGCCCGGTAGAACGGCCGGGACACCGGGGCCCGCCAGTCGATCACGGCGGGCGTGCCGTCCGGGGCGTGCACGTGCCTGCGGCCGATGTGGAAGCTGTGTCCTGCTACGCCGTCATCCCCGGCGCCGGATTGCCCGGTCCCAGATATTCCGGTCTCGGATATTCCGGTCTTAGTCTTCCCGGTTTCGGGCTTCCCGGTTTCGGGCTTCCCGGTTTCGGGTTGGGGGGCGTAGTCGAGCCGCCCGAAGAACAGGGGGGCGTCGGGGATGTCCTTGAGGGCTTCGGCCCGGTGGTACAGGTCGGCCTTGAGGTACTCCTCGGAGACCCGGTCGCCGGCCATGGCCTTGAGCGAGAGGACGTCCTCCCGCATCAGGTGCAGATACTCCCGCGAGCGCCGCAACTGCTCGCGTTCCGTGGTCAGGACAGGGTCAGCCACGGCCCGTTCGGCGGAAGGATTTTCGGGCACAAGGTCGGAAACTTACCAGCAGACAGCGCCGAAGTCACGCGGTTTTCTGCTCGGATGCGGGCCAGGCGGACAGGCCGCGCGGGGTGAGGAAGGCGTCGAAGACGAGCTCGGACGCGCCGGTCAGCGCGCCCCGGTCGCCGAGCGTAGACGGCAGCAGGGCGGGCGGATCGGCCCGGCGGAACCGCATCAGGGTGGTCAGGTATCCGGCCTTCACCGCGCCCGGGTCGGCCAGGTACAGCGAGGCGGCCAGGCCCGACAGGCCGACGGCCGCGGGGTCCTGCGCGTTGACCAGCGCGCCGATGCCCCGGCCGAGGGCCCTGGCCACCACGCCGAGGGCCCGGCTGCAGCGCGGATCGGCGCCGGCCGCCGTGATGACCTGCTCGGCCCGGAGCATCCGGTCCCCCTCTTCGGGCTTCCCGGCCGCGCGGAGCAGACCGCGGGCCCCGGCGTCCAGTTCCCAGCAGCCGATCGATCCGCACCGGCACGGCTCGTCGCTTCCGGTCAGGGGCATGTGCCCGAACTCGCCGGCCGAGCCGTGCGCGCCGGTCACCGGCAGGCCGTCCGTCAGCAGGACCCCGCCGATGCCGGTCGCGACGTGCAGGTGCAGGGCGACCGGCACGCCCCGGAGCACGCCGCGGCGGGCCTCCGCGAGCCCGGCCAGCGTCGCGTCGTTGCCCGCCAGGACCGGGCAGGCGGCCGGCGAGGGTCCGAGCGCCGCGGTCACGTCCACGTCCTGCCATTCGGTCAGGGTCGGCTGGACCATCGTGCTGCCCCGGACCGGGGACGGGACCGCGACGCCCACGCCGACCACGCGGTCGCCGAACTGGCGGCTGCGGATCTTCAGCCGGTCCGCCACGTCGTTCAGCATCCCGGTGCCCGAGCCGGCGTCCCGTTCCTCGCGGTCCAGCACCGTGCAGCGCCCGGTCAGTTCGAAGGCGGCCACGGTGAAGGAGTCGTCCCGCAGGTCGACCGCGAGCGCCACCGGGCCCTCGACGTGCGCCGACGGCACCCCGGTCGGGCGTCCCCTGGCGCGCTGCACCGTCGCGTCGACCGGGCCGGTGAGCTCCTCGATCAGCTGGCGCCCGGCCAGGTCCCGGACCAGCACGGTGGCGGTCCCCCGGGCCAGGCTCAGCTGCCTGGTGAGTTCGGCCCTGGTGAGCTGGCCACCGCCGTCATGAATGGCGCGCAGCAGCCGCGCGAGATTGTGTGCGCGCAACTCGGCACTCGTGGTCGCCGCGCCCTCGTCCTTCCGCACACCTACGATCGTGCCATGCCCGGCCCCCGCGTGCGGACCGCACCCGGCTACCAGTCCCAGTGGAAGCCGACCGCCGTCTTCTCGGCCAGGCGCAGGTAGCGATGCACCGCGAACTGAGTATCCAGGGCGACGGATTCCCGCTCCACGATGGCCCCTTCCAGTCCGTCCCAGACCGCCCACTCGACGTTACTAGGCAGCTTAGCCGGATGAAACTCGACCCGCATATCGAGGTTCTCGACGAAGAATTGCACCACCCGCCGGAATTCGGGCGGCGGGGGCGCCGCGTAGTGGAAGCTCACCCAGTACTCCAGTGTCGTCGTTTCCCCCGCCGCCAGCGGCTTGGCCAAGAGCATATCCACGACGAAGACGTCCGCGATAGGCTGATATACCGAACCGGCCAGCCCGCTGAATCCCTGCCCGACCTCAACAGTGACGGCATTCGTGTCCGCGCGAATCGGGATACGGTCTACGTTATCCGCGATCGCCTCGACTACCTGGATGACGCGGTGCCTGGCCGGCATTCCGTCGGGGCCGAGATAATGATGATCGTGCAGCGAGAGCGTCTTGACCTGCCGGCGTCCGAGCAGGCTCGCCTTATCGTCACGGATCGCCCGCGGGCCGGACAGCACACGGACGCGCGCGGATCCTTCCCACAACTTGAGAAGCTGCTCCCGGTCCAGCGCCCCGAACCCGAAAGCGTCCATGAAAAGGAAGAGCGTGGCCTTACTGAGCAGCTTGCCCGATATGGCGCGTGAGGCGGTGTCCTTGAGCTGGCGGGGCAGCACGTCGAGGTCGCCTTTTGCCCGCGGATGCTGCCACAGATAATGGGCGAGCACCTCGGCCACCGCGAGCTGGTTGACCTGTCCGGCCCTGCTGCGCTCGGCGTACTGCTCCCACTTCCGCCGATACCGGCCCGGGCGCAGCAGCAACTCGCGCATGTATGCCGCAGCGGCCTGCGCACCAGTTGGCAGGGCGGAATCTGGAGCCATCACCTCGGCCACGGTCCCCTCGTCCGTGAGAACTAAGCGCGACATTCGTCAGCTATGGTACGACTGATCTCGCGGACGAGGCGAGGTCGCATGGGTGGGAAATCAATGACATGCGCCGACCGATGACGGGGGTCATCAGGACCGGCAGAAGGGCTGCATGATAATGCAGGAGGGCTCAAGGGCCCTGGGGGAGGAAGCTGCCACCCGGCAGCGGCAGGACAGGGCCCACTTCCTTGACCTGCTCGGCGACAGCCTGGGCGGCCTCGGCCGCCACGAGGCGGCCGTCGAGGCCTACCGGCAGGCCGCGCCGGAGCTGCAGACGGCCGGAGCGCGCTGCTCCTACGCCTTGTGCCTGCTCAAGACGGCCGACAATTATCTGTCGCTGCACGAGCCGTGGAACGCCATCGGTTACCTCGAAGCATGCCTGCCGCTGCTGCGTGAGCTGGGGCTGGCCAGGCACTTCAGCCTCGCGCAGGGCCAGCTGGCCGCCTGTCAGGCCGAGCTGACGCAGGTGCCCTTACTTGGAGGGCGCGACCCCGTAAGCACTGGCGACGCCCGCCACGAGGTAAATTCGACATATGCCCGATACGGACGGACAGCCCCACTGGCTGACCGATGAGGAACAGCAGGCCTGGCGAGCTACCGTGCAGTTGAGCCAGCTGCTCCTGCGCCAGCTCGACCGCGACCTGATCCCGCACGGGCTGAACGGCCGCGACTACGAGATCCTGGTCGAGTTGTCCGAGGCGCCGGAGCACCGCCTGCGGATGACCGATCTCGCCGATGCCACCAGCCAGTCCCGGAGCCGGCTGTCGCACCAGATCACGCGCATGGAAAAGCGCAGCCTGGTCCGGCGCGACGGCTGCGAGGGCGACAAGCGCGGTACGTTCGCCGTGCTGACCAAGGCGGGATTCGAGACCATCGAGCGCGTCGCACTGCACCACGTGGAGAACGTCCGCCGCCACTACATCGACCGCCTGACGCCGCAGCAGATGGAGGAGATCCGGTCCACCTTGCAGCCGATCGTCGACTACCTGCGCAAGATCCGCGACCGCGACTAAGTATTTGCAGGTTTACGGCGAGTCCCCGGCGGCGATAGCCGCCCATCGTGCGGCCCGCGAGGGGCCCGTAGGGTCCCCTCCGGCCGCGCGATACTACGGCGAGGACGGCAGCGGGGCGCGAAGCGCAGCGGGGGGTTCCCGGGGGTCGCCCCCCCGGGCTAGAAGAGCACCGACATGAACCGGCCGGTCTCGGCGAATCCGGCCCGCCGGTATGCCGCGCGGGCCGGCATGTTGTAGTCGTTGACGTAGAGCGAGACTACCGGCGCGATCGACCGGGCCGCCTCGACCACGACCGCGGCCATGCCGGGGGCGGCCAGCCCCCGGCCGCGGTCCTCCGGCCGCACCCACACGCCCTGGACCTGGCAGGCCTGCGGGGTCACCGCCCCGATCTCGGCCTTGAAGATCACCCTTCCGCCCTCGATCCGGGCGAAGGCCCGGCCGCCGCGGATCAGCTGCTCCAGGCGGGCCCGGTAGGAGGCGCCGCCGTCCCCGATGGTGGGCGAGACGCCCACCTCCTCGGTGAACATCGCCACGCAGGCCGGCCAGAGGATATCGAGCTCGTGCAGGCGGACCCGGCGGACCTGCGGATCGGGGGACACCATCGGCGGCCCGCTGATGACCATGACGGGCTGCACGGGACGGACGTCCCGGGCCGGTCCCCACCGCGGTCGCAGCAGGGCCCACAGCGCCTGGACCTCGCCGGCCGGCCCGACCACCGACGAGCACCGCCGTCCTTGCCGCAGCGCCCGGTCCGCGAAGGCCGCCACCGCATCCGGCGTGGCCGCGACGGGGACCAGGTTCGCGCCGGAATAGCACAGCGATTCCAGCCGGCCGCCGGGCCCGTGGCCCCACATCTGGGCGCCGAGCCGGCCGGGTTCCAGGCCGAGCGCCCGGACGCGGGAACTGACGAAGACGTTCGTCACCGGGTCGCGATCGCAGATGGCCAGCACCGCGCCCCGATCCCGTTCATCGAGCAGCCGCACCGCGGACGACGGTGGCCTTACCCGCAACATATGGCCCAGCCTACAGGGCAGGAGCTCTAGCTGCCTGGAGTGGGATCAGGCACCGCCGGGCAGGTGGCATTGACCAGCCCGGAACCCTGCGGCAGGGCACCGGAGGCGAGATAGGCGTTCGCGTAGCCCTGGACGCAGGCGTCCGGCGGCTGCTCGAAGGACTGCCCGTGGTTGCCGCCGCCCTCCACCACCACCATCCGGGCCGAGGGCAGCAGCCGGTGCGCGTCCTGGGCGCCCGCGTACGGAGTCGCCGCGTCCAGCGTGCCCTGCAGCATCAAGATGCCGGGCAGTCCGGTGCCGTTGATCTGCAGCGGCTCGGCCGGCCCGGGCACCGGCCAGAACGCGCACGCGGCGTTGAACCAGGCGTTGCCCCAGGCGTAGAACGGGGCGGTCTTGTAGACCATCTCGGTGTCGGACGTCCAGTAGGCGAAGCTGCGCGGCCAGCTGACGTCGGAGCACTCCACCGCATTGTAAACGGCGAACTCGTTCTCGTTCTGGACGCCGTACGCCCGGTACTGGGCAACCAGGACGCGGACCTGCCCGTCGTTCAGGTAGGACGAGAGCGCCTGCGCCAGGCCCGGCCATATCGTGTCGGTGTAGCCACCATACTCGAAGGTGTCGTCGAGCTCGTCGGGCCCCAGGATCCCGTCGGCCGGGGCGCCCAGCAACTGGTTACGGGCCTTGTCGTAGGCGGCCTGCACCTGGGCCGCGGTGCTGCCGAGGTGGTAGGTGCTGTCATAGCGGGCCACCCAGGCGTAGAACGCATCGAGACGGCCCTGGAAGGCGTAATCCTGGTCGACGTTGTCGGTGTACCACGCGCCGGTGGGATCGACGGTGCTGTCCAGGACCATGCGCCGCAGGCGCGACGGGAACAGCGTGGCGTAGACCTGGCCGAGGTAGGTGCCCCAGGAGAACCCGAAATAGTTGATCTTCGCCACGCCGAACGCCGCGCGGATGGAGTCCAGGTCGCGGGCCATGTCCCCGGTCGTCATGTACGGAAGCAGCCAGCCGAACTTCTGCTCGCAGTCATCGGCGTACGTTTTCGCCCGGTTGATGTTGACGTCCTCGGCGGCGGCGCTGGCCGGGATGTAGTTCGGGCGCGGGCCGGAGAAGAAGCCCGGATCGCAGCTCAGCGCGGGCACCGACGACCCCACGCCGCGCGGGTCGAAGCCCACGATGTCGTAGTCCCTGCCTACGCTCGGGCTCAGCCCGTGGGCCAGGACCGACGGCCATGGCAGCCCGGTGGCACCGGGGCCGCCCGGGTTGACCAGCAGGATCCCCTGCTGCTGGCTCGGCGGGGCGGTGGCGGGGACCATGTCGAGCGCGAGGCTGATGTGCCTGCCGCCGGGGTCGGCGTAGTTCAGCGGCACGCTCAGCATGGTGCAGTCGTGGATGCCGTACTCGGCGGCCAGCCCGGCGCAAGCGTGCCACCGCAGCGTGCCGTCCGCCGGGACGATCGGCCCGGTGTCCGTGGCCGCGCTCGACGGCGTGGAGCCGGCCGAACCCGGTGGCGCGCTGGCCGGGGAGCCGGACGAGGTGCAGGCGGTGACCGTGATCAGCGCGGCCAGGCCGACGGTCAGCGCCGCCGCGCCGCCCCGTGCCGCGCGGCCGCCCCCGGGAGGCATCGACATGCCCCCCATGATGCCCCATTGGGCCCAGCGGCCCGGCCAGGTTCCTCGCCTAGGACGCGGTGCGCTGGCGTTCCTCCAGTGCCTTGCGGTACTCGGCGACCACCATGTCGGTGAGCTCCTGGGCCGAGGTCTCCGAGCTGAGCTTGTCCAGGGTGATCATGCCGCCCTGGATCAGGTTGATCCGGTCGCAGACCTCCAGGACCTGGCCGTAGTTGTGCGCGATGATGATGATCGAGACTTTGCCGCTCTGTTTCAGTTCCTGGACCAGGTCCAGGATGATGGCGCCCTCCTTGACGCCCATGGCGGCCAGCGGCTCATCCAGCAGCAGGATCTTGGGGTTGGAGTAGACCGAGCGGGCCACCGCGATCGCCTGCCGCTGCCCGCCGGAGAGCTGGGCCACCTCGGCGTTAACGTTCGCGATCCGGATCCCCATGTTATCCAGGCGCTTTTTGGCTTCGTTGCGCATGGTCCGGTTGCTCAGCAGCGGCCAGCGGACCCGTTCCCGGTTGAGGAACATGTTGTGGTACACGGACAGCTGGTTGACCAGCGCCAGGTCCTGGTAGACGGCGTCGATGCCGAGCGAGCGGGCCTGGTCCACCGACTTCAGCGTAATCTCCTGGCCCTCCAGGAAGATGTGCCCGCTGGTCGGCGGCTGGAACCCGCACAAGATCTTCAGCAGGGTGGACTTGCCCGCACCGTTGTCCCCGATCAGGCCGAGCACCTCACCCCGGCGCAGGTGCAGGTTGACGTCGGTCAGCGCGGTGACCGCCCCGTACCGCTTGGAAATGTGCTCGACCCGCAGCACGTCGCCGTCCGCGCTCGCGGGCGCGGACTGGCCGTCAGGTGTCTCGGTCGTCATCCCCGTCGTCCTCCCGCCTCACGCAGCCGCCCGAGTTGCACGTTCGCGATCATGGCAATCAGGACGGCGCCGCCGAATATGATGAACAGCGAGTTGGCATTGACCCCGGTGATCGAGAACCCGTCGGTCAGGATGGACAGCAGCAGCGCACCGAGGAAGGCGCCGATGATCGTGCCCGAGCCGCCCAGCATGGCCGTGCCGCCGAGCACTGCGGCGGCCACCGCGTAGAACATGTAATTATACCCGCCGGCGCTCGGGTCGATCGTGTTGTCGTAGAACGCGATCTGCAGGCCGACCAGCGCGCCGAGCAGGCCGGTGATCATGAAGTTCCCGTACTTGATCCGGGCCACGCTGATGCCGGCTTCCCGCGCGCCGAGCTGGTTCCCGCCCACCGCGACCGTGTGCAGGCCCCAACGGGTCCGGGTGAGCACCACCTGGAAGATCGCCACGAGCAGGATCGCCCAGATAAACGCGGACCATCCCCAGGCGCTCGTGGTCTCGTTGCCGAAGAACTTCCCTATGTGCTCGACGGAAACGGGAACGTTCACCGGCGACGCGTGAGAGGTGGTGAGCACCACGCCGTAGAGGACGAACGAGGTCCCGAGCGTGGCGATGAACGAGGGCAGCCTGAGCGTCACAGTGAGGAACCCGTTGATCCAGCCGACTACCAGGCCGAAGAGCAGGGCGAGGATGATGGCCGCGTACGACGGCACACCGTAGAACTCGATGAGGTAATACATCAGGAAGGGCGCCAGCGTGACGACGAAGCCTACGGACAGGTCGATCTCGCCGCAGATCAGCAGGTACACCTCTCCGATAGCCAGGATGATGTACGGCGCCGCGATCCCGGACAGCAGGTTCGCCATGTTGGCGTGAGTGAAGAAGTTCGGCGAGACGACCAGGAAGTAGATGAACAAGGCGACGACGACCACGAAGACGGTGGCCTCCCGCTGCCGCAGGAAGGCCCCGGTGCCATGTCTCAGTGCGTGCAGGAAACCGTTGCCTGCTGGTGGCTGGCCTCCCGCCCCTGGACCGGTCACGTCCGCTGCGCGCTCAGCGATATCGCTCACGTCATCGTTCCGTTCTCTGCGGTTGCGCCCCTGCGGGTTCGCGGCGCGGACAGGTGCCCGCCTTTCCGCAACCTAGTCTCGTTCATCCGTTGCTCTCTGGCCAGGCCCGCCCGGCGGCGGGGCACGTCCGCGATCCGCGGATCCGGTGCCCCGCCGCCGTTCTGTCGCCGGAGCCCTGGTCAGGTGCTCGTGGTGGCTATCGGGTTCTGGATCGGCCCGGACGGAAGCGGGATGATCTTCTGCGCGGTGGTGGAGCCCTCAAACCTGCTTGGCTGCGACAGGTACGGGCCCACGGTGCTCTTGGTGATGAAGCTCAGGCCGGTGTCGGTGTCCGGCGGAGGGACCAGCCCGCCGGACAGGTTGAACATGTACAGGTAGATCACCGGCAGGAAGCCCTGCAGGTACGGGTTCTGGTTGATGGTGAAGTCGAGGCTGCCGGCCTGGATAGCGCTCAGCGTGGTCGGCGTGAGGTCGAATCCGCCGGCCGGCAGGCTAGTGAGGCCAGCCCCGGCCTTGGCCTGGGCGAGGAACTGAGTGGAGCCCGCGTCAACCGCGAACGCGCCCTTGACGGTCTTGTGACCGAGCAGGTAGGCCTTCTCCGCCGCGAGCTCGACTGACGTCGACGCCCCGGTGGCGATCTCGCTCACCGTGTAGCCGGCCGCCTTCAGCACAGACGCCGCGCCGTCGTAGCGCGGCTGGATGTTCCCGGTGCCGGGGGTCGCGATGAAGATGACGATCTCGCCCGGCGTGGTCACCAGGGACTTGATGCGTTCGCCGAGCTGCTGGCCGGACAGGTAGAGGGCCTGGCCGACGTAGCAGAGGCGGTTGGTGCCGATGTTCGGGGTGCCGTTGGAGTTATAGATGCCATCGGCGTTGTAGGTGATGACTGGGATCCCGGCGTTCATCGCGTCCATGACCGGCGTGGTGAAGCCGGTGGCGTTGATGACCGTGGTTGCGATGCCGTTCGCTTTGGCCGAGATCGCGGTCTGCAGGAAGCTCACCATCTGCGAGACGCTCGAGGTCGACGCGGAGCCGCCCCACTTGGGCACCGGGATGTCCAGCAGCGCCGCGGCATCGGCGAACCCGTACTGGGTCGGGACGAAGAACGGGTTGGCGTAGACGTGGTTGACGAACCAGAACTGCCACGCCGGGGTCTTCGGGAAGTTCCCGGCCGCGGCCGCCGTCGCCGACGCCGACGCCGACGTGGTGGCGCTGCTCGAGCTGGACGAGCTGCAGGCCGCGATCAGAGCGGAGGCGGCCGCCGTCGCGCTGAACAGCCCCGCCCCCTCGATCAGCCTGCGGCGAGAGGGCCCGTCCTTCATGTTCAGGGTCTCAATCGCTTCGTCGACTACCGGGTCGACCTTTTTCTTCATCTAGGACCTCCATGGAATTTCCCGGGACGGGATCCTCTCCCAGGCCCGAGCCCGCGGCCGCGCGGCGAGTCCCGTTGACTTCGTCGCGAGAGAGATAACGCTAAGACACACGTATTTTGATGTCTGTTCTGGCGGTTCATCTGGAGTAACCCGGAATATCTCGGATGCGACCGATATTCAGCGCCCTGACGAACCGCGGTAGACGCTAAATCCGCTCATGATGACCTGTCAAGGCACCACGCAGGCCCGATAGGAGACCGAGCCCGTTTCGATATCGGCTCGGCACGAGCATCTACACGTCCGGTCAGCAAAATGCGCGATCGCTGCTATGAGCCTCGGTCTGCCATGCCCTCCCCTCGCCGCCCCGACGATGTTAACGCTAACAAGTCACTATTTGGCCACAAACGCGAAACACCATCGATACGCTGCCCGAGCCTTCCGGACCGGGCCGGGGCGCAGACCGTCCGGCATGCTTACTCGCGGCGCGAGCATGACTACGGACGGTCGGGGGTTGACCCGGCGGGGTTAGCCCCCGCCCGCGGTGTTCCACCGGGCCGAAGGGGCCGGGTCCCGCGGACCACGCCAGGCTCGCATGCATCCTGAGACACAGAAATCCTCCCGCTTCCGACATCCATCCCCGGAACCGAACACGGATGGGAAACGTCTCACTTGGGACGGATGACGCCGTCGAGGGCCACCGCACGGGCCCGGGCGCCATCCCCGCAACAAGGAGGGAAAGGTCGGATGCTAGCCAGACACCGCCAGTCGCTCATCCTGCAGGCCGTCAGGAGCGATGGCAGCGCCCGGGTCAGTGATCTCACTCAGCGACTCGGCGTCTCGGACATGACCATCCGCAGAGATCTTGAGGTGCTCGCCCGTGACGGGCTGGTGGAGAAGGTGCACGGCGGCGCGGTGCTGCCGGGCACACCCTCGAGTCATGAGCCGGGCTTCGAGGCCAAGCTCGTACTGGAGCAGCCGGAGAAAACCGCGATCGCCCGCGCGGCGGCGAGAATGGTCACGCCCGGCACGGCGATCGCCCTGGCCGCCGGCACCACCACGTTCGCGCTGGCGCAGTGCCTGCTCGACGTGCCTGGGCTCACGATCGTGACCAACTCGCTGCGCGTGACGAACGTGTTCGGCGGGATGCGGGGCGGGCTGGACGGCACGGCCGACTCGGTGGTGCTGACCGGCGGCGTCCGCACCCCGTCAGACGCGCTGGTCGGCCCGATCGCCGACCTGACCATTCGCTCACTCCACTTCGACGTGCTCTTCCTCGGCTGCCACGGCTTCGACCTCGACGCCGGGCTCACCACGCCCAACCTGGCCGAGGCCGAGACCAACCGGACCTTCATCCGGGTGGCACGCCAGGTCGTAGTGCTGGCCGACCACACCAAGTGGGGCCTGGTGAGCCTGAGCTCGTTCGCACGGCTGAGCGAGATCGACGTGCTCATCACCGACGACATGCTGCCCGCCGACGCGCGGGCCGTAGCCGCGGACCAGGTCGGCGAACTGGTCCTGGCCGAGAGCATGACGGCCAGCCACACCCACCGGCAGGCGGGGTAGGCCACCGCGGGTCCTCGGGGTCAGTAGGCGGTGACGGCGGGCCTGCCCGGGCCCGCCTCGTCGCCGCCTTCGGCGGCTGCCTGCTCGGCTAGGCGCATGGCCTCCTCGATCAGGGTCTCCACGATGGCCGACTCCGGGACGGTGGCGATGACCTTGCCGCGGACGAAGATCTGGCCCTTGCCGTTGCCGGAGGCCACGCCGAGGTCGGCCTCGCGGGCCTCACCGGGGCCGTTGACCACGCAGCCCATGACCGCGACGCGCAGGGGCACCTCCAGGCCGTCCAGCCCGGCGGTCACCTCCTCGGCCAGCTTGTACACGTCCACCTGGGCCCGGCCGCAGGACGGGCAGGAAACGATCTCCAGACGCCGCTGGCGCATCCCGAGCGATTCCAGGATCGAGATGCCGACCTTGACCTCCTCCACCGGAGGGGCGGACAGGGAGACCCGGATCGTGTCGCCGATGCCTTCGGCCAGCAGCGCGCCGAAGGCCACGGCGGACTTGATCGTGCCCTGGAACGTCGGCCCGGCCTCGGTGACGCCCAGGTGCAGCGGGTAGTCGCACTTGCGGGCGAGCAGCCGGTACGCGTTGATCATCACCACCGGGTCGTGGTGCTTGACCGAGATCTTGATGTCGGTGAACCCGTGCTCCTCGAACAGCGAGCACTCCCACAGCGCGGACTCCACCAGCGCCTCGGGGGTGGCCTTGCCGTACTTGGCCAGCAACCGCTTGTCGAGCGAGCCGGCGTTGACGCCGATCCTGATCGGGATCCCGGCCTCGCCCGCGGCCTTGGCGATCTCGGCCACCTTGTCGTCGAACTGCTTGATGTTGCCGGGATTGACCCGGACCGCGGCGCAACCGGCCTCGATCGCCGCGAACACGTACTTGGGCTGGAAGTGGATGTCGGCGATGACCGGGATCTGGGACTTGCGCGCGATGGCGGGCAGCGCGTCGGCGTCGTCCTGGGACGGGACCGCGACCCGGACGATCTGGCACCCGGAGGCGGTGAGCTCGGCGATCTGCTGCAGCGTGGCGTTCACGTCGGCGGTCAGCGTGGTGGTCATCGACTGCACCGTCACCGGCGCTCCCCCGCCGACCGGCACCGGGCCCACCATGATCTGGCGGGACTGCCGCCGCTCGGCCAGCGGCGCCGGTTCCTGGGTCGGCATCTCCGGCATACCGAGGTCAATACTCATGAGGCCCATCCGTTCAATTGGCACATCCCCGAATCCCTCGACCCGCCCATTCAACCATCACCCGGGTAACGGGAGGTTACCGACGCTGACAGACGCGTCGGGTTGGCTCAGGGTGATCCCCGAGCCCGTGTTCTGGGGTAATAAGGCGCGGTTAGCCGCCGGTGAGGTTTAGCGGGTTCACGATGTCGGCCAGGATCAGGACGACGGCGAACAACACGATCACTATGAACAGGCTGAAGCTGACCGGCAGCAGCTTGGCCATGTCGACCAGGCCGGGGTCGGGCCGGCCGCGCAGCCGGGCCAGCCAGGCCCGGATGCGCTCGTAGATGATCACCGCGATGTGCCCGCCGTCCATCGGCAGCAGCGGCAGCAGGTTGAAGGCGCCGAAGAAGATGTTCAGCGAGGCGATGAGCAGCAGCACGAAGCTGACCTTGTACTGCCAGCCCGCGCTGGAGGCCACCTCGGAGCCGGTCGCCTCGGCCGCGCCGTAGATGCTGGTGACCTGGCCCGCCGCCGTGCTCGACCGGTCCTTGGCGAACAGCTTCGGCAGCGCCCCGGGCAGCGCCGCGACGGCCTGGGCCGAGCCGGTCAGGACCTGGCCGAAGCTGGTGCCCGCGTAGTCGATGGCGCCCAGCGGGCTGGCCACCTGGAACACCACGGCAGGAGCGACGCCCAGGTAGGAGCCGCTGCGGCCGCTGACGCTGGACAGGGTGGTGTGCAGCGTCACCAGCTGGCCGTCGCGCCGGACCGTGAGGGTGACCGGGGTCCCGGGCCGGGTAGCGCGGATCTCGTTGCTCAGCTGGGTCCAGGTGCTGACCGGCCGGCCGTCGAAGGCGGTCACCACGTCGCCGATCCGCAGCCCGGCCAGCTTGGCCGGAGAGGCCTGGTCGGACGCGGTGCAGGTGCCGTTGTCGTAGGCGCTGACACTGGCGGGCACGCAGGAGCTGATCGTGCCGAGCTGGGTGACGTTGTCGTTCGCGATGCCGACGCCGAGAGCCAGCCCGGCGATCAGCACGAAGGCCAGCAGGAAGTGCATGGCCGAGCCCGCGCACAGCACGGCGATGCGCTGCCAGGCCGGCTTGTTGCGGAACGCCCGGGGCTCGTCCTCGGGGTCGTCGGGATCGTCCAGCGAGTGCATGCCGACGATCTTGACGAAACCCCCGAAGGGCAGGGCCTTGATCCCGTACTCGGTCTCGCCGCGCCAGGTGGACCAGATCGTCGGGCCGAAGCCGACGAAATAGCGGGTGACCTTCATGCCGAACCTCTTGGCCAGCACGAAGTGGCCGGTCTCGTGCAGCATGACGGAGACGAGCAGGGCGACGATGAAGATGACCCAGCCGATCAGGTCCATCTGGTCGTCCTCCTAGCAGTTCAGCTCCCGCGCCCGCCGCCGGGCCCACTCGTCGGCAGCCAGCACGTCGGCCACGCTCGCGACCGTCGCGCGCGTGGCGTCATGCTCCGAGATTATCCGGGCCACGGTGTCAACAATGCGGGTGAAGCCGATGCTTCCCGCCAGGAAACCAGCCACGCACTCCTCGTTCGCGGCGTTGTACACGGCCGGCGCGGTGCCGCCGGCCGCGGCCGCCTCCCGGGCCAGCGCGACCGCGGGGAACGCCGCGTTGTCCAGCGGCTCGAAGGTCCAGGCCGCCGTGGCCGACCAGTCCAGCCGGGGCGCGGCGTCGGGCACCCGGTCCGGCCAGGCCAGGCTGAGCGAGATCGGCAGCCGCATGTCCGGCGGGGAGGCCATGATCACCGTCGCGCCGTCGGCGAACTCCACCATCGAGTGCACGATCGACTGCGGGTGCACGACCACGTCGATCCGGTCCAGCCCGAAGCCGAACAGCAGGTGCGCCTCGATTACCTCCAGGCCCTTATTTACCAAAGTCGCGGAGTTCACCGTGACCAGCGGCCCCATCTTCCAGGTGGGGTGGGCGAGGGCCTGCTCCGGCGTGACGTCGGCCAGCGCGTCCCGGCTCCAGCCGCGGAACGGGCCCCCGCTCGCGGTCAGCACCAGCCGCCGCACCTCCGCCAGCTTCCCGGCCCGCAGGCACTGCGCGATCGTCGAGTGCTCGGAGTCCACGGGCACGATCTGCCCGGGCTTGGCCGCTCGCGTCACCAGGGGCCCGCCGATGATCAGCGACTCCTTGTTGGCCAGGGCCAGGGTCCGCCCGGCGTCGAGCACGGCCAGCGTGGCCTGCAGTCCCGCCGCCCCGGTCACGCCGTTGAGCACCACGTCACACGGCCACGCGGCGACCTCGCAGACCGCGTCCGGCCCGGCCAGCACGTCGGGGATCGCGGCGGGCGCGCCACGATCCGTTCGGCCGAAATAATGGCGGAGCGCGGCCTGCACACCCGCTGCGGCGGCCGGGCTGGCCACGGCGACCGCCGCCGCGCCGAACTCGGCCGCCTGCCGGGCCAGCAGGTCCACGTTCCCGCCGCCCGCGGCGAGCGCGGCCACCCGGAAGCGGCCGGGGTTGCGCCTGATGATGTCGAGCGCCTGGGTCCCGATCGACCCGGTCGAGCCCAGGATCACCACGTCGCGCGGCTGGCCGGAGTGAGTCACCGCCCCATTGTCGGGCACCGGGCGTCGTGGCGGCACCCCGGCCCCGTAAACCCCCGACATGCGCGTCAGGGGGTACGGGTCCGGGGCGCCGTGGGATCAGGCGCTGGTTCGCGGTTGGCGCGGGCCCTCGGATTAGGGGCCCCGTGTGTCTATTTGTGCAAACTTGGTGAAACATTGGCCACATTCTGGTGTCCGCCGTGGAAACACGCAGGCCGACCAGCACGAACGTGTGAGGGGGCCGGTGCCGGTGCCGCGCGCGTCTGGCCGCCCGCCGTTCCGTCGTGATCTGGGCCGAACGGGCCGTGGTGCCCGCGCCGTCAGGACAGGGCCGAGATCTGGCGGGCCAGGGCGAAGTCGTTCGCGGTCAGGCCGCCCGCCGAGTGGGTGCTCAGCGTCAAGGTCACCTTGTTCCACGCGATCGCGACGTCGGGATGGTGGTTAGCGCTTTCGGCCAGGTAGGCGACGGCTCCGACGTACAGCAGGGCGTCGCGGAAGTCGGCGCGGTGGGTGACGGTGGTGATCGAGTTGCCGTCGCGGGTCCAGGCGGGGACGGCGGCGAGCTCGGTCGTGATCTGGGCGTCGGTGAGAAGTTCCATGGTTCCGGCATACCATTCCCAGGTGACCTCATCGAGGCAGACTCCACTGCTATCAGAGCACGCGCGGCTCGGGGCGGTGATGACCTCCTTCGCGGGCTGGCAGATGCCGCTGCGCTACGGCAGCGAGACGGCCGAGCACCAGGCGGTGCGGCACGCGGCCGGGCTGTTCGATCTGTCGCACATGGGGGAGATCCGGCTGACCGGGCCCGGCGCCGGGGCGGCGCTGGACTACGCGCTGACCGGGTACCTGTCGACGCTGCGACCCGGCCGGGCCCGGTACACGATGATCTGCGCGCCGGACGGCGGCGTGCTCGACGACCTGGTCGTGTACCGGCAGGGCGAGCAGGAGTTCCTGGTCATCGCCAACGCCGCCAACACGGCGGTGGTCTTCGGCGAGCTGCGCTCCCGGTCCGCCGGTTACGACACGGTGGTGTCGGACGCCACGGCGGACTACGCGCTGATCGCGATCCAGGGACCCGCCGCAGCCGGGATCCTCGGTCCCCTGACAACACTGGACCTGGGCGCCATGAAGTACTACACGGGAGCGTTCGGGGAGGTCGCGGGCCGCCCGGCCTGGGTAGCCCGGACCGGGTACACCGGCGAGGACGGCTTCGAGGTGTTCGGCCGGCCTTCGGACGCGGTCCATGTCTGGGAGGCGCTGGCGTCGGCGGGGACGTCGGCGGGGCTGCTCCCGGCGGGCCTGGCCGCCCGCGACACGCTCCGGCTCGAGGCCGGCATGCCGCTGTACGGCAACGAGCTCGGCCCGGACCTGACCCCGTTCGAGGCGGGCCTGGGCCGGGTGGTGAGGTTCGACAAGCCGGGTGACTTCGTCGGGCGTCCGGCGCTGACCGCCCGGGCTTCCGCTGGTCCGCGCCGCGAGCTGGTCGGCCTGACCCTCCGGACCCGCCGGGTGGCCAGGCACGGGTATCCAGTTATGGCAAATGGCGAGGAGGCCGGCACGGTCACCAGCGGCGCCCCGTCTCCCACCCTGGGCCAGCCGATCGCCATGGCGTACCTGACGGCCGGCACCGGCGCAAGTAATGCTGTACTTACTGTCGGCATCCGGGGCGAGACCGTCCCGGCCCAGCTGACGGAATTGCCGTTTTACTCCAGGAGTCGATAACGATGAGCATCCCAGCTGAATTGCGCTACACCCAAGAGCACGAATGGGTATCCGTCGAGGGCACCTTGGCCTCGGTCGGCATCACCGAGTACGCGGCCCAGCAGCTCGGTGACGTGGTCTACGTGTCCCTGCCGTCGGTCGGCTCGGCCGTCACGGCCGGTGAGCCCTGCGGTGAGGTGGAGTCGGTCAAGTCGGTCAGCGACCTGTATTCGCCGGTGGACGGCGAGGTGACCGAGGTCAACGCCGAACTGGACGATGACCCGTCGCTGGTCAACGCCGAGCCCTACGCGGCCGGATGGATGTTCCGGGTCCGGGTGGCGCAGGACGGCCACGGGGACGCGGCCCTGCCGCCCGATCTGCTGTCCGCGGCCGAGTACGAGGAACTGACCAAGAGCGCCGGCTAGGGCCAGCCAGCGGTCGCGGCGCGGCTTGCTAGCGGTTGCGGCGGCGGCGCGGCTTGCTAGCGGTTGCGGCGGCGGCGCGGCTTGCTAGCGGTTGCGGCGGCGGCGCGGCTTGCGCTTGTGCGGCGCAGCAGGATAAGGACGGTCACGCCGACGACGACCGCGGCCGCGGCCGCGCCGGCCATGACGGGATCGACCTGGCTGACCCGCTCGCGGAGCCGGTCCTTGGCCCGCTCGACGTTCTTGCGTGGGTTCACCCGGTCGGAGATGGCGTCGATGGTGCGCGCCAATTCCGAGCGGGTGCGGTCGATGTCCGCCACCAGCGTCTCCTGGTCGACGGGCTTAGCTTCGGTATCCGGGTCAGCCATTGCGTGCTCCGTTCCCGCCGGCTCTCCCGGTCAGGTCTGCCTGGACTGGCTTTGTGGTCAGGGCGCCTATTTTGTCAGATCGACGGCGGCCTCAGGCATCGGCCCGCCGCCTGGTGCCCGGATCGTGTGCTGCTGCGCACATTGCCGTCCGGGGGGGCAGCTCTCGGGAGTTATGGTCCGCGTATGCGCGCCAGGGCCGACGCTTCGACGCCCACCTCCGCTTCGTCACCGGCGAGGTGATCCCGTGGGCGGCCGAACGGTTCGGCCCGGATGCCGTCACGAGGAAGGGATCGGCGGCCACGACCACGGCTACCGAGCTCCGGGCCGAGGGGTCATCGGGTGGGTCCGGGGATGAATAGAGTCTCCTAGGGTGCGACGATCATGGCGCCGATGGCCAGGGTCACCCCGATGACGGTGAACACGGCGACCACGATCACGGCTACCGAGCTCCCGATGAACAGAGCGGCCATCATGCCCACGTTCGCCGCCGCCACCACGCACGCGCCCCCCGTGATGGCGTTGTTCATGGAGAGCCGGCCCCGGCCCCGGGTCCGGGCGGGCGGGCGACGCGGCCAGGCCCCGATGAGCTCGGCCGGGAGGTCGGCGGTGACGGCGGCCAGCTCCGCGCAGGTGCGTGACGTAAGCGCCTGGCCGACCCGCGCGTCGAGTTCGTCCCGGTCCAGCCGGTCCTGCACGAACGCCGCCTTGAGCAGGTCGATCACCCGCTCGCGGTCCGCGCGCGAGGCTCGCGGGCCGGCCGCTGCCGCCTGGGCTCCCGGCTCTGGTCTCACCGGCGCCTCCCACCTGTATCCACAGCGTAATCCGGCGGCAGATCTCGCGGCCAGGCCGGGGACCGCGCGGCTCAGGGCGCGGTTCCGGTCAGGGCGGGCTCGGCGTAGGCCTCGGCCACCGTGGCCCGGTTGAATACCCGCCAGGTGCCGGCGGACACGAGGACCGCGACCACGAACCCGGCCCAGTAGGGCGCGGTGATGCCGAACCTGGCCGCGATCAGGACCCGGTCCCGACCATCGATTTGACCAGGGTGCCGTGCTCAACCTCGGGGGCATATTGCTGGCCCAGGAGGCCGAACTGGAGCATGGCCGTGGCGACGCGCTGGATGCGGGCCTCGTTCACCGGGCCGACCGGGTAACCGGACAGCGCCATCGACGTCGTCACCAGAGGGCCCAGGTTGTCGTACTTCGCGATGGCGGCCTGGGCCGCCGCTGGGTCGGTGTCGGCCATCAGTTGTCCCGCTTCGATCGCCCGCACGAACGCGGCCGCCGTGCTCGGGTACTTCTGCGCCCAGGCCGTGGTGGCGACGTACCCGTCGATGGGGAAATTCACGGCCGAGCCTTGATCCAGGTCGGCCAGCACCCGGTCGCCGTACTTCGCTCCCGCGAAGGTGATATAAGGCTCGGCGAGGAACGCCGCGCCCCATGCGCCGGCCTGCAGTTGTGCGGGCATCGCCGGGAAGCCCTGCTGGTCGGTGACGAGGCGCACCCTCGAGGGCGAGATCCCGTGGTCGGAGAACAGCACGCTGATCAGCAGGGTGCCGATGCTGTTGGTCCCGTTGACTCCGATCTTCCTTCCGGCCAGCCCGCCGACGGTCACGATGGGCGAGTTCGCCGTGGTGACCAGCACGCGGGTGTCCGGGCGCAGCGTCGAGGCCTCGGCCAGGACGCGGAACCTGGCCCCCGCCGCCTGTGCCGCGATGTACGGAATGTAGCTGCCCGCGCTGACGTCGACCCGGCCCTTCAGCTGGGCGGTGATGATCGCCTGGCTGCTGGCTATCGGCTCGATCGTCACGCGCAGCCCCTGCTGGGCAAACAGCTTCTGGTCCAGCGCGATGTACAGGCCAGCCAGATCGGCGGCAGGCAGGGCGGCGACCGTGATGTCCGTCTGTGCGGGATCGGGCCGCGCGGGGGACGACGAGGTGCCGCTCGTCGTACCGCATCCGGTGGCCAGGGCCATGATCACCGACGTGGTGACCGGCACGAGACGGAAGCTGCGGATCTTCATCGTCGCCTCCCGCGAAGGGCAGCCCGAAATTGTGGCCGTACGCGAAACACTTCGTGAGCGTCCCCGCAGATAACGCCCGGATAAATGACCAATCGTCATGCTAGCCACCGGATGCGACAGTGACGGGTGCCCGGCGACCACATTTCAATTCCGTAATATGTTGTGGCTCTCGAATATGTTGCTTCCTGGCACGGCTCGCGGAGTGCCGTAGCCGTCCACGCCGTGCTTTCGGCAGGCCAGGGCGGTCTTCCGGGATTCCCGTAGGGGCCGGTGGCCGGGGAGTGGTGGAACCACGGCTCGTTCTGAAACAAAAGAGCAGCAACCGCTGGGAGCGGTCAGGCGTCTAAGTGCCGCAGAGCCTCGGGCCACAGGTGCCCGGTGCCTGTGTCGGTGGGCGGCCGGGAGGTGGCCATGCGCGGCAAGTGGGTGGCGGTGCTGGCGTTGACCGCGATGCTGGCGGGCTGCGGGACAGCTGCGTCGCGACCCGCAGCGCAGGCGACCGGCACGGCGGCGGTGACCCGGGCACCTGCTGGTTCCCGCGCCGAGGCGTTGACGCTGGCCAGGCAGATGCTCTCCCGGCTGGTCGTGCCGACCGGGTCGCAGGCTGCCCGTCCGTCGCCGGTGCCGCCGCCGCTGAGCGTGTCGTCGGCCGGAGGCACCTCGTCCAACAGCGTTGAGTTGCACCGGTTCGTCCTGGTGCGCGAGCCCGCCGCGACCGTGCATTCTTTCCTGCTTTCGCACGTACCAGCCGGGATGAGCTGGGCTGGTGTCGGCCTGGCGCCGGGCACGACGAACACGGTCACGGTGCTGTGGGTGGGTTACCGCCCCCGATCACTGGCTTCCGGGCTGACAAACGCGGAACTGGGCACCGCAGCGATGCCGTCGGCCGGCGGCGATACCCTGATCCGCGCCGACGCCAGCGTGAGCTGGTTCCCGCCGCGCAGCGCCACGGAACAGCTGAACGCGGCCAGCTTCCGCTCGGTGAGCGTCACCGCCACCGAGGTAATCCCCCGGCCGCGAACGGTGACCCGCACATTCACCTCGCCGGTGGTCATCGGCCGGCTGGTTGCCCTGGCCAACAGCCTGCCCGCGACGCCGTACCCGGACGCGGCCGCCATGCGTTGCGCGGCTGTCGCTACTGTTTACCGGCTCGGATTCACCCCGGGCGTGGTCATTTACGCGGGCGGCTGCGGAGGGAGCGATGCGATCACCGTCAACGGGAAGGAACAGCCGAGGCTCTGGGATCAGGGTGTTCTGACCACGGCGGCCAGGCAACTCCTGCACCTCCCCACATAACTGATTTCGCCGTAAAGCTGGGCGGCAATAGATTGCCGCCGGCAACGGGAGTTCACCCCGGTCACAGACTCTCATTCGGGTAGCAGGCGGGCGTGGTGGCGTGGCTCCGCCCGGCGGGGGTGCGCCAGACCAGGAGGCCCGGTTCCGGCTGCTCGAGCTGCCACCCTTCGGCGTGGGCGTGGTTGCAGGGGCCACGGGCGACGGGATCATGATGAGGTTCAGGGGGCTGGGGGTGCGGGGCCGGGCGGGGGATGCCGGCCGGTCAGGCAGCCGTGCGCGGCGGCGGTGCCGTCGGGGTGCAGCGCGGTGATGCACCACCGGGTAGCCGGGTGGCGGGCCGCGGCGGCGGCCAGGTCGCGGGCGTCGTCGCCGTCGAGCAGCCCGAACCCGTCGGCCTCGCCCGGTGTATCGGAGTGGCCCTGCAGGGTGGCCCAGGGGATGGTGAGGGTGACCAGCGCGGCCACGCTCGGCCCGGTCGCCGGGCCCGGGCGGGCAGCCGCGTCTGGGCGAGGAGAGAGACCAGCACCGGGACCAGCACCGGGGCCGGGACCTGAGCCTGAGCCTGAGCCTGAGCCGGGGCCGCCGGGGCCGCCGGGCTCGTGACCCTGTCCGTCTTCGCCTGGACCGCCGGGTCCGTGGTCAGGTGCGCCGGGGACGTCAGGTGCGCCGGGTTGCCCGCCGTCCGGCGGTGGCTGGGCTGGGCTGGCGGACGGATCGGGGCCGGCGGACGGGTCGGGGGCGGCCTGGCCGCGGCTGTCGCGTTCCTGCAAGAGATCAAGGTAGGCGCGCACGCGCAGCTCCTGCAAGGTGCCGGGCATCCCGGCCGCGCGCAGGTCCAGCGCCCGCTGCTCCACGTGCTGCCACGAGGCCAGCACCTCATCGGACGGCAGCTCCCGGGCCACCAGGCCGGCGTTGCCGGAGGCCTCCCGGAACCGGCGCACCTGCGCGTCCCGCCTGGCCGCCTCCTTGCGCTTCCGTACCGCCTCGGGATCCAGCTTCAGCACCAGCTTGCGCGCCGCCGCCCGCATCTCCCCGAACGTCAGGCCCGGCGCCTGCCCGGCCAGCACCGCATCGGCCTTCGCCGCGTCCTCATCGGAGAGGA
>Ga0310038_10000348_pt1 | contig 41818 bp, 20 predicted proteins | sample Sb_taG_6_FD_200461 | JGI IMG/M metagenome (GOLD analysis project Ga0310038, IMG submission 200461) | Peat soil microbial communities from Weissenstadt, Germany - Sb_50d_4_PS metaG (v2) (version 2) | ecosystem: Environmental > Terrestrial > Soil > Wetlands > Peat | place: Germany: Weissenstadt... | reverse complement strand
GGTCGCCTTCACTAGTCGCCTCGTCCGACTCGTCCTTGTCGACCTGCATGGCTGGAATGGCCTGGAGTTGGAGCTGCTTCTGGTCATCCTGAAGGGTGCGCTGCGCAAACGCGAGGGAACGCTCCTTGACCTGTTCATCCTGATAGGCATTCACAAGATCCCAATAGATATTCTCGACCTGCGTGACCGTCGCAATCACCTGGGCACGAAAGGCCAAGTCGGTAATCTGGAGGTTTTTCTTTGCGATGTGCATGTAGCGTTCGTTGGTGGAGATACCGAAACCGGCGAGGAGTTGCTGCGTGAGGACCAACTGGAAATTCGAGTAGAGCGTGGGATTGATCGCTTCGTAGGGGCTGTTATTGGCAAAGCGCTGGCCTTCGTAGTTGACGGTCACGCCGGTTCCCATTGGAAAGTTCTGTGAAAAATTCGCCAGGGCTTCGATGGTGTTCTGCTTGAATATAAGGACGCCATTCTGAAAGGCATTGCCTTCTTCGGTGACGTCGTGATCGGCGAAGCCCTTGAAGTTCAAATAGGGATCGAACGAAGCGACCGCGGTGCCGGCGCCGAGCGTCGAGGTCACCAGGCCGCCTGCGCCGGCGGCAGCCGAGCCTGAGCTGGCGCCCGCAGAGGCAGAACTTGTCCCTGAGAAGCCTCCCTGCGTGGATGACTGCACGATTCCAGTATTCACGCCGTTCACGCTACCCCCAGCCTTGGTGCGCGCGTAGTCAGTCTGCGCAATGGGGAAGTTATATCGGAAGTACGCGAGATCGAGGTTGTTTTCAATAGCCAGGGCGATAGCATCGTGCAACGAAATATGGAGCTTTCCATCGCGGATAAGGTTCTCGAGGCGTGGTGAATTCGTAAGGTCCAGTGGGGGCGCGTCGCTGGGCCTGTAGGGCGCGAACGGCTTATGCGAGTGCGGAAGATCCACATGAAACGGCCGCTGTGGAGTAATCGCCCCCAACTGAGACTGCTGCATCTGCTGCGCGAGCGTAGGTGGCGGCGTTGCAGTGCCGTTGGTTGAAGGCATCGGGGCTTCCGGCGCTGGTTGCGTCGTCTGTGAGTTTCCCGCCGCGGGCTGCGCCTGCGGAGGCTCGGCCGCGATGACCGGGTTCATCTGCACGAGCAGAATTGACACGATGGCTTGAGAAAGTAAACGTGCCGATTTTGAGATGAAGGAGTTCATGCGTATGTCTCGAGAAAATTGGGTGAGATGATCGTTCACTTCGCCCCCGTTGCGGCTGTCTGCACGGCTTCATCGCGCGTAATCCAGCCGTCGCGCAGCTCGATGATGCGCCGGCCGTAGCGCGCATTTTCTTCAGAGTGCGTCACCTGCACGATGGTCGTGCCCTGGCGGTTGAGTTCGCAAAAAAGTTCCATGATCTCCCGGCCCTGCGTGGAGTGCAGGTTGCCCGTCGGCTCGTCGGCCAACAGCAATGCGGGCGCATGAACCACGGCCCGCGCAATTCCCACCAGTTGCTGCTGGCCGCCGGAAAGCTGCGAGGGAAACAGGTCCTTCTTGGCCACAATCTGGAAGCGGTCGAGAATGTCCGCGACCATTCCTTGCCTCTCCTTCGCCGGCATGTTCTTGTAGGAGAGTGGAAGATCAATATTTTCGGCTACGGTCAAATCGTCGAGTAGGTGGTAGCTTTGAAAAACCATGCCAATACGCTGGCGGGCCAGATCGGCGCGCTGCTTGCGATTGAGGTTGTGCGCTGGTGTTTCATCGAACCAGAATTCGCCCTTCCAGCCGTCGTCAAGCAGGGCCAGTATGTTCAGCAGCGACGACTTTCCCGCTCCCGACGGACCCATGATGGTTATGAATTCGCCTTCGCGAATCGTCAGACCGATGCGGCGCAACACCCATTCTTCGGTGTGTCCGTTCTTGTAACTTCGCTCGATATTTTTCAGTTCAATCATGGTGTTCAACAAACTCCAATCGCAGTGCCGCCCGTTTTTGGTCGGTTTATTCCGTGCGCAATGCCTGCATGGGATCGAGGCGCGAGGCGCGCCAGGCAGGCGCAAAGCACGCAAGTGCAGCTACCAGAAGCAATGTTCCCGCCACCGTAGCGAAGACTGTCGGATCGAGCGGCTGCGTTTCGTAGAGCATGGTGTTGTCGATCAGGCGAACGGCTGCGGCGCTGGCGGCAAGACCCAGCCCCAATCCGAAAAATGCCGGCTGCAGTCCGTCTTTGAGCATCAGGCGCAGCACCTGTTCCCGCTGCGCGCCCAGCGCAACGCGAATCCCGATCTCTCCGGTGCGCTGCGCCGTCAGGTAGGAGAGAACACCATACAACCCCACCGAGGCGAGAATCAGCGACAGGACCGCGAAGGCCAGGACGAGGCTGGCGCTCAGGCTGGCGTTGCCCAGTGACCGCTCAATAATCTGCTGCAAGGTAAAGACGTCTGAAACCGGCAGTTCCGGATCGAGCTCAGCAATCTGTTTCTGGATCGGAACGGAAAGTGCCAGCGGATCGGATGCCGCCCGAACCGCCAGCGTCAATCCGTGCGTATCGCGGTCCCCGTTCAGAACTGGGAAGTACATCGTCGGCTTGCCGGGCTGCCCCACACGATACAACATGTCGCCAACGACTCCAACGATCTGGTAATCGGCGTTGTCGTGCGCAGGCGCGCGCAGATGCTTGCCGAGCGGGTTTTCGCCAGGGAAATACTGCTGCGCCAGCAAATGGTCGATGATGACTGTCTTTGGGCGGCCGACACGGTCATTGCTAGCAAAGAAACGTCCACTCAAGAGGGGCATCTGCAATGTACTGAAGTATTGGGGACTGGCCACCCGAATCATCGCGTCGGGCAATGCGGCGCCTGGCGTGATGGGCGGATGCTCGGGAATGGTGAACACCTCGTCGCCCCCATACCCTGCTCCCGGCACAACTGAGCCCAGCGCGGCGGCGCGTACGCCTGGCATGACGCCCACCCGCGCCAGCAGCGTTTCGTTAAATGCGTTCAACTTGGCGGGAGTGTCGTATTTTTCCGCAGGAAGGCTGTAGCTCATCGTCAGCACGTTGTCTGTTACGCAACCCACATCGGTCGTGCGCAGACGCCAGAAGCTCCTGAGCAAAAGGCCTGCCGCGATTAGAAGGATTACCGTCGTCGCAATCTCTACCGTGAGCAGCGTCTTGCGCAAAGCGGTGCGCGATTGGCTGCCCGCCGCGCTTCGCGACGAGGCCTGCAAGGCCGCGATCGCCACCTTGCGCGTCGATGAAATCGCCGGCAGCAGGCCCGCAAGCAAGGCCGTTGCAATGATAAGCGCGCAGGCAAACGCCAGCACTATGCCGTCGACCTGGATACTCTGCGCGCTGGGAAGATTTCTCCAGGTGCTGACCAGCCACTTCGTTGCGGCCATCGAAAACAACAGTCCGCTCACGCCGCCTGCAATCGAGACCAGCAGACTCTCCACCAGCTGCTCGCGAATCAGCGTCATCCGCCGCGCTCCAAGCGCGCTCCGGATGGCAATCTCCTTTTGCCGCGTCGCCGCTCGCGCCACCAGCAGGTTGGCCACGTTGAGGCAGCCAATCAGCAGCATGCAGGCCACGGCACACAGCAGAACGCTTAACGACTTTTTCACATTGCCCGCGAGATCCTCAATGAGCGTCTTCGATGCCACGTCCTCGGCCACCGGTGCATTCAGGTTCTGCAAATGCAACTGGTATTGCACGGCGCCCACCTGACTGAGTGCGCTGGAGAGACTGACGCCAGGCTTCAGGCGAGCCACCACGCGGGCGAAATGATAGTCATGATGCTTGAGGATCTCTGGCGGCGCCCCCGCTGCGAATGGAACCCATAACTGGACCTTCGCATCGGGGTATGTGAACCAGCTGGGAAGCACACCCACCACCGTGTACGGCTTTCCATCGAGATGGATTTGCCTTCCGACAATCGACGCATCCCCGGCAAATCGCCGCACGAAAATGTTCCACGTGAGCATGACGGCATTGCCGTTCGGACGATCGTCGCTCTCGGTAAATGTTCGTCCAATGGCCGCGTTCACCCCCAGCAAGGGAAACAGGTTCCAACTCCCGGCCCGCCCTTGAACAACTTCGGGCAGCTCCCCATGCTCTCCGGTCAGGTTGAGCGACCCGGCGCTCACCACCGCCATGTCTTCGAAGCCGTGAGTCTGCGCGCGCCAGTCGTAGAAGTCGGCCGGAGCAACCGGGTTGTAATAGGACGACGGATTATCCAACCTGTTGTTGCGGAAATGCTCAAAGATCATCACCAGCCGATCCGGATCGCGGAAAGGGAGCGGCCGGAGCAAAACTGAGCGCACTACCGTGAAAAGCGAAGTGGTCGACCCGATGCACAACGCCATGACCAAGATGGCCATGCTGGCAAAGCCCGGCGCGCGCCGCAATTGGCGCAGAGCGTAGCGAACATCGTGAAGGAGCGTATTCATTCAGTTTCTCCTCAGCGGTTATTCCGTGCGCAATGCCCGGATGGGATCGAGGCGTGAGGCGCGCCACGCCGGTGCGAGGCAGGCTAGAGCCGCCACGAGCAGCAATGTCGCTGCCACCACCGTGAAAACTGTCGGATCGAGCGGCTGCGTTTCGTAGAGCATGGCGCGCATCAAGCGCACGGTCGCAGCGCTGACGGCAAGTCCCAGTGCCAGGCCGACAAACGCAGGCCTGAGCCCGTCGACCAGCATCAGCATCAAAACCTCCTTTCGCTGAGCACCCAGCGCGATGCGGATACCGATCTCGTTTGTCCGCTGCGCGGCAACATACGAGAGCACGCCGAAAAGCCCCACCGCGGCCAGCACAAGGGACAATAGAGCGAAGCTCGAAAGCAATGTCGTGTTGAAGCTCTGGTCGAGCATGGACTTTCCCAACAGCTGGTTCATGGTAAGGATGCTCGAAACGGGCAGATCGCGATCGATGTCTTGAATCACCCGCTGGACGGGCAGCGCAAGCTGCTCCACGTCGTGGCTGGAGCGAACGACGAGCGTGCCGTAGTTCTCGGTGCCCGTAAAGAGCGGATAGTATTGGATCGCCGCAGCCGGCTCGCCGATAGAGTAACGCGTATCGCCGACCACGCCGACGACGACGCTCGCGTTAACGCCCGCGGTCTGCTGTTCTGGGAAATGAATGTGTTTGCCAATCGGGTCCTCGCCCGGAAAGAACTTTTTGGCGAACGATTCGCTGATGATCACCTCATTGGCATGGTCGAGCATTTGACCATCGTCGAAGGTGTGTCCGCGCAGAATGGGAATGCTCATCGCCGCAAAGTAGCCGGGGTCGCAATAGCGATAAATTGCGAACAGGCCCTGCCCCTGCGGCGTAGGTGGATGCTCCACGATCTTGAAGCTTTCGTCGCCCCAATACCCCTGTCCGGGGACGGCGGTGACAAAACCGGCGGCCTCGACACCGGGCAGCGCCCGCACTTGTTGCAACAGCGTCGAAAAAAAGCTGACCCCGGCGGGTCCCGGCGTCTTGTATCGCGCGAAAGGCAAGGAGAAGCGCATGGTGAGCACATTGTTGGTTGTGCACCCCATGTCGGTCGTGCGCAGCCGCTCGTAGCTCTTGATCAGCAGGCTGGCTCCCACGAGCAACACCACAGTCAAGCCGAATTCGGCGGCAAGCAAAACCTTGCGAAGTCGCGCCCTCTGCTTGCCCGCGCTGTGCAAATTCGAGGACTCGTGCAGCGTGGTCAGCACATTGTTGTTGTCGGCATTGAGGGCCGAGACCAGCCCCGAAAGGAGGGCGCAGAGAGCGATGAGGCCCACGGCAAACGCCGCGACAACACCGTCGACGTGAACGGAATCGGCCCGAACCATATCATGTCGCATGCTCACCAGCCACGATGTGGCGCCGTAAGTGAGCGCGAGTCCCGCAGCGCCGCCCACAGCAGAGAGGAGGAAGCTCTCCATCAGATGTTCGCGGAACAGACGCATCCGGCTGCTGCCGAGAGCAGCACGAAGGGCCAATTCTCTGCGGCGCGCAGCCGCTCGCGCCACGAGCAGATTAGCCACATTCAGACAGGCGATGAGCAGCAGGCACGCTGTGGCCGCAAGCAGCACATAGAGCGGTCGTTCGATTGGGCCCACCATGGACTCGAGCAACGGACGGCTATTCGCTGCGAATGATACAAACGGGTTGTCGAGATGCGCGTCGTGCAATTGACGCGTGATCACGGACAAGTCGGCGGTGGCCTGCGCCTCGGTAATCCCAGGCCTCAAGCGCCCGACCGCCTGATACGTATGGTTGTCGATACCCGAAAAAATCCTTTTCGGGTCGGACCGGTAAACGGGAATCCAGATTTGCGTCGTCGGATTTGGAAACTCAAACCACGCAGGCATGACGCCGATGACCGTGTAAGGCTTGGCGTCAACGTAGACCGTTTTATTCAGAACGCCCGGATCGCCCCCGAATCTCCGTTTCCAAAGGCTCCAGCTCAATACTGTCGTGCCATTTGCCGCGGGGTTGTCGTCCGCCGCGGTAAAGCCCCGCCCCAACGCCGGCTGGACTCCGAGCGTCGGGAATAGGGTCCATGAGACCGTCGCATTTTCGAGGGTTTCCGGCAGATCTCCGCCCGATCCTGAAAGCCCTACTTCTGTATCACGACTAATGGCAAGGCTGCTGAAGGAGTGGTTCTGGTTGACCCATGCCGCATAAACGCCGCCGGCCACGCCGTTGTATGCATATTCATCCCCAACCAAGGTGTGCTCGTAGAGCCTGAGCAAACGGCTCGGATTTTCAAAGGGGAGCGGCCTGAGCAACACACCACGGACTACCGTGAACAATGCGACGTTGGCGCCGACACCAAGAGCCATGATCAGGATGGCCATCGACGAAAATCCCGGCGCACGCCGCAACCGGCGCAGTGCGTAGCGAACATCGTGAAGGAGCGTGTTCATTCGGCTTCTCCTCAGCGGTTTATTCCGTGCGCAGCGCCTGCATCGGATCAATGGATGCAGCGCGGCGCGCGGGTAGCAAGCAGGCAATTGTTCCCACGACAAGCAGCACAAAGACCGCGCCGGCAGCCAGCGCCGGATCGTATGGGTTTACTTCAAAGAGCAGACTGCTGACCAGCCGCGCCGATGCGAATGCGAACGCAACACCCGCGACCGCACCAGCCGCGGCCGGAAGCAACCCGTCACGGAGAACCAGTCGGTAGACGTTGGCACGCTGCGCCCCAAGCGCCATGCGCAAACCGATCTCACGATGACGCTGCGCAACGGAATAGGTCAGCACGCCGTAGATGCCGAGTCCTGCGAGAAACAGCGCGCTGGCCGCAAATAGAAGCAAGAGGTCCATCTCGAATCGCTGGTTCGCCACTGAGTCCGCGACCACGCCGCCCAGCGTGCGCACAGCCGGCACGGATACATCAGGGTTCACACTCCAGATTGTCTTGCGAACCGCGTCGGCCATCGTGGCCGGATCCTGGCGGGTGCGGACCAGGATCCCGCCGCCGCTATCGCAGCGATACCAGTACGGCATGTACACCATCATCGGGTCCTCATGCGCCAACGAGATGGTGCGTGCATCTCTCACAACGCCAATCACAGTAAAAGGCTCATCTAACTGGCCTGCACGGTTGAACTGGCGGCCAACCGGATTCGTGCCGGGCCAAAGTGTTCGGGCTGTCAACTCTGAAATGAGTGCGACGTGTTTGCCCTCATCGCTCGCGCTCAGAAGGCGCCCTGCGATCAGGGGTAAACGGATCGCTTCAAAGTATCCAGGACTGATCCAGCGGAAATGCTCGGTAGGCAGCTGTGTAAAAGGCCGGTTATCGCCGGGCACACGAACCAAATCGATCCACTGGTCTCCTGCCAGCGGCAACTGGCTGGTCAGGCCCGCAGCCTCCACGCCGGGAAGGCGCCGCAGCCGGTCAAGAACTTCCCGGTAAAACTCCGCGCGGTGCTGCAGGTCGGAATACGATCGGGTTGGCAAATCGACAGCGGCGGTCACGATGCGATCGGCGTCGAAGCCCCTGTCAACGCGCAAGAGCTTGATGAGACTGGTGGTGAGGAGTCCCGTGGTGAGCACCAGTGCTACGCTGACTGCAACTTCCACGGCAACCAACGCTCTGCGCATGCGCTTGCCACCGTGCGATTCGGTTGCCAGTCGCGATTCGCTGCACAACACATCGTGCGGCTGCGTCCGGGAGCCGAGCCACGCGGGAACCGCGCCGGCGAATAGAGTTGCTGCAACTGCCAGCAGTAGAGCGCAGAAGGCTCCGGCCCAGTCCAGATGCAGCGGTCCTCGGAAGTCGAGCGCGGGCGGAAGGTAGCGCTGCATCAAAGGCATGAGTGCTGCCGCCAGCAAAATGCCCAGCGCGCCCCCGGCCATGGCGAGAACCATTGGCTCGCGCATCGCCGTGCGCAGCATTTGGAGGCGGCTTGCTCCCAGGGCCGCAGTGACGGCCATTTGCTGCCGCCGTCCGGTTGCGCGCGCCAGAAGAAGATTGGCGATGTTGATGCAGCCAACCAGCAGAAGTCCCGCAACCGCCGCAAGCAGGATCAGCAGCGGTTCTCGATTAGGGCCGACCAATGCCTCCTGAAATGGCGTTAGCCGGGCGGAAAGAGTTCCCTTTGCATCGGCGGGGAGCCCGGCAGAGATCGTATGTTGCAGCGCATCGATCTCGGCATTGGCCTGCGCGGCAGAAAGTCCAGGTTTCAGGCGGCCGAGCCCGAAGTAATTGAAGTCCCCCATGACTTCCTGCAACTGTTCGCTCGAAAACGCCAGCGGCACAAGGGCCTCCACCGGATGGGCGCGATTCGAACCCGGGCCGCTGATGGTTTCTGCAACCGGCACGCGAAACCACCCCGGCATCACTCCAATCACAGTGAAGGGAAACCCGTTGAGCGTGATCGTCTTTCCCAGAATGTCGGGATCGCTATGGAACTCCGCCCGCCAGAGACCATCCATCAGCACGGCAACGCGATCATGGCCGGGCTGCGCTTCCTCGTCGGTGAATGCACGGCCGATTCGTGGCTGGGCATCGAGCACGCTGAAGATGCCGGGAGTCGCTCTCACCACGTTCACCTGCAGCGGATGGTCGCCGGCTCCCATTGGCATGGAGTCTTTCTTCATCACAACCATCGATTGAATGGTATGGCTGTTGCGCTGCCAGTTAACGAAATGGTTGGCGTTTACAGGTAATTCGGGGTAGATGTCGTGGAACTCTGCCACCCGCTCTTCGATCACCACCAGCCGATCGGGATGAGTGAACGGCAGCGGACGCAGCATCACGTCGTACACCAACGTGAAGATCGCAGTCGTTGCGCCGATGCCCAGCGCCAGCGTCAGCACCGCCGTTGCAGAGAACCCCGGCGACCTTCGCAAATGTCGCAGCGCGTAGCGAATATCGAGCCAAAGACTCCTCATTCCGTCTCTCCTCGCCATCGTGCGGAGTTACTCAATGCGCAAAGCCTGCATGGGTTCAATTGAAGCGGCCCGGCGCGCGGGAATGAAGCCCGCAACCGCGGCGCAAACGCCGAGCATGACCGCCGCGCCGGCCAGGGCCACGGGATCGTAGCCGTGGACTTCAAACAACTGGCTCGACATGAAGTGGCCTGCGAGCATCGCTGCCGGGATGCCTAATCCAAGGCCAATCAGGATTTGCAACAGCGCGCTTTGCATCACCATCGCCACCACGTTCGAGCGAGTCGCGCCCAGCGCCATGCGAATGCCGACTTCACTCGTTCTCCGCGCCACAAAATACGACATCACACCGTAAAGGCCGACAGAAGCGAGCACCAGCGCCAGCAGGCCGAAGAGGACCGTCAACCGGGCAACAAGTCGCTCCTGATTGAAATTGCCCGCTATCTGGTTCCCGAAAGAGCGAAGATCGGTCACGGTGAGGTTGGGATTGATGCCCGTAAGCGTATCGCGGATCAGCGCGTCCACGTTCGGCGGTGCGGCGTGGAAATCCAGAATCATCTCGTTCACGAACATCGAGCGCGTCTCGCCCCGGATCATGTTCGGATCCTTGTAGCCGGTGAACTGCTGCGTGATCGGGCGCATAAACACGGGATGGACCTGCTCTCGCGAATACTGCAGATTCATCTTGAAATCGCGGAAGACGCCCACGATTTCGAAGCTGCCTGAGAATTCCGGCCTGTCGAGGCCGAAGCGCCGGCCAATCGGATCCTGGTTGGGAAAGAACTTCTTCACGAAGCTCTCGTTGACGATTGCGACCGGCAAAGAGGTCGCCGTGTCCTGATCCGTAATTCCCCGGCCGCGCACGATCGGCACTCCGATCGCATCCAGGAAATGCGTGTCCACACGGTTCCATGTTGAATCGCAGTCCTGGTCATGGCGCGGCGAAGGGTGCCCCTGCGCAATCACGCAGTCGCTCCAGTTGTCGCCCTCCAGGGGGCTGTACAGTGCGAGGCTCGCGCTCGAAATGCATGGCAAAGCGGAGAAGCGGTCCTGGATCTCGCGATAGAGGGCGGGCAATCTGTCCACACTGTAGCCTGCTCCCTGCGCGTCGAAGTGAAACACGTAGCGGTTGGCAGTTACGACGCCAAAGTCCTCGTTCTCCAGATTGGTCAGGGTCTTTGTCATGAGAATCGCGCCGGAGATTAGGACGACCGACAGTGCTGCCTGAAAGACGACCAATGCCTTTTGTGGCAGCGAGGAACGGTCGCGGGTGGTGCGGCTTGTCCCGCGCAGTGCCTCAGCCGGCTGCGCATGGAACGACAGCCACGCCGGCGCCGCTCCGAACAGGATTCCGGTCATGAGTGAAACCAGGAACGCAAAGCCCAGCACCAGCAGCGAGGGACTTGGATTGATGGGCAGGTTCCTGGCGTCAGGAAATGCGAGTGCGAGAATCGTGCGGCTTCCGGCGTATGCCACGATCAGGCCCACGAGGCCGCCAATGCAGCTCAGGACCACGCTTTCAGTAAGGATCTCTCGTGAGATGCGCCGCCGCCCCGCGCCCAAAGCGGTGCGCAATGCAATTTCTGCCCGACGCGTTGTGGCACGCGCCAACATCAGGTTGGCGATGTTGGCGCAGGCAATCAGCAACACAACCAGGGAGAGAATCATCAGCAGCTTCAGTCCCTTGCCGGTTTTCTGTTGCAGATTCTGGATGCCGCCTCCGCCGGGTGAAAGCACGACATGCATCTTGGGAATGATGGCCGCGCCGCCGTTAGCGACCATGTCTGGCCGCGACAAAAGCCACTGGCGCAGTGCGACCGTCAGCTTGGCCTGAAGCGCGGCGATGTTGGTGCCAGGGCGAATACGCCCAAGCGGATAAAGCCAATGTGATTCGGGATTGTAGAGAAGCGCGTCCCCGGCTTCCACATAGGGCTCGGTGTGGATCGGCATCCAGAACTCCGGCGGAGTATCCGTTACCCGGTCGCCGAAGAACCCTGGCGGGGCGATGCCGACTACAGTGAAGGGCTGCGCCTGAACGTAGATGGTTGAATTCAGGATCGAGGGATCGGAAGCGTATTCTCCCTGCCACGCCTGGTAACTGAGGATGACGGCAGGCGCCGCGGCGGGTGTGTCGTCACTGTCGGAAAAGACTCGGCCCGAATAAGCGCTTACGCCAAGAGTGGAAAAGTAATTGCCCGACACGAATTCGCCATGCAGCGATTTTGCCAGATCGCCGCCGCGGCGAACACTCCACGACCATTGCCCGGCCTGCGCGGCGGCAAGCTGCTCGAATTCGGGAGCCGATTGCTTCAGATGTTGATATAAGTCGAAAGAGAAGATCGAAAAGTCGCCGGTCTGCGAGGCATCCTGCGGAAATCCGCCGTCCACGCAGCATTGGTTCTCGTCGCCAATGCGGTAAAGTTGCGACGGATCAGCGACTGGCAGGGAACGAAGCAGAATGCTCTGTACAAGCGTGAAAATGGCGGTATTGGCGCCAATGCCCAGCGCCAGAGTCACCACGGCCGTTAGCGTGAAACCCGGGGATTTGCGCAATTGGCGCAGAGCGTAACGAATGTCCTGAAGCAGCATGCCCAAACTTCTCCTCACCCCATGATTCCCGGGCGTTAGCCCTTGACCCCGTCCCTCGCTCCGCTCCTACGCCTCCGCTTCTTCTTCGAGCTTTTTCTGCTCATCCTCTGACACAACCTTGCCGTCAAAGAGATGCAATTCGCGCCCCGCATGCCTGGCAAAGCGCGGATCGTGCGTGACCATGCAGATCGTCGATCCTTCGCGGTGCAATTCGCCCAGCAGACGCATCACCGCTTCGCCGTTTTTCGAGTCCAGATTGCCGGTGGGCTCATCGGCCAGCAGGATCGAAGGCGACCCGGCCAGCGCGCGGGCGACGGCTACGCGCTGTTGCTGCCCGCCGGAGAGCTGTGCCGGGTAGTGACGCATACGGTGCGCCATGTTCACCCGCTCCAGCGCCTCTTTCACGCGCCGCTTCCGCTCTGCCGAAGGCATTCCAGCGCGATAGGTCAGCGGCAACTCGACGTTTTCCTCAACGGTGAGGTCGCCGATTAAATTGAAGCTCTGAAAAATGAACCCAATCTCCTGGTTGCGGATTCGCGAGCGGTCGCTGAAGCTCAGATTCTCCACCGGTTTCCCGTTGAGCAGATACCGTCCGCTGCTCGGCGTGTCGAGCAGACCCAGTATCGAGAGCAGCGTCGACTTGCCGCAGCCCGACGGGCCCGACATGGCCACATATTCACCCCGCTCGATCTTCAGGTGAATGCCGGCGAGCGCGTGTGTTTCCACTTCGTCCGTGTAGAAAATCTTGGTCAGGTCTTCAATCTCAATCAATGTACCGTCGGTTGCCATTGTGTCTCTCCCCGTTCTATCCACGCTGACTTTTTTGCTCCGCAGCCTGGATCGCTCTTGTTGTGCTCCCGCTTACTCCAGGCGAATGTGATCCACGTTGTCCCAACGGGACATGTCCGAGAGAATCACCGTGTCGCCCTCTTTCAAGCCTGCCTGCACCTCGATGTTGTTGACCGAAGCGCGTCCTGCCTTGACTGGCACGCGCGTTGCGCCATTGCCCTCAGGATCGAGCTTGAACATGCTGAGCGTCGAGTTTTCATTTCCCAGTGCGGGTCGGCCCACATAGAGCACGTCTTTCAAGTTCGCCAGGTCGATGGTCCCGTCCACGCTCAACTGCGGCACTGCTCCGGACGGCAAAGGCCCATCGAGTGATACGTCAACCGTGCGCGTTCCGTTCACCACCGCGGGATCAATTCTCGTCACATGCCCCGGAATGACACCGTTGTGCGTATCGATCGTGGCCGGCTGGCCGATCTGAATATCGCGGGCCTGCGTCTCAGCGATCTGCAGACCGGCCTTCAGCTTGTCCAACTGAATCACCTCAGCCACTGAAGTGCCTGCTGTTACATGCTGTCCAACCTGCAACGGCGTGGCGAGCGGCGCCATCGCTCCTGTGATGCCGGCGCGGACTTCGAGGGCGGCCGACTCTCTCTGATAGAGAGCCAGCAGCGCCCGCGCCTGGTCAATCTTGGTTTGTTGAGAGGCAAGTTGAACTTCGATCGCCTTTTGATTGACATCAAGCTGCTGTTGCGAGATCTGGTGCTGCGTGGAAAGCTGATCTGCCGTGTCCTTTGATTTGTTGTAAGCGAGGCCGGAGATTACCCCGAGATCGAAAAGAGCCTTGTCGGTTTGCGCCTGCAATTGATCCTGCGTGAAGTCGGAGTTGACTTGCGCGGCCGCAACCTTCTTGTCCATCAACGTGCTCTCTAACGCGGCCTGCAGGCTCTTGTAATCGGCCTCTGCTGCCTTCAGTCCGAGTTGTGCATTCAGTAACTGCTGCTGAAGCTCGGGATCCGACAGGTCCATCAGGATTGTGTCTGGCGTCACCTTGGCGCCGGGCAGCACGCGGATGCGCACCACCGTCGCATCAGTCTGGGCGGGAATCAACTCGATACTGTCTTCGCGCGGGACAAGTGTGCCGGTCGACGACCGCACCTGGATCGTCAGGTCGCCGCGTTTAACCGTATCCGTCCAGATCGTGGAACGATCCACTTCGGGCGCAGCAGGTTTCAGGCGGAAGACGATCACAGCCAGCACCGCAACCACCACCACCGCGGCACCAGACCAGAGCAGAATCCGGCGCCTTTTCTTTCGCATGAGATCAGGCCGTGCGATATCCATCGCCGAATATCAGAGCACGCGGCTCGCCAAATCCTGTTCACTGCCGGTCACTGAAAACACAATGCTTTCCCGGCACCGGATTCCGCTGCCATTCGGATCTGTGGCCGATTCCGTCGACCAACTGTTCGAAATCGGACAGTGCAAAGCGCGGCTGCGTCCAGGGAACTGCAAGCGCGTGAACTGCGTACGAAGAATTCAGAACGCGCATTGTAAAGAAATTCAGAATACAAATGAGGATGGCAGCCTATGCTCAGCGACTTGAAGATCGCATTTCGCCAGTTGCTCAAATCGCCGGGATTCACTCTCACTGCAATTGCCACTCTCGCTCTCGGCATCGGCGCCAATGCAATCGTTTTCAGCGTGCTCAACGCGCTGGTGCTGCGGCCGGTCAACGTGCCGAATGCGCAAAATCTTTATAGCGTCCAGCGCTTCCAATGGCCCTCGCAGTCGTACCTGGATTACATCGACCTTCGTGATCGCAACCGCACTTTCGAGGGAATGATTGCCACGGAGATTATCGGCGCGGTTGGCGTAGACACGGGTGGGAAGCCGTCGACAGCGTGGCCCTACCTGACCAGCGGCAATTACTTCGACGTGCTCGGTATCCAACCATATCTCGGGCGCTTCTTTCACGCTTCCGATGACAAAGGACTCAATAGCGCTCCCTATGTCGTCTTGAGCTACGCCTACTGGAATGGTCGTTTTCAGGGAGACCGGGGCGTCGTGGGCCGCCAGGTCGACATCAACAAACATCCATTCACCATCATTGGCGTGGCGCCGCACAGCTTTCGCGGCACCGAGCTGTTCTTTGCGCCTGCGCTCTGGATCCCATTGGTCGAAGAGCCCACCATACAGGGCTCCAACGATTTGCAGTACCGCGGCAATCACTCGCCCTGGTTGGTCGGGCGCCTCAAGCCGGGAGTCACACCGGTGCAGGCGACCGCCGACTTGAACGCAATCGGAGCGTGGCTGTCCAAGACTTACCCTTCTGACGACGAAGGCATTAAATTCAGCCTGGCGCGCCCAGGCCTCGTGGGCGATTTTCTCGGCGGGCCGGCGCGCGCCTTCATGGCCGGAATGATGCTGCTTGCCGGGCTCATTCTGCTGGCCGCCTGCGCGAATCTTGGCAGCCTTTTCGCCGCGCGAGCGGCAGATCGCGCCAAGGAAGTGGCGATGCGCCTCGCCCTGGGCTCCCGCCGCCGGGTGATCCTGCGCCAACTGCTGACTGAAGCCGTCGTCGTTTCCATTGCCGGGGGCATCATCGGCCTAATCGGCGGCGTGGTGATCCTGCACGGCCTCAGCACGTGGCAACCGATTCCCGACGTGCCCATCAACGTACCAGTGAATCCAGACATTCGCACCTATGGGGTCGCGCTGCTGCTGGCGCTGGCGAGTGGATTGTTCTTCGGAATCGTGCCGGTTGGCCAAGTGATGCGGGCCGATCCGTGGCAGGTCATCCGGACGGGTACAGTTGGCGCCCACGGGTCGAAGCGCTTCGCTCTCCGCGACCTGCTGCTTGTGGCTCAGATTGCCATTTGCGCGGTGCTGGTCACATCTTCACTGGTCGCCGTGCGCGGCCTCGTGAGGTCGCTTCACAGCAATTTTGGGTTCGAGCCAAAGAATGCAATCCTCGCAGAGACAGATCTGCATATGGGTGGGTACGCCGACGATGCCGTTCCGCAGATGCAGCGCCGCATGATCGATCAAGCGAAATCCATCCCCGGCGTGACCGCAGCCGGCATGATCAGCCAGGTTCCCCTGGGTCTCGGTGGTGGCGACTCCTACGTTTATGCCGACACCACAACCGATTACAGGCCCACCAACTATATTGCCGACGCGATGGACTACAACATCTCGCCGGGTTATCTGACGGCAGCGGGCACCAGGCTTCTGGAAGGCAGAGACGTGACTTTCAATGACGACAAGAAATCGCCGACGGTGGCGCTGGTGAACCGGAAGTTCGCTGTGAAGGTCTTCGGATCGGTCGACAAGGCCATCGGCGGCCACTTCAAATTCTGGGGCGGAAACCGGGCGGAAGTTGTAGGAGTGGTGGAAGACGGCAGATACCGGACGCTCACTGAAGATCAGCAGCCGGCGATGTTCTTCCCGCTTCAGCAGCATCATTCGTCCGACATCTTCCTGGTCGTGCGTTCCAATCGCGACCCGGCTGAGATCGCCCACGGACTGGAGCGCTCGATTCACGGCCTCGATTCCAGCCTACCCCTTTCCATCCGGACCTGGACCGAACAGATGGACACCGCGCTGTTCGCTGCCCGCGTTGCCACGGTGGCGCTGGGCGTGCTTGGTTTGCTGGGCGCGATGCTCGCCGTGACGGGCGTCTTTGGTATGGCTTCTTATGCGGTCAGCAAGCGGTTGCGCGAGCTTGGCATTCGCGTCGCGTTGGGCGCAAGTCAGCGAGAAATCCTGCGCACCTCGCTGGGACGAGCCTTTCGGCTCCTCGCCATCGGCTCGATTGCCGGTGTGGCGCTCGGAGTCATGGGTACGCGCGTTCTCTCTTACATCGTCTACCAGGCCACGCCGAAGGATCCGCTTGTGCTGGGCGGCGTAACCCTCACGATGTTGTTGCTGGGCATGCTGGCTTCGTGGATCCCGGCGCGTCGCGCCCTTGCTGTCGACCCGCTGATCCTGTTGCGGGATGAATAACCACCCTCGCTTCGAAGGCGGACACCTCCCGAGGCCCAGTCGGCAGATCCGGCTGATTCCACACGGCGTAAGCTGCTGATTTCAACTGCAATTCGGCCGGGTTGCATTTCCGGCCGCCCGCCAAACAAACCCCATTCCATCTGTGTGCATCTTTAGGTATTGCTGCCCAATTGGCGAGCAGGGGGTTTGTGTGCGTTCGCTTGATTCCCGCTTCAACCGATTCATGACAGCGATGCATGGCGTTGAGGATGGTTGGCAATGAAGCCTCGCGATGGGCGCCAGCGTGTCCAGATTGAGGATGTGACTCCGCAAATCGATGCAGGCAGGCACCCGGTTCGGCGCGTCTCCGGCGAGGAAGTCGTAGTCACCGCGGCCATTTTTGCCGACGGCCACGATCATGTTGGCGCGCGTGTGCTCTTCCGGCATGACAGCGAAAGCAGCTGGCGCTTCGCCTCCATGCGCGCTCTGGAGAACGACCTTTGGCATGCAGCCTTCGTGGTCGACAAACATGGCGCCTGGACTTTTACCGTTATCGGGTGGATCGATCACTTTGCAACCTGGGCAAGTGATTTTGCCAAGCGTCTCGCCGCACAAACCCGAACCGACCGAACTGACGCAGCCGTGGCAGCGATGTCCGACCCCGATGGGCAAATCCAGGCGGGATCAAATCCGGAGGCGCAGGATATCGCGCTTGCGCTTTCTACAGGAGCCATCCTGATCCGTGACGCGGCCGAGCGCGCAGAAGGCGCCGATCGCCAGCGGTTGACCGAGTTTGCGCAGAAGTTTGAGGCCCTGGCCGGCGAGCGTCGAAGCTTCTACGAAAACCCGTGCAATGAAGAACTCGATTGCCTGATGACGAATTACCCCGACCTTACGCACGCAACGCAGTACGAGGCTGAACTTCCAGTCTGGGTCGATCGCGAGCGAGCGCGATTCTCATCCTGGTATGAGCTATTTCCACGTTCGGCCTCACCGAATCCTGGCCGGCATGGAACCTTCAGCGATGTGGAGCAGCAGCTCCCTGAGATTGCCGCAATGGGATTCGACGTTTTGTACCTGCCGCCGATCCATCCCATCGGACGCGCCTTCCGCAAAGGGCCAAACAACACAACCGTCGCGCCTCCAGATGCTCCGGGCAGTCCATGGGCCATTGGCGACCGTACCGCCGCCTCCTGTGCGCCAGTTGGCGCTGAGATCGCAGGCGATTGCGGTGGTCACAAGTCGATCCATCCGCAACTGGGCACATTCGCTGACTTCGACCACCTGGTAAAGACCGCAAAAACGCAAAGCGTTGAGATCGCCCTCGACATTGCGTTCCAGTGCTCACCTGACCATCCGTGGGTTCACGATCATCCCAATTGGTTCGTCATCCGGCCCGACGGGTCGATCCAGTATGCCGAGAATCCCCCCAAAAAATACCAGGACATTCATCCGCTGAACTTCGAATCGCCCGACTGGCGCGCTCTATGGGACGAGCTGTATTCGGTTTTTGAATTCTGGATCGAGCGCGGAGTTCGCATCTTCCGCGTCGACAACCCGCACACAAAGGCACTTCCATTCTGGGAGTGGTGCTTAAGCACGTTGCGAAGCCGATATCCTGACGTCATCTTTCTCGCTGAGGCTTTCACGCGGCCGCGCGTGATGTATGCATTGGCCAAGCGCGGCTTTACGCAGTCGTACACCTACTTTACCTGGCGCAACAGCAAGTCGGAGTTGCAAAGCTACCTGGAAGAAATCACGCAGCCGCCAATCAGCGATTTCTTCCGACCGAACTTCTGGCCGAATACTCCCGACATCCTGCATAAAACACTGCAGGAAGGCGGGCGTCCGGCCTTCATGCATCGCGTGATTCTTGCTGCAACCCTGTCATCGAATTACGGCATCTACGGTCCGGCGTACGAACTGGCGGAAAATGCGCCAGCCCGCCCGCCAAACGGCAAGAGCGAGTCAGAAGAATACCTCGACAGCGAGAAATACCAGATCCGCCAGCGCAATCGAAACGCGCCCGGCTCATTGGTTCCCCTCATCACCGCGCTCAACCGCATACGACGGGAGAACCGCGCACTCCAGTCCAACGCCTCTCTCCATTTCCACTCCATCGACAACCCCAACTTGATCTGCTACTCCAAATCGACGGCGGGCTTCGAAAACACGATCCTGGTGGCCGTCAACATTGACTCGTTTAACGAACAAACCGGCTGGACACAGCTCGACCTCGACCGGCTTGGCCTTTCCCCGGGCGAGAGCTTCCTGGTCGAGGACCTGCTGAATGGCGAACAGTACACTTGGAGAGACCGCAATTACGTTGCCTTGAATCCCGGCGTTCAGCCGGCGCACATTTTTCGCTTAAGCCGCCTGCAGTGACACGGACCGCGCCCTGCAAACGTTTCCTGGAGAGATGAAAGCGTGAAGAAGATCGCAAGTGCCGTCGACCCTCTCTGGTACAAAGACGCCATCATTTACGAAGTGCATGTGCGCGCATTTGCCGACTCCAATAACGACGGCATCGGCGATTTTCCCGGACTGCTCTCGCGTCTTGATTATCTGCAGGATCTGGGCGTTACTTGCATCTGGCTTTTGCCCTTCTTCCCTTCTCCGCTGCGCGACGACGGATACGACATCTCGAACTACACCGATGTGAATCCCTCCTATGGGACGCTGAACGATTTCAAAGCGTTTCTCGAGGCTGCGCACCAACACGGCATGCAGGTGATGATCGAGCTGGTTGTGAACCACACCAGCGACCAGCACCCGTGGTTCAAGGCAGCTCGGCTCGCGCCGCCCGGTTCCCCGCAGCGCAATATGTATGTCTGGTCCGATACCGATCAGAAATACAAAGATGCGCGCACCATCTTTACCGACACAGAAAAATCGAACTGGACCTGGGACGAAACCGCCAAGGCATATTACTGGCACCGCTTCTTTTCGCATCAACCGGACTTGAATTACGAAAACCCGCTGGTGCTGGAGGAGGTCCTGGCCGCAATGCGTTTCTGGCTCGATATGGGCGTCGACGGGCTGCGCATGGACGCCATCCCATACCTCTGCGAGCGCGACGGGACCTCTTGCGAGAACCTGCCGGAAACGCATGAAGTCGTGCGCACGCTCCGCGCCGCCATCGACGGAGACTACGCCAACCGCCTGATTCTCGCCGAGGCCAACCAGTGGCCCGCCGACGTGCGCCCCTATTTTGGCGAAGGCGACGAATGCCATATGGCATTTCACTTTCCGTTGATGCCGCGGATCTACATGGCGCTCAGGCAGGAGGATCGGCTGCCCATCACCGACATCATGGCGCAGACTCCGCCCATCCCAGACATTTGCCAGTGGGGACTCTTTCTGCGCAATCACGACGAACTCACGCTCGAAATGGTGACCGATGACGAACGCGATTACATGTACTTCGCCTATTCAGCCGATCCGCGCATGCGCATCAATGTCGGCATCCGGCGTCGCCTCGCGCCATTGGTGGACAACAATCGCCGCCGCATTGAGTTGTTGAATTCGTTGCTCCTGAGTTTTCCCGGCACGCCCATTCTCTATTACGGCGACGAAATCGGCATGGGCGACAACATCTATCTCGGCGATCGCAATGGCGTGCGCACTCCGATGCAGTGGACCTCGGATCGAAATGCCGGTTTTTCGAAATGCGACCCCGCGCGCCTCTACCTGCCAGTCGTGATGGATCCTATTTACGGCTACCAGGTGGTGAATGCCGAAGCGCAGCTCAGCGATCAGTCGAGCCTTCTGCATTGGACGCGCAACATGATCGCCCTGCGCAAGCTGTTCCAGGTATTCGGCCGCGGCACTCTTACGTTTCTGAATCCTGCGAATCGCAAGATTCTGGCGTACCTGCGTGATCTCGATCGCGGCGACGGTTTCCACGAAACGGTGCTGTGCCTCGCCAATCTGAGCCGCTTCGCACAACCGGTAGCGCTCGATCTTGCGGGCTTTGCCGGATTCCAGCCCGTAGAAATGCTCGGTTACGTTCCCTTCCCTCCGATCACGCGGGAACCATACTCGCTCACCCTCGCGCCGTATTCCTTCCTCTGGCTCGAGCTCCAGGCTGCGAGCGTAGGCGATGAGCTGCCACCCGAGTTGGCCGGCGAGGCTGCGCCGGAGGCAGAATCCGAGGTCGCATTACCGCTCCTGCCCGCCGGTTGGCCGGAATTTCTCCGCGACGCAGGCGCATCGATTCTGGAGCCGGCGTTGCATGACTGGCTGCCGCGCCAGCGCTGGTTTGGCTCGAGGACGCGCACCATCGTCTCCGTGCGGGTGCGGAATTGGGTCGTGCTCCCGACAACGATTGAAGACGGGCGCGCAGGTTACACGCCTCGCCCGGACGAAGAGCCTGGGCCGATTTCGCCCGCCCTCTTCTTTTTCGACGTGACTTACCGTGACAGCGGCCCGCAGGACACCTACCAGATACCTCTCGCCATCGGCACCGGTATTGCTCTTGATGAAGTGGTGCAGAACAATCCCGGGAGTATCATCGCAAAACTGACAACATCTGCCGGCCCAGCAATTCTCTACGACGCAGCGTTTCGCGAAGACATTCACCAGGAACTGCTGCGGCTGATTGCGGGTAATGCAACGCTGGCCGTCTCTGACGCGGGCGTAGTCGCACGCCAATCCGCGCTCTCTCCGCTGCCCGACGCCCCATTTCCCGACACCACGCCTTCAGTCGAAATTCCGAAGGGTTCCGAAGTTCCCGGGCCTGTTCCGTTGACAGCGCAACCGGGAGAAGCGGCCACGCCACCTCGCACGGGCACGCCAAGCGTCCAGTCATCGGGTGCACAACGGCTTCAGCCTCGCGAGTCTCCATCCGCCGGTTACCTCGTTCCAGAGGGCGGCCGGCTTGATGCGCGCGCTTCGAGCGCATTTCCCAGGGAGTTGGCGACGCAACGTTTGCCTTCGCGATTAGGATCTGCTGAACAATCGAACACGTCGGTCCTCTATGGCAATCAGCTCTTCCTTAAGCTCTTCCGCCGCCTGCAACCTGAAGAGAATCCTGATGTTGAGATCGGCAGGTTCTTTACGGAGGTCGCGCATTTTCCCTGGATCCCCACCTTTCTTGGCGAAATCTCAACCAGCCAGCCTGGCAGGGAAAAAACGACCGTCGCCATGCTTCAGGGCCTGGTGCCGAATGACGGCGACGGCTGGCAGTGGTTCGTCCATGAGATTTCGCACTGGCTTTCAGGTTTAATGGGTCAAGCGGCGCCTGCCTTCAAATCAACTCTGAGCCTTCATCGCAAGCGTGAGGCTGCACCGAAGACTCTTGCAGGCGCTAAGGCTTCGTTGGATGCGGCTGCGCTGCTTGGACGCCGCATGGCGGAGATGCATCTCGCGTTGTCCAGTTCGGCCGAACTTCCTGCGTTCGTTCCCGAACCCATGACTCCAAACGATCTTGCGCGTGATGCCGAACGGATTGAAGTGCAAATTAAGTCGACGCTCGACGCACTCAAGCTGAAGCTGACCGTTCTCGACGATGCCGCCAGCGATGCAGCGGCCCTTCTGATTTCCTGCAGGCCGGAGCTGATTCGGCGAGCTCGCGCCATCGTTGACCTTGAGCCTTCCGGGCAGCGCGTCCGTATTCATGGCGACTTCCACCTGGGCCAGACATTGCGGACAACAACAGATGCGGAGGCCGCGGCCGGCAAAGGCGGCGACTTTGTCGTGATCGACTTCGAAGGCGAACCGGCGCGTCCGATCGAAGAGCGGCGCCGCAAACAGTCCCCGCTTAAAGACGTTGCGGGCATGATACGGTCGTTTTCCTACGCCGCGTATGCCGCGGTCGATCAGGCCACCGTCGCCGCGGACCGGCCTTCCGCAGATCGCGGCTTAGACGCCTGGGCGCAACTCTGGTATAAAGCCGCATCAGCTCAGTTCTTATGGGCCTACAGCGACACCGTGGGGCGAAATCCCGACTTGCTGCCCAGTGCGGAGACGGCGCAGGTTCTGCTTGAAGCCTATCTTCTTGAAAAAGCTCTGTATGAGGTGCTCTATGAGCTGAATCATCGTCCCCAGTGGCTCCATATCCCGATCAGCGGCATCTTAGCGCTATAGGAATCTCGGGCAGAATCAAAGGTAAGGCAGCGGCACTTTCTCTCGACGCATGGCGACTACAAATCCCATATCCGGTCAAACCTCCACTGCGGAAAATGCGGCCGCCAATCTGCTGGTGATGGCAACGGCCATGCCTGCAGAGCAGCTTGATGGCGTGCTGGCAAATCTATCCGAGGCTTTTTCGGCCGACTCCCTGATCGTCGCCACGCAGAATGAACAGCCACCGAGCGCACCAACTACGTTGCGGGTCATCACAGCCCCACGATCAAATGCCACCTGGATGCTGAGGCCGGGCGATTTCGTCCATGCATACGAAATCGCGCGAGAGCACGATGTGCGGGCGGTCGTGATGCTCGGCCCGAATGCGAATTCTCTTAGCCCGCTGGCTTTGCGGGCGCTCGCTGAAGCGGTTCTGAATGCATCGACCGATCTCGCAATGCCGCATTACACGCTTCCACCCAACACCGGCTTCATCAATTCGGCGATTCTCTATCCGCTCACCCGGGCGCTTTTTGCGGCTCGAGTCCGGTTTCCGCTGGCTCTGGATTTGGCGCTTTCGATGCGCATGGCGGAACGCCTTGCCGCGGCGGCTCGCCGAATCGGCGCATCCAGCGATGACGACACGATTCTTTGGCCGGTGAACGAAGCGGTGGCGGCTGGATTCACGGTGGATGAAATCGATGCGGGCCCGCGCGCCGTACCCCAGCCCGCCGGAATCGATGTCAACGCAATTCTCGCCCTAATCACTGGCTCGTTGTTTGGCGACATCGAGGCCAAAGCGGCTGCGTGGCAGCGCCCGCGCCGGCCACCTCTCATGCGGCGAACAAGCCCTGATATGTTGCCCGCAGGAAGCACGGCCGATGTTGCGCGCATGGTTGAGGCCTTCCGGCTCGCCAATGCCAACCTGCAGGAGATCTGGTCGCTGGTGCTGCCGCCCCATAGCCTGGTTATGCTCAAGCGCTTCTCTGTCGTTGAACCCTCTGCTTTCCGCCTGCCCGAAAATCTGTGGGCGCGGATTGTGTTCGACTTTCTGATTGCCTATCGGCTCCGCACCATCAACCGCGGACATCTTATGGGCGCCCTCATCCCGCTCTACCTGGGATGGCTGGCGAGCCATATCAATGTCACTGCGGCTGGAACCGCCGCGGAGCGCCATATTGAAGCTGTTGCCTCGGCTTTCGAATTGGACAAGCCCTACCTGGTCGCGCGCTGGCGTTGGCCCGACCGGTTCAATGCTTGATCGCCGTTTGCGAGGCAGGCGTACACCCGCCGCGCAAAGGCGAGAGGAGTGGAGACAATGCAAAGCGTAGTTCAAAACCTGCTGCCGCCCAGTCGGACTGCAGCCCAGATTCCGGCCTATGTTGACGAGGGCTCAATTTGGCATCACATGTCCGATGCCCTGCATCAGTCGCTTTACCGCGTGCTGACACTTCTGATCGCGGTACTGCCAGGAATCCTCGCATTCTTCGTCGCGCTGCTGGTTTTCACGGTGACTGGCGTGGTCGTTTCGTGGGTACTGCGGCGCTGCCTGGGGTGGCTGAAGTTCGATCAGAGGCTGGCCAGGAAAAGCGGCACGGATTGGACGCCATCCAGCTCACCCACCGAAATCGTGGCACGCTTCTCGTTCTGGGCTTGCGTCCTGCTGGGCTTGATTATCGGTGTATCGGCGTTTGACACATCCTACGCAACCGGCACCCCGTTGCCCATTTCGCTGCTTCCCTACCTCACACATGCCGTCGGCGCCGCCCTTCTGCTCGTCGCGGGCATATTGATCGCGCGTTTCCTTGCCCGATCGGTTCTGATCAGCGCGGTCAACGCGCAATTGCAGTATGCGCGCATTCTTTCGCTTGGGGTGAAGTGGCTCGTCCTGGTTCTCACGGCAGCCATGGTGCTCGACCATCTGCAGGTGGGCGGCGATATCGTCGAACTGGCCTTTGGGATCCTGTTCGGAGGCATTGTATTGACTCTGGCCCTTGCCGTTGGCTTGGGCTCACGCGATCTCGTCAGCCGTTCGCTTGAAAGCCACGTGGAGCACTCCGGCGAGCGCTTGCACCTTCCCGAAAATGACTCGCCAGCCACAAAATCAATTCGTCATTTCTGAGGAATCCAGCACCTCCAGAATGACGACTGAATCCTGCGGCAGCGTGATGGCATCGCCAACTGCGCGGCTGACTGTTTGCGAGGCGAGCAGAACCCGCGCATTCCGTTGAACTGGGAAGACACGCTGCTCTCCCAGGTTGCAGATGACCGCGATGTTTCCGCGATCCATGCGCAGCCATCTTGCCTGCTCGTCAAACGTCACTTGTGTTTTGCCCGGAGCTCCGTCGTTCAACGATGGAGTGGTGCGTCGCAATAGAATGAGCGAGCGATACCACGCAAGCATTTCCACATGTTCTGACCATGCTACCTCATCCCACTTCAGCTTTGAGTTTTCGAAAGTGGGCTGACTTTCCGGATCCGGGATGGAAGCGGGATCCCAGCCGAACGCTGCAAACTCGCGCCTTCTTCCCTCTGACACCGCACGAGCCAACTCATGGTCGGTATGGTCGGCAAAGTACTGGAACGGCGATGAAGCCGCCCATTCTTCGCCTTGAAACAGCATCGGCACAAACGGGCTGGTCAAAACCAGCGCTGCCGCAATCTTTGCGCGCTCAATGCCGGCAATGTGGCTGAGCCGGTCACCCGTCGCACGATTGCCTACCTGGTCATGATTCTGGATGTAGCCAAGAAACCGATACTGCGACAATCCGGCCGGAGGCTTCCCGTGCACGCGCTTCCGATACTTCGAATAGATGCCGTCATACACGAAGGTTCGTTCAACGGCTTTTGCCAGTTGTCCGAGCGATCCGAAATCCGCGTAATATCCTTGCCTCTCGGCAGGGCAAAGCAACGTGAAAAGCGCATGATGAAAGTCGTCGCTCCACTGGGCGTCCATGCCAAATCCACCGGCTTCGCGCGGCGTTGCCACACGCGGATCGTTCAGGTCGCTTTCGGCGATCAGTACCAGCCGGCGCGCAAGCGATGCCTCCAGCGCTTCCACTTCCGCTGATAACTGCTCGAGGAAGTGAATCGCCGAGCGGTCGACAAACGCGTGCACGGCGTCGAGACGAAGCCCATCGACGTGATAGTCGCGCAGCCACATCAACGCGTTGTCACAAAGGAATCGCCGGACTTCGTACGACCCCGCATCTTCAAAATTGATGGCGCCACCCCAGGGCGTGTGATGCGAGGCAACAACGTACGGCCCGAACTTACCTGTGTAATTGCCGCTCGGCCCGAAGTGGTTGTAAACCACATCCAGCAAAACCGCGAGACCCTTTTCGTGCGCGGCATTCACAAAACGCTTCAGGCTATTCGGTCCTCCGTACGGCTCGTGAACGGCAAAGAGCGCCACGCCATCGTAACCCCAACCGTGTCGGCCTTCGAATGCCGCAACCGGCATCAGCTCAATGTGCGTGACTCCAAGTTCGGCCAGGTAGTCAAGCTTTCCAATCGCGGCATCGAGCGTGCCCTCAGCGGCGAACGTTCCAATGTGCAGTTCGTACACTATGCCGCTTGACAACGGAGGCGCTTGAAAATGTGCGTCGGTCCACTCAAATTGTGAGTGGTCATAAACTCGCGAAAGCCCGTACACTCCATCCGGCTGCCACTGCGAGCGCGGATCGGGGTACGGCTTCGGATCATCGTCCACCAGAAACCCGTAATCGGTCCCGGGGCCGGCGCTCTCCACGTCGAGCCTCCACCAATCGCGATCATCCGGCCTTTTCATGGCGTAGACATCGCCGCTAGCTTGCAACCTCACCTGATTTGCAAACGGCGCCCAAACTTCAAATTGATGCATCGCTCCCCCCGGTGTCCTTTACCAGCAATGCAACTGGAAAATTGCGAAACAGATTCTGCACGCGCACTTTTCCTCCGCTTACCACTTCGCCGGCAAGCAGATTGGTCCAGCGATCTCCTGGGAGTTCGACGGTCGTCGAACCGAATCCAGCGCCCAGCTTGACGTTCCAACGCGGAACCAGGACTGCAACCGAGTCGCCCCAGCGAAACGCGACCAGGTGCGGTTGCTTCGAACCTTCCACCGTCAGCGGGGCGTAATCGGATTGTCCGCCGAACCAGTCCGGCCTCTCGCGACGCAAGTGGAGCGCCTTGTAGATGACCCATAGTTTTGGCATGCCGCTATCCATTCTTTTCATCACTTGATCCGGAGTGATGCCCGCCTTCAGCTCAGCAAGTAACGATCGCCTGACTTCGTAATCCACAACGCCCCGATTATCAGGATCGACCAGCCGTAAATCCCACAGTTCGCTGCCCTGGTAGGCGTCAGGCACTCCTGGCGCCGTGCATTTGATGAGCGTTTGCGCAAGACCGTTGATGCGCCCCGGCATCAGAATCCCGGCTACGAAGCTCTCGACCTCTGCGACAAATTCTGGCGACCCGAGAATGCCTTCAATGAACTTTCTTAATGCATCCTCAAATTCCTTGTTCTGCTGGGTCCAGCTCGTCTGTTCCTTAGCCTCGCGCGCCGCCTTTTCCATATACGCAGTCATTCGTTCGGTTGAAATGGGCCAGGCTCCGATCAATGTCTGGTAGAGGAGGTATTCGGTGTTGCGATCCGGGAATTCCCCGGTCTTGAACTGCTGATTTCTACGTGACCACCGGTGAAGCGCAGTGCGCCAGCGACCTGGCATCTCCGTCAGCACCGCCAGCCTGGCGCGCACATCATCGGATCGTTTTGTGTCATGCGTCGAGAGCGTGTTCATCGTTTTCGGGTGCTCGGCTTGGGCGTTCGCGCAGTAAGAATGAAACTCATCGAGGCTAACGCCATCTCCCGCGGGCGCGCCGCCCACCTCATTCAGCCCAATCATCCGGTTGTAGCAGTAGAACGTCGTATCTTCCACTCCCTTGGCCATCACCGGAGCGGTGAACTGCTGGAAACGCTGCAGAAATTCAGTCTCCAACTCGCCACGAGCGCGCAGCGTGAGGACGTCTTCAATGAAATCGAACAGACTGGCATCGATGTCCGTCCTGCGCGTCTTCGCAATCTCGACGGCATTGCGGATTTGCGTTCCGTCCTCTTCCACGATCTCGTTGCGCTCCGGCGCAACATAGGTTCTGTAAACGGAAAAACTCGCTGCCACCTCACGAATTGCGCGGCGGATTTCGGCGCGTGTGTAATCGCGTCGATCGCGGTTGTTTTCACAGATCTCAACAAAAAGTTGCGCCAGCCGGTTTACGTCGCTGCCAAGCGCCTCGTGTTCCACGTTGAGCTTCTTCGCGTGCGCGAGTGTATCGAAATCCTGTGTCTCCCCGGTAAAGTTGGCATAAATCTCTGAAAGCTCGGTTAACCCCTCACGATGCACCAGCAGCCCGTTGCACATGTTCAGGAAGTCGTAGCCGGTTGTGCCGGCGATTGGCCAGTGCGTACGCAGCGACTCGTGAGGCTCCAAAATTTTCTCTGCCAGAATCCAGGCCTGTGGTGCGGCCGCGCGCAATCTCTCGAAGTATTGCTCCGGATTGCGCAAGCCGTCAGGATGATCGACGCGAACGCCATCGAGTTCTCCACTGCGAAGCCACTCAAGAACGCGAATGTGCGTCGCATTGAAGACGCGCGGGCGTTCAACTCGAACCCCGATCAGTGAATTGATGTCGAAAAAGCGGCGATAGCCAAGTTCCTGGTCGGCCGTGCGCCAGTAGGTAAGTCGATAATTCTGTAGATTCAGCAGCGCGTCAAGCGCATCGATGTTGTTGTTCAACTCATCCACCGCCCGCATAATCGCCGCCGATGCGTCGGGCTGTTCCTTGCAGGCGCGCTGCAAAAGCTCATAAAGGATGGTCTTATCGCGATGGCGCGCCGCTAATACTTCTTCATTGGTCGAGTCTGGCGCCGGGAGCCGCGCCAGGCTGTCAGCTATAAAACCGAGGATGGGTACGTTGACGTATCGCGCCGCTGTTGACAGCGGAATCGAAAGTGACCGGGGAGCCAGCGGAAAGCGATGATCGAAGTAGCGGACACTGAACGATTCGCCGTCATATTGAACCGCGATCTCGTGCGCGTTCAAAGCGTGTCCATACTGGTCGCCCAGCACAGGGATGAGCACCTTGTTCTGTAATTTGACTTCGGCTGAATTCCAGTCGATGTCGAACCACTCCGCGAACAGGCTTGACGACCCGTTCTCCAGAACATCCCACCAGTACTTGTTCTCAGGGCCGGTGGCCATGTGATTCGGCACGATATCGAGAAGCTGGCCCATATCAAGCGATTTCAGGGCTTCGCAAAATCGCGCGTGGCCTTCCTCGCCCCCTAGTTCCTCGTTGACTCTTCGCTGGTCGACGACGTCGTACCCGTGCAAACTCCCTTTGGCGGCTTGCAGGTAGGGAGAACTGTAGACGTGTGAGATCCCCAGATCGTGCAGATAACCGCATACACGGGAGGCGTCGTCAAAGGTGAAGCCGGCATGGAGTTGCAGCCGGTAGGAAGACGACGGGATTCGCGGCATAAGTGGGTTTGTTGCTCGGCCGGTTTGACTCGGGTTGCCTTCGGTCCGATTTCTTCCGTCTCGCATCGGCCGCCAATTGCGCAAACGCAGAGCAAAACGGCGTTTCAGCAACGCTCAATGCATGGAATTTGCGTTGAGCCGTGCTGGGTTAGATGTCTCCCTGAGGACAACTGGATGCTTAGTAAATGGCGCGTTTTGAGCGCATTCTGCGATGCAAACGCCCACGTTTCTGAACTGGGGACGGAAATCCCCGGACGAAACTTCGCGTGTCAACCATTCCGCGCTGTTCGCAAATCCGATTTTGGCACTCAAGATCCTGGGCGCTCTGGGTAGATGCGGTTCTTCCACTCGCCACCTCGGCCGACAGTGTGCCGCAGTGCCGACGCCACCGTCGCGCCAAGATAAAACAGGCTGATTCCGGGCAGAGCAATTCCCCAGAGCGGGGAGCGATGGTACCGGTGCAGCGTTGGCTGAAACGCGAGCGCCATAATCAGCCACGACAGAATTCCCAGCAAGCGTGCCAAACCATGTGCGAACACGCTGAGCAGAGGCGGACTGCAAAAAACTAGAACGATTCCCGCGACGCATCCCAACAGCATCAGTGGCGAATAGCGAAGTTGCTCGTACGCAGTTCGGGCAATCATGTGCCACACATCACGCCAGCGCGAGTAGACCCGTGTCGATATTGCCTCCTCAGCATGGCCCAGCCAGATCCGGCCGCCCGAAGACTTGATCTCCTTCGCCAGTGCGCAATCGTCAATCAGGCGATGGTGGACGCGGGCAACGCCTTGAATGCGATCAATCGTTGCACGACTCACCAGCATCGTTCCTCCGGCGGCCCCGGCTACACGCTTTTTGGGATTGGCGACCCAGGCGAAAGGATACAGCATTTGAAAGAAGAAAACGAACGTGGGAATCAACGCGCGTTCGGCCGCGCTGACGCAGCGCAGGCGCACCATTTCGGAAACCAGGTCCAGCCCATCGGCCTCGGCCTTGGCGACGAGAGCGGATAGTTGACCCGGCGCATGCTCGATATCAGCGTCTGTCAGCAGAACAAAGTCGGCGGATTTTGCCTTTGGATGGACCAGGGCCTGGTGCACAGCCCAAAGCTTGCCGCTCCACCCGGTCTGCAGTGGCGCGCTGGAGAGAATCGTCAATCGCTCGTCCCCGCAGAGCGAAGCCGCGACCTCGGCGGTGCCATCCGTGCTGTGGTCATCCACCAGAATGATCGACAGCTCTCCTGGATAGTCCTGCGCCAGAAGCGACCCGATGCTCTGCCGGATGTTCTCTGCTTCATTGCGCGCAGGCACGATCACCGCTAACTTCGCCGCGCCTGCCGACGCTTTTGCCTTCAGCACAGGAAAAGAGCGCCAGAACCCGCCGTGAAATCCAATCAGGTAGAGCCACGCGGCAAGGCAGAGAAGTGAAATGAGGGTGATCATTGGGCGTGCCGATTCCCGAGAACTCTTCTCAAACTATAGCCCTGAGTATCGTGGGAGTTGCGGTGCAAGAGGTTTTACTTTTTGAACAAGCTCAACGGGATTGACTCGCCCATTGCCTTGTACCCGGCCGGCGACGGGTGCAGGTGGTCGCCACAATCGTATGCAGGCAACAGTCGCTCCGCATGCTCCGGGTCGCGCACCACCGCGTCAAAATCGACCACGGCATCGAAATGACCTGGCGCGCGAATCCACTGATTCACTGCTTGCCGGTCAGCCTCACTCGCCGCATCGGGATGATAGTAGCCGGAACCGACATACGGCGTGATGGTGGCCCCAAAAACCTTCAGGCCGTGGGCGTGCGCGCGCTCGATGATCTGCTGATAGGCGGCCAGCACCCGCTGAACAAGCGCTGCGTGATCGGCCGCAGTGGCCGCATCCCCCAACCGCAGCCCCAGGCCGCCAAGATCGTTCACTCCCTCAAACACGATCACCCACTTCACGCCCGCCGGCGCCAGCACGTCGCGATCGAATCGCGCCAGCACATTTGGCCCAAGGCCGTCAGTGAGCAGATGGTTGCCCCCGATCCCCTGGTTTGAAACGCTGATCTCGCGCGTGCGTGTCGAGCCCTGCAGCCGCTGCGCCAACACATCGGTCCAACGATCATTTCCATTGGTCGTGGAGGCATGCCCGTCGGTAATTGAGTCGCCAAGCGCCACCACGGTCGCCGCGCCGGGCTCAGCCTGCACGTCGATCTCTGAAATCTGGTACCAGTGGTCCACATGTTTCGGATCAGCAAAATTCGCGGCGCTGGCAAAATCTCCATGCACATACCAGGTTGTTGCGCGCGATCCCGGATGACCCGTCTCCCGCGCCGGCGGATCATCAAGGTGAAAAGTGACGGCCACGTCGGAAAGCGGCGAAACGGGGTCATCCAATGGATCCGAGACGAATTCCGCTCCGGGTGGCACCGTGACATCGGGATTGCCGGCAAACGAAAGCGCTCGATCGCTCGCTGGATCAATCGCGGCAGCCGAGTTCACAAGCGGATGTGCAACATGCACTGACGTGAAATGCAATGCCTCGGCACCAAATGCATTCGACAAATGCACGCGCAGCTCGCGCCCGCCCACCGACAAATGAAAGATCTGCCGCACCGTTGCATCGCGCATGTCATCCACGGGCAATGCGTTTTGCGGTTCGGGAATCTGCTGCGAAGCGCCCCAGCTTGATACCCATACTTCGCTCTTCGCCGCGCTGCTCCGCTGAGCCAGCATGCAGCCTGCGGCAAATGCAAATCCAAGAACCACGGCGAATTTCCGTGCTTGTCTCATAGACGATGCTTTACCATGTACTCCGCAGTAAATCGCTTTTCAAAAAGCGCTGCAAGAATACCATTTCGGAGCATGCCCATGCATCGCCGCTTCAAGCCATTCATTCTCGCCTGTCTCTTCGCTGCTGCTGCTGTGGTTCAGGCGCAATCGCCCTGCAACCCGGTCACCTTCACCGCCGATCAGGATCGCCAGAACATGATGGATCAGCTGGGCATCAAAGAGCTGCGCCCGGGCTTCAGCGGCAACGAGAATGCGCCCAACCACGCGAATTATGACGAGTCGAAAGCAAATCCCTATCCCAACGTGCCCGATCCGCTCACGATGAATGACGGCCAGAAAGTGACCACTCCCGAGATTTGGCGGAAAGACCGGCGCCCGCAACTGGTTGGGATGTACTCCAAGTTCGTTTATGGCTTTGTTCCCGACAGCGTCCCCGGGGTCCATTGGACTGTGACCGCCGTCGATCACGAGCTCATCGGCTTCACTCCGGTCATCGCGAAGGATCTGATCGGCGAAGTTGACAACTCGTCATGCCCCGCTATCCCCGTCAAAATTCACATGACCGTGGTGACGCCCGCCAATGCCAAAGGCCCCGTTCCCGTGCTCATGGAGTTTACCCGCGCTGGCTTTCCCAACCCCAACGAACCGCGCGGTGACGAGCTCGACCGCATCAATGCCGCAATGAAAGCCCTCCTGTTGCAGCAGGATCCCTCGCTGAAGGATGTGTTTGCTCAGCATCCAGCATGGGAGCCGTACAAGGAGAGCCCGTTCTTTCAGCCACCACAGTTGAATGCGGATGGCGATCCTCCCAATGAATGGCAGCTCGTTGCAGCCGGATGGGGCTTCGTCCGCTTTGATCCTGCCAGCGTGCAGGCCGACAACGGCGCAGGCCTCACGCGCGGCATCATCGGCCTGGTGAACAAAGGCCAGCCGCGCAAGCCCGAGGATTGGGGCGCCCTGCGCGCATGGGCGTGGGGGGCCGGCCGCGGCCTCGATTATCTCGAATCCGATCCCGCTGTTGACGCGAAGCATGTCGGCATCGAGGGCGTTTCGCGCTACGGCAAAGCCGCGCTTGTCACCATGGCTTTCGATCCGCGATTCGCCATGGTGCTCGTCGGCTCATCCGGCAAGGGCGGAGCCACGCTGCTGCGCCGCAACTTCGGCGAGGGAGTTGAGAATCTGGCCACCGGTGAGTACTACTGGATGGCCGGCAATTTCATGAAGTACGACGCGTCCGAAGCCAGTTTCGGCTCGATGAATCCGGGCGATCTTCCCGTTGATTCCAACGAGCTGATCACGCTTTGCGCTCCGCGGCTTACTTTCATCAGCTACGGCATTCCCGAGAAGGGCGACGCCAAGTGGCTCGATCACGAGGGCAGCTTCATGGCCACGGTCGACGCCAACCGCGTCTTCACTCTGCTGGGCGCAAAGGGCCTCGATGGCGATTACAAGACCGCGAAGATGCCGCCCGTCAATGACGGCCTGCTTGACGGCCAGCTTGCATGGCGCCAGGATGACGGCGGCCACACCGACGCCCCGAACATGAAGTGGTTCATCCAGTGGGCCGACAAATTCATCGGGCACTCGCCGTCACAGTAGCAGCCTGCAGTCGGCGCGAGTTGTTTGAACCGAATACCTGCAGCAGCCTTGTGCTCAGTGGACGAAATGCAGAACAGTTGAGCGACACGCCTTTGGACGTTAGCATCCGCCTCATCTGCGCTCAATGATAGCGATAAAGTCGCACGCGCCGAATCGCGAACTGCCCCGAAGGCAGGCGCAGATAACGTCCCTGATTGTCATCGTCGCCGTTCAGATTTCTTCCCGGAACCCAGGCGCCGTGCACAAACGTCCCTTCCCAGATTGAATCGATGCCTGCAATGGATTTCGGATCTCCCTTCACGCCAAACGTGATGGTCGTTCCCGTTCCCGCTACCAGGTATTCGTCCGCGCCAATTTGGATGATCAGGCCGCCATGAGCTCCGGGCATTTCCGTCTCAGCCTTCGCTCCCACAGAGATCGGCGCCGGCTGCCTGAAGCGGATGTTGAAGGTGTGATCCGCTAGAGTGACCTCTTGCGGCGAGAGATCCTGAGTTCCGTCGAATGCCGATGGCGTCCGAATCCCGACCATCCGCCCTGTTCCCTGGTTGGCGAGGATCAACGGCGTGAGCTGCGCGATCATGTCATAAGCGTCACCGAGCGTTTTCTGTTCTTCGGGCTTGAGGAACTCCGGCGCATACACAGAAAACCCCATCGAATTGAGCGCCCCATACACATACAACGCATTCGCAGCCATCTCGGCTGCGTTCACCCGCCCGGTTTCGGGAATAAAAAGCGGGTTGCCGGGGACAACATATTGCTTCGCCCACTCAACGAAATTAGGAAAGTAGAGATCAGGCGATAGAAAATCGATCGCCGGCGCCGCCGCATGCCAAATATCAAACAAATGCGGCAACGGCCCGCCGCTCGGATATTGGCCCGGCAATCTCCCTGGCCGCACCAGCGCGGCGTTCACATACATCGGCAGCGGATAGATCGCTTTGCCTCGCGCAGCCACTTCTCCTGTGTAGCGTCCTTCAGTCCAGGCGGTGAAGAACTCATCGGTAGCAAGTCCGGCGCCGAATGTGTCTGTCCAGTTCGCGCCGGCTTTTGAGCCATGTGATTCCCACGCGTTCCTGAGCGCAGGTGCGAGCGATTCGCGGTGCTTCGAGAGATAGCTGGTGAATGCAGCGGGCACCGCAGACGTAAAGGCCGCATTCGCGAGTGCGCCGTGATCCCTTGTCTCCGGAATTATCCCCACTTCGTTCTCCACCTGGATCATGAGCACCGTGTGATCCAGAGCGTCGATCTCTTTCAAATGCCGCATCAAAGCGCAGAACGCTTTGGCATCGGCGTCGAGATTGTTCTCGCTCAGCGCCGAAAGGATCTCAAGGCCGGTTCCGTCGGACAGGGCCGCCCTGGGAAAGCGCTGCTGGTCGCGCTTGACCCATCCCGGAACGTAGCTGGACATGCTGTTCTTCCAGCTTCCGAACCATAGCAAAGCCAGCTTGATCTTGTGCCGTCGCGCACCATGAATCAGGCCATCTACCGAATTGAAATCAAAGCGCCCCTCCTCCGGCTCGATCAGTTGCCAGTACACCGGGGCCAGCACTGTGTTGAAGTGCATGGCCTCCACTTTGGGCCAGATTGTGTCGAGATAAGCCAAGCTCGACGCCGAGGAATTCTCCAATTCTCCCCCGCGCAGGAGGAATGGCCTTCCATCGACGACAATTTGGGTCGCGCCATGCTGCGGGACCAGCCGAGGCGCCGACGGGACCGTGTCTCCCGTCCACCTGTGAGCTGTAAAGGCAGGATGGTTGGGCTGTTGAACCTGACCGGCTCCGGCGACAGGCAGACCGGCAAGAAAAGAGCCGAAAAACACTGTGCCAATCGCGCTCCTATAAGAATGAAGACCGCGGCGAATACCCCTCCGCCTGCTCCCTTGCTTCGGCAGAAAGATGGGCGCCTTCTTGAAGGAAAGTCCGTAGCTCATTTTGAGCAATCCCCGGCAAGCATATTCCGCAGGAGGGCGAGTTGTCCCCAGTTTATAGTTTTGCAGTCGCATAAAATCATACAACGGTCCTCACACGCGACCTTCGTTGCCGAATTTGCCTATTGTGGGCAGCTGAAAGCGTTTGCAAGGAACCTGCCTGGTAAATTGCCTTTTTCCTTGACAAGTTCCATTCGTGCTTCATATACTTCGAGCCACCAAAGAATTGGCCGCTGGAGACTGTATTTTCGCGCAAGGCGTGGCGCTTCCCTTCCGAGTAAGTTCGGAATGCGGGCTGAGCGTTGTGCGTCTCGCTTGTCGCGATTCTGTGACAATCCAGCTAGAATTCAGGAGTTCTGGAGGCATAATGACTACTGCTCAGTTGGTTAATCGGTGGAGCAAACGTTTCTCGAAAACTGCGCTCTTAACCGCAAGTTCGATAGCTCGCTCCGCGATGTGGATGGCTCTGGCACTCATGCTGCTCGCCAGCCTCCACGCCCGCGCGCAGGTAATGTACGGCTCGATCACAGGAACCGTCGCCGACAAAACTGGCGCGGTGATTCCCAACGTTCCCGTGACGATCACGAACCAGGCCACGGGCGGAATGCGCACGGAGAAGGCAAACGGCGATGGCGTCTTCAACCTTCTCGACGTGTTGCCAGGGAATTACACGCTGTCCATCCCCACGGCAGGGAACTTCGCAGGCTTCACGCAGAAGGGCATCAATCTCGAAGTCAACCAGCAGGTGCGCGTGACTGTCGTGCTGCAACCGGCATCTGTATCGACGCAGGTCACTGTGACCGAGGCTCCGCCTGAGTTGCAGACTGAAACCGCCGAAGTGGACAGCGATATCAACCAGGTACAAATCTCGGAACTGCCCATCACCTCGTCGAAGGGCCGCAATTACGAAGAGCTCTACACGCTGATTCCCGGCGCTGCCCAGGTACAGGAAAAGAATTCCATTGGCGGCAACCCATCACGCGCCTTGTCGGTGAACGTGAACGGCAACTCGTACAACGGCAACACCACGCGCATTGACGGCGCCATCGACTATTACGGATGGCTGCCTTATCTCATCGCCTACGTCACGCCGGCCGACGCTGTCGAAACCGTCACTGTCACCACCGACGACTTCAACGCCGAGCAGGGACAGGCGGGCGGCGCTTCCATCCGCGTCACCACGAAGAGCGGTGGCCACGACTTCCATGGCGGCGGATGGTGGTATTACCAGGACGCGGCGCTGAATGCGCGCGCTTACCTCAACACTGCGCTGGTGCAGCCGACGATCCCCAAAAACATTAACCAGGAATACGGCGGTAACATTGGCGGACCGGTTTATATTCCCAGGATCCTGACCGGCAAGAAGAAGCTGTTCTTCTTCACCAACTTCGATCGCATTACGCAGCGCACGCATGCGAGCGTTCCCGAAACCGTTCCCGACGCGTTGATGAACGGCGGCAACTTCTCCGAGGCCGCTTCGGTCGCGACTCTCTACGATCCGCAGCCGCAGGCTCCGGGCTGGCAGGGCCAGGTGAACCCCACGCTCTGTCCGAACCCGAATGGCTCATACACAAACGGATATCTGCAATACCAGTGCCGGCCCACTTTTACCGCTGAGTATGGCGAGACGGGAGCCAACGTCAACACCATTCCTGCCTCGAGAATCTCGCTAGCAGGCGGGATCATGATGCAGGACCTTCTCGCGATCTCGAAAACCATCAGCACGCCAAACGCGACCCTGCTGAGCAAGGTGATGCTCAACGATTATCAGGCAACGTCGACCGTCGCTTATAACCGCAACGCATCGGACTCGAAGATCACCTACATTCCCAGTGAGAACACGCAGATCTACGGTAAATACGGCATCACGCCCTACTCACTCATCGATCCACAGGTCCTGGGTAACACGCCTTGCACGGGATCAGGTAGCAACGCCTGCGCAGGCGGTCCCGCGGCTGACGGCGGCCAGCCGGGCGATGTCGGCGGCCGCGGACAGAATGCCGGGCTCGGCTTCAGCCATGTGTTCGGCCCCAACCTGGTGCTCGATGCCGACGGTGGCTGGACTCGCCTTTTGACGTTCGCGCAATCGACGCTTGACGTGGCGCTGGGCGACTATGGGGTCAACGTGCTGAAGATTCCGGGGACGAATCAAGGGGGTGGGGCCGGCCTGAACTACGTTGGCCAGCCCGGATTCTACCTCACCACATTCACCGGTATCGGAAACAACAACGGCTCCAACCCCTTCGAATTCCGCGATAACCAATTCACGGGAGACATCAATCTGAGCTGGCTGCATGGGCACCATGCTGTCAGGACGGGCTACACCTACTATCACTTCGATCTCAACCACTTCCAGCCGACCAGCGGCGGCCAGCCCAACGTTCCGCGCGGCGGCTTCTTTTTCCAGGGCGGCATGTCCTGCGGTACCCCGGCGACGGCGTCCACTGCTTCTTGCACCATCGATGGGTACAATTCGCTTGCTGACTTTCTGCTCGGCCTGCCCAACAATGGCAGCGGCAATTCGATTGGAGACCCTTCGCAGGTCTTCAATCCCAACGCCCTGCGCTGGTCTGAAGATGGCGTTTATGCCCAAGATACGTGGACGGTGACTCCAAAGCTGACGCTGACCTACGGCATCCGGTATGAAGTTTATCCGGCCCCGTATCGCGATCGCACGGGCGCATCCGTTCTGCTTCCGCAACTGCCGCAAAGCGCCAACGTGGAAGTAGGTGGGATCAACGGAAACCCGCGCAGTGCGGGCATCGGAGCTGGATGGGGACAGATCGTGCCGCGCTTCGGCATTGCGTACCGGCTGAACGATAAGACGGTGATCCGCACCGGCTTCGGCCTCACGACCGATCCCGACTCCATGCGGTACCTGCGCGATTCGTTCCCAGAAGACCTGGCGCCTAACTACCAGGGAACCGGGAACTTCACGATGACTGTTGATCCGGCAAACGGCAACGCACCCATGAACCTTACGTACGGCATCCCGAACTCGGCCAAGCAAGCTCCCAATTACAAAACCGGGTTCGCATCGCTGCCCATCGCTGGGTCAACGAACACAGTTCCACAGAACTTCCGCCGCGGCTACATCGAAAGCTGGAACCTGGTGGTGCAGCGGACTCTCTGGAAGGACTTTGTCGGCACCGTTGGCTATGTGGGCGACCACTTCGTCCGCCAGCAGGTCAACATTAACTATCTCAACGCAGCAAATTTCCCGACATCGTCCTCGCCCTGCATGCCCAACGGACAGTTCAGCCCAACATCCGGCTATACCGGAGCGTGCAGCTTCGCCGCCAACGAGACCATCAACATCGGAAAGCCGTGCCCAGCTACTGCTACGGGCACCGCGCAGGGGACCTGCTATAACACTGGCGGCATTACGTTTGACATGCCGCTCTGGAGCTCCGGGTACAACGGGTTGCAGACGCAGTTGACGCGCAATGCGGGCAAAAACGCCTCCTTGGGCGTGGTTTACACCTACTCGCATGCCATCGACTACGAGGACAACGGCGCCGGCTCGGGATCGGGCGGCACTGCATTCAATTACCCCGCGTTTTACCGCTTCAACCGCGGCTCGGCTGGCTTCGACGAAAAGCACAACCTGCAGGTGTGGGGCGTCTACAGCCTGCCCTTCGGGCCAGGACAGATGTGGATGAACCACGGCCTGGTGGGCGACGTCATCGGTGGCTGGCAGTTGAGCGGGCAATTCAGCCATTTCAGCGGATTCCCGTTTTCGATCAACGCAAACAGCAACACCCTCGGCGGGTTTGCCCCCGGATTTGGTGCCACATATGCTCAATTGACCGGTTCGTATCAGCAGGAAGGCGGCCACTCCCAAAGCGCCAGTTCGCCGGTAAGTGGCGGCAAGCCGTGGTTCAACCCGGCCTCATTTTCGAGTCCGACTGAATCAGCGGCTGCGCCGGTAATACCAAATACCGGTCGCAACCAGTGGCGGGGACCGGGTAATTCGCAAACCAACGCCAGCCTCGTGAAGAACTTCAAGATCTGGCGCGAAGCCAATTTTCAGTTCCGATTCGAGGCCTTCAACGTGTTTAACCATCCGTGGCTCAACGCTCCCAACACGACGGTCGGTAGCGGCACGTTTGGTTACATCAGCAACTTCAACGCCTTCAATGTCGCCGCCTTCGGCACAAACGCGGGCTCACGCCAGATGCAGTTTAGCGGACGCATCAACTTCTAATTGCAAACGGGATCCATTGGCGCGGCAGCTCCTTCGCGGGCTGCCGCATTGTTTTTCTGGCCGCAATTCCTTTAGGGCTTATCGCCAATGCGGTGTGCCTGCTTTCGTCGTGCGGGCTTGGTTGGCAACTGAGGCGCCGTGTATCCTATTACTTATCCACGGCAGAGGCGCCGAAAAGGTCGATCCCCAGCAACTGCGCCGCATGTTCCCTCCTCAACTTATGGAAAAAGAGGCTGTCACGCTCCCATCCCTCGAGCCAATCTCAATGGTGCCAGCCAGCCGATCTGCCGAAACGCCTGCCGACATTTCGGCTTGGCTTACTTCATTTGAGCCGCACCCGTGGCTCGCAAACCGCCACCTGCAGACCGTCGTCGGCAATTTTCTGCCCCGTCCCCCGTTTCACCTGTCCACGGTCGCTGAAGCCGTCGAAGTCGATCCCGCCGACGGCAGCCGCGTTCTCTGCCATTGTCACTGGCAGCCCGAGTCGGTGCGTGCCTCTCGGCTCACTGTCGTGCTAGTGCACGGACTCGAAGGCTCTTCGGATTCGCGCTATATCCGGGGTATCGCTGCGCGAGCCTTTGCAGCCGGCATGAACGTCGTCCGCATGAACATGCGTAACTGCGGTGGCACCGAAGCGCTCACACCCACGCTCTATCACTCCGGCCGCTCTGCCGACGTGGGTGCCGTGGTGCGCTATTTCACCGACCTGTTCGGCCTCTCGCGAGTCGCGCTGGTAGGCTACTCCATGGGCGGCAACCTCGTGCTCAAGCTCGCAGGCGAGTGGGGGGCGCGGCCGCCGCTTGCGGCTGTAGCCACTGTTTGCTCCGTAATCGATCTTGCTCCCAGCGCCGATGCGTTGCACGAACCCGCCAACCGCGTTTATGAGTGGAAATTTCTTCGTTCCCTGATGCAGCGCTTCCACCGCAAGGCAAAACTCTTTCCTGAAATCTACACCGCGAGCGGCATCGGTCCGGTTCGAACGATCCGCGAGTTTGATCAGAAAATCGTCGCTCTCTACTGCGGCTTCCGCGATGCCGATGATTACTATTACCGCGCGGCCAGCGCCCGCGTCCTCGACCGCATCGCCGTTCCCACGTTCATCCTTAACGCGTGCGACGACCCATTTATCCGCCTGTTTCCTGAAACCCGGGCTCAGCTTATTGCGAATCCCCACATCAACTTTGTCGAGACCAGCAACGGAGGTCACTGCGCCTTTCTTGCCCGGCGCTCAGCCGACGGCATCCACTGGGCCGAGGCTACCGTGGTCCGCTTTCTTCAAGCTGTCGCATCGGGTACATTCGGCGATGTTGCTCCGCCCACCGCGCTCTGTTCGTAGCTAAAATAATGGTTGTGGGCGAGTAGCTCAATTGGATAGAGCACCGGCCTTCTAAGCCGGGGGTTGTGGGTTCGATTCCCGCCTCGCCTACCATTTAGAATCAATAACTTACTGTATGCTCTCCGCTGCTTGTGCTTCCCGCTGTGGGGGATTTTGTGGGGAGTCTCCTTCAATTTCGCCACTGGTGAGGAACTCCACAGCGCGGCGCTTGGCTTCATTGCGCGTGTGCGAGTACCGCTCCAGCATCTTCCGGCTCATCCATCCTGAAAGCGCCGTGAGCGTGGCGTCCGCAACCTTTGCTTCGCCAAGCCTGGAAACGAACGTGTGGCGGAGATCGTGGAGGCGGCAAGTGACCCTGGCAGACTTCCGGCAAGCGGACCATGCGACCTTCCAGCTTCCAATCGGTTTCTCAGAGTCACGATTCCAAACGGCAACCGCGCCGTTTATGTAGCCTTCTTCACCATCAAGCCCGTATCGCTCCGTGGGGAAAACAAAATGGTCCGGCAGAGGACCATCGAACAGTGCGCGCCATTCCACCAGAGTGTTGAATGCATCCTGGTTCAGCGGAATCATACGCCCTTCGCCGCCTGGAGTCTTGGAGCGGCCAACGGTAATGCTCCGCTCCAGCAAATCCACTTGCCGCCATTGGAGCATTCGCAACTCACTAACGCGCATTCCGGTATTGAGTA
>Ga0310038_10000341_pt1 | contig 42314 bp, 51 predicted proteins | sample Sb_taG_6_FD_200461 | JGI IMG/M metagenome (GOLD analysis project Ga0310038, IMG submission 200461) | Peat soil microbial communities from Weissenstadt, Germany - Sb_50d_4_PS metaG (v2) (version 2) | ecosystem: Environmental > Terrestrial > Soil > Wetlands > Peat | place: Germany: Weissenstadt... | reverse complement strand
CCGAAATCCTGCTTCTTGGGAGGCATGGTGAATAGCACGCCCTTGGCGCTCATGTCCCGGTAGAACGCTTCGACATCGGCGACAGTGAATCCCAACTCGACTTTTCCTGCTGGATTCTTGTCGGAAGCCGGGTGAAGAGCGAGAGTGGTTCCGCCCGTCGAGAACTCGCTCCAGCCCGGCGATTCGAATTTCAGTTGTAGACCGAGCACATCACGATTGAACTTCACAGCTTTGTCCATGTCGGCGACAAACTTGATCACATATCGCAGTTGTGTTCCTTGCATTTGAACCTCCTCTCTGTGACCGAGATGCTAGTTATCTATCTCTTTCCCCTAGCTGCATTACAGGGGATTCGGGTCGGCAGCAGACGCCAAAATGCTGCCAGAGCCGAAACCACGGGCAATGGGCGAGCTTCTCATCGTGCCTTCGGTTCGCCGCTGAGAGATCGCTTGCGCTGAGTGGTCTAATGTCCGGCGCTTCGAACATTTCCTGTAGCTGCTCGATGTCGTCAATGATGCGTTCAACGTCCATTCCGTCTCAATATCTAACAGAACGGCGGGGAGGTCAATCGGCGTGCCATCTCCATCTGTGGAATTCGCCCACACCAGAATCGGCTATTCTGACGGGGGTTTATACTTCTGCGTCGGAGGGCACATGACCGTCCGATCACTCTTCATCGCATTCGTCCTGCTGTCTTCTCTTCACGTGTCCGCCCAACAGAATCAACCTCCGGTTACATGCCCTGCTACAGAGCAAGCGGTGCGAGAGGTGGAGCACCAGATTTGGGCTGCTTTTAACACTCGCGATCTGGCTGCACTCGACAAGCTTATCGACGATGATTCCATCAGTACCGACGACGACGGGACGAGCAAGGGAAAGCGCGAGCGTCTGGCAGCGATCAGGCGACCTGAAGGCGACATCCATACCGAGGCGTCTGAGCAGCCCGAAGATTCTCGTGTGGTGTTTACCAACGGAGTTGCAATTCTGAATTTCACGAGACACTGGACGGACTACGAAAAGAAGATGGGAATTGATTGGGGTGCTGCCGTCAGGGTCACGATGGTTTTCGCGTGCAAGAATGGCGGATGGAGGGATGTGGCTTTCCAAGAAACCGACATGCCGAACAAGAACCGGAAGCCCGTCGTGGGCGCAAGCGATCACTTCGACGATTACGTCGGACATTATCGTTTCGGAAAGAACGGCGACAAAGGCGAGGTTTCGATCACGCGAGTCGGTGACAAGCTCTATGACACTTGGGCTGACGAGGAGGCTAGCTATGTGGATCGCGGCAGATCATTCGCGCTCTGCAACTGGCTCAGGCGCAAGAAATTGTCGGTATTGCTCGATGAGTTGGCGTCTCTCGTGTTGCATCTCTTTAGATAGCCTAAGCGTGTACTTTTCATCTGTACCTCTTTCCCAGAAGTGATGTACCGGGACCGAATCGTAGAAAACTAGCTCTGCAACCTCGAAGGCGAACCAAATAAAGAACGCAAGATGAAAGAGTGCGTGCCACAGGTCTTTCTCATCTTTGGCATACATGTTGCCGAGCTGAATGTGGCGAAATGGTTCACCGATATGAGTGAACTGTTGACTGAAATCTCCCCAAACTCTTCCGAAAAAAGGCAGGAGATTCTTGGCTGATGAGATCGTCCTTGTTGAGTCCAGATCGCCATTCTTGTATGGCACAAGGTCTTCAGGACGCTGTGCAAGATGGATGGCCACGCCGAGGCCCTCGTAAGCATTCCGCAAGCACATGAATGGTTGAAGACGCCATCCAGCCCGGAGCAAAGAAAAAGCAGCAGTAAACGACTTCAAAACGTTTGACGAAAGGATCGCAAAGGTCATCCTCACGTCGTCATGGTCAAACTCAGCGTGCTGCTTGCCCATCATGACGATGCCAGCAGCGCTGCTGTACAAACGATCAATAAGCTGCACGTGAACGCGTGCCAAGTCGTCGAATCCCTGTGCAACGTTCGTTGCCTCCCGATGTACGCGGTTCATCAGCATTTCATTCGATGCAGGCACGATCAGCACGCGAGGTCCAAGGTCAGGCTTAGTGGCTGCATCCCGCTGCGACTGAGCGGAGGGTGCCCCAGTGTTACCGCAGCAGAGTTTATATTTCTTGCCGCTATTGCAAGGGCATGGCTCGTTTCGCCCGATCTTCTTTGCGGTCACATCATTCCTCTAGCGGATGGCACGCTTTGACTTTTGGGAGTATCGATCCGCCAACATCTTCAGAAAGTCTACAAAGGCTTTGAAGTCGGGTTCAATGTGACCCCGGCGCAAATCAAGCAGACCTTGCCGCATGGCTTCCGGTGAAATAGTCTCTATCCAGCCTAAGTGGTTGACATATATTTTCGCACCGTTAGTCTTTTGTAATTCTGTCAGATGCTCATAGGCAATCCAAACCTTGTCGTACCCACGTTCATCTTTCAACGCTTCAGCCGTCACGTGGGTGTAATACTGAGCGAGTCCCTCCAGAATTCCCCTGTCGCAATTCCAGAAGTTGTCCTCCCACCTGCTGCCGTTCGAATCGAGGCCGAGATGTGTGTAGGCACACGCCCGCCCTCTCGTGGGCACACGTATGTCCGCGTGGTTCAGTGCACAGATTGTTTGGGGATGTTCGCCTCAGTCAGCCTCAGCTTGCAGGCTGCCAGAAACGTCTTACGCCGCATTCATTGCGGGGTTCGGAGAGTGCCGAACCACCACTACCGCTGGCAGAGATTCTTGGTAGGACGGGCGTTGCACCCGATAATACTCTGCCATTCTAACGGTGCTATTATACCCAGCCGGCTGGTGAAACAGCTAGGAATGCCGAAACCGGATTTGCCATTAAATCAAAGACTTCCGGACTTTTTGTTGCGGACCCAATCCGTCCAATTCTGCCCTCTTCGCTGGCTTCCGCCTGTCTTGGAGACAAAGCGGGAGCCGCCTCTCTCCCCCAAGGAGGTCTAAGTCTGTGACTGGCAGGACCTTGCCTGAGCACGGCCCCTAAAAGAGCCGAGGATTCGCCAAAATATCGCGTATTAGACACTTAGCATCGGGCGTCGATGTTGACAGCCACGGCTCCGTGGCGATTTTCTTAGACGCTTATGCGAACCAGCATGGATGCCCAACGTCAGGATCGACGAGGACAATGGGGGTCCAGTTGAAACAGTCGAGGCAACATGTTTGAATTCCTTCAAGTCGCAGTCAAGTTGCAATGAACCCACCTCTGAGCAGGGACCCTGCTCCCAATGTCCGCAGGAACACTTCGTCGATGCGGCAGTCGCGTCCAAGTACTTCTCTTGCTCCCGCAAGCATGTCCTAAGGCTTTCGGATCAGGGGCTAATCCCCGCCCATCCATTACCCGGATCGACACAGCGTCGGACATGGCGTTATTTGCTCAGCGAGCTTCGTGCGTGGATGCTCGCTAACAGCAACCAAGTGTGCATTGGCAAAACTGAACCCCATGGTCATACAATGCCGTCCGGCAGCTCCCGCAAAGGAGGCCGTTAATGGCATACCAGCGGGGGAGTTTGAAGAAAGTGGAAAGGAAAGAAGGAATGACTTGGGTTCTTCGCTACCGGATCAAAGGCAAGGAGCAGACGCCGCTCGTTGTTGGTCTGGTCAGGGATTTACCTACCGAGGATAAAGCGAATGTCGAGGTAGATCGCCTCGGCCTTCGAGTCAGGGTCAATTGCACCAACCCGAGGACCGAGCGGGTCAGGTTCAACCAGCTTGCGGAGTATTACCTCAAGGTCGAGTTCGACCCTGAGGTAACAGCGAGCCCGAAGTCGGAGAACACGAAGCCCATTCTTGACCACTACGTCCGCGACTTCCTGATTGCCGAGTGGGGCGACGAGATCGCGGAGGACATCGAGCCGCTTGAAATTCAGAAGTGGTTTAATGCCCTTCACAACAAGGAAGAGTACGGGTGGACTACGGTCTCGAAGATTCGGGGCATCATGAACCGAATTTTCAAGATCGGGATCATCCACAAGAAGGTCTCGAAGAATCCGGTGGAGGGGCTGAAGACCAGCGCCAAAACCACGTACAAGGCGATCAAGATCACCCCGGCTCAGACGCTCTTAATCCTGCGGTCTGTGATGGGGAACATGCTGCACTTCACTCTGGTGTTCGTCGTAGCGGCCACAGCACTTCGAAGCTCAGAATTGCTTTCGCTCCGCTGGGCTGACATCCTGTGGGAAGAGCGGAAGATCAGGATCGTCAAGTCGTGGAAGAAGACGGGAGTGGACGGAAGCACCAAGACGCCATCTTCGGAACGCGACGTACCGATGGGCAGGGTCTTAACCCACTACTTGCGCGAATGGCACAAGCAAACGCCATACGCCAAGCCCACGGACTTCGTGTTTCCGTCGATGAATAGAAGCGGCAGGGTGCCGATTTGTTCGTCGGTATTTTGCTCCGACTACTTACGCCCAGCGGCGAAAGCGGCGGGTGTCCCCATCCCTGATGGGCATCGGTGGGGCTTGCATAACCTCCGTCACAGCCTATCGAATTGGCTGGTCAACAAAGCCAAAGAGAATCCGAAGACTGTGCAGGGAATCTTGGGGCACTCGCGGATTCAGACCACGCTCGACTTGTACACGGACGAAGACCTCGACGAGATGATCGCGGCTCAAGACAAATTCATTGACGCGGTCGGATTCGAAAAGGAGACCGTCCAATGACGGCATGGGTGAAATTGTGGGCTGGACTTTTGGGTGCCATTCCTTCCAACCTACTGAAAAGAATGGCGGGGACGACGGGACTCGAACCCGCGGCCTCTGCCGTGACAGGGCAGCGTTCTAACCAACTGAACTACGTCCCCACTCGCCAAATCAACAAGATGCGAAATCGCCAGTGTTTATGCGGATTAGCGCGATCTGCATAAAATGCCTCGATTGCCCAAGACGACCCAGATTGTCTCCCATCGGGCAGAAACCGCCAATAAACCGCCAATAAATTCTGCTCCATCCCAGCGTCGGTGCGCCGCACAAAACACCCAGGTGGAGGGCGAACCATATTGACTGCAGTCTCGGCGAATCCGCCAACAAGAATTGAGCAATCCTCAGCACAGAAATATCCTAACAGCTTCTCGTGACAATGGGAAAGCGCGCAACCGCGGAATTATAACCAGAACAACCCGTGGAAGGAGAGCGCGGCACTGAATGACCACATCAACCTCTACGGCTTCTGGAACGAAACGACGTTCCTTACCAAGAGTTCTTTCAGCCCCGCCAGTTCGCCATGGCCCGCAAAATCACTTACTGTACCTTCATCGCCTGCTCCACTGCGGCCTGCGTGTAAGACACCATGTCTTCCACTTGCTATCTCAACCGGACATATCATGTGCTAACGACGGGACCTGGCGTTATGTCTAGTACCTCCATGGACTATATGGTATATTGTTCGTCGGCGCTAGTGAATGACACTTTCGTGACGGGCGCCATCGCCAGCGTGTGCGTCTTGCGGCCTGGTGAGGAGAAAAAATGATTCCTTTTGTAGAGAAGACCTGGTTCGTCTGGTGGATAGTTGCGATCGTCTTTACTACACGCTGGTTCCACGTGCTAGCGAGATATAGCAAGGTGGGGGATTTCGACGCGTTCACGTCCGAAGAGGAAGCACAAATTCCCGGTGCGCACGTCCGGAAAATGCAAGCCGTCTCTTTAACGGAGACAAAGCGCACTTTCGGAAAGCTCAGTCCGATTTACGGAATCGTATACGACTTGCGCTCCGGGAAGTTGATCGCGGCCGGACGTGGGAAAAGTAGATCAGGAAACGATTGACCGGAGGCAGTATGCAGTGGGGCGAGGCCGCTAGAAAATTGCTGGTTGGTTTCTTGATTGGCCTGACCAGAATAGGCGGCGGCGACTTTGTCACAAGCCGTGGCTACGCTTCTTTATGTGACCGGAGTTAAACTGATCTGGTTCTGCAGCGGGGATGCGTTCGCGTCGCAATACCCAGAGCCTCACCGCGGAGGAGAATCTCATGCTGTTGAAGTCTGATCCCACTTTTTATCCCTCGCCCAAGCTTGCCGGTCATGCCCCCATAGAAAAACTCGCGTACGTAGCGGCGCTGAATGCAAACGGGGGCAAGCAGGCGGACGCTCTGGTCGTCGTGGACGTCGATTCCGCGTCGAAGAAATACGGCAAGATCGTGGGGCGAGTCGACATGCCAAATGCCGGAGACGAGCTGCACCATTTCGGCTGGAATGCATGCAGTTCCGCTCTCTGTCCTTATGCTCCGCACCCTCACATCGAGCGGCGCTACCTGATTGTGCCTGGTTTACGCTCTTCGCGGATTCACGTGATTGACACCAAACCCGACCCCAAGAAGCCGAAGATCGTGAAGGTCATCGAACCGGAGGTCGTGGCAGAGCGAACCGGATACAGCCGTCCGCACACGCTTCATTGTGGCCCCGACGGCATCTACGTCAGCGCTCTCGGTTCGCCGAGCGGCAATGGGCCGGGCGGAATCTTTGCTCTGGATCACTACACTTTCGAGCCTTTGGGCCGGTGGGAGGTCGAGCGAGGTCCTCAGAATTTCGCATACGATTTCGCCTGGCATCTGGGATACGACATCGCAGTCACCAGCGAGTGGGGCACGCCGAACATGGTCGAGGGCGGAGTCAATCCCGAGTTGCTGCTTGCGGGCAAGTACGGGCACAGTCTGCATATTTGGGATCTTCGCAAGCGCCGACATCTTCAGGCTCTAGATTTAGGCGCGGAGCAGCAGATGGTTCTGGAACTGCGTCCTGCGCACGATCCTACTAAGGCCTATGGGTTTGTAGGTGTGGTCACTTCGCTCAAAGATCTTTCGAGTTCTATCTGGTTGTGGCACCGAACCCAGTCAAACGGCAACTCGAACGCAAAATTCGAAGTGAAAAAAGTCATTGAGATTCCCGCCGAGCCAGCTGATCCGAGCCAACTACCTCCTCTTCTACAGGGCTTTAAGGCGGTTCCGCCATTGCTCACGGACATCAATCTTTCGGTCGATGATCGCTTTCTGTACGCTTCGTGCTGGGGCACGGGAGAGATGCGCCAGTACGACGTCTCAGACCCATTTAGTCCCAAGCTGACCGGATCGGTTCACATTGGCGGGATCGTGCGGCGTGCGTCTCATCCTGCGAGGCCAGGCGAAGCCCTGAATGGCGGCCCGCAGATGGTGGAAATCAGCCGCGATGGCCGCCGGGTGTATTTCACCAACTCGTTGTATGCGGCGTGGGACAAACAGTTCTATCCCGACGGCATCCGCGGCTGGATGGTCAAGCTGGACGTTGCGTCTGATGGCGGCATTCAACTCGACCCGAAGCTTTTCGTGGATTTCGGTGAGCTGCGTGGCCACCAAGTCAGATTGCAGGGTGGGGACGCTTCGTCGGACTTCTACTGCTATCCATGATCTACCAATCATGATTCACTACTAATCATGAATCACAATTGGCCGTGGGTGGTGCTTGCGCTTCTTGGGGCTTATCACGGCCTGAATCCGGCCATGGGCTGGCTGTTTGCCCTTTCGCTCGGTCTTCAGGAGAAACGCCGGTCGGCAGTGCTCGCTGCTCTGGTGCCGATTGCGCTGGGACACGCGGCTGCAATCGCTGTGGCGATTCTCCTATTCCGTTTCGTTCAACATCTCTTTCCGTGGCACTCTCTCAAGTTTGGTGTCGCGGCGATCCTCTTTGCTTTTGGCGTCTACCGAATCTTCCGAGCCAGTCATCCGCGGGGAGCGGGCATGAGAGTGGGTGGAAGGGAGTTGCTTGTCTGGTCTTTTCTGATGGCATCGGCGCACGGAGCCGGCTTGATGCTCGTGCCAGTCGTGTTGGCCCAGCCGGTGCTTGGGATGGCGCACACCATGGTTGGATCAATACCGCCGGGATCAATACCGCATGGATCGATGCCGGCGGGATCAATGCCGGCGGGTCCTGCAGCCGTAAGCATGTCGGTGATTCTATTCGCGGTACTGGTGCATACTCTAGCGATGTTGATCGTAGCCGGAGTCCTCGCAATCTTCTTCTTTGAGAGCTATGAGAAGGTGGGGCTGAAGCTACTTCGGCATACGTGGCTCAACTTTGACCTGCTCTGGGCGTTCGCCTTGCTGGTGGCTGGGTTGGGCGCCCTGTTGTCGTGAGGCCTTCGAGATTCTAAAACTCCTCACGCCCGGCTTTGAATGTCTCAGGTCCGCGAGTGCGGCACCAAGATTTCTTCCGCGTGTGACGGCAGGTTCGGGACAAGCCATCGAAATAAAAGGGTCGCAGACAGAGCGCCCGCGATTTGTGCCACGATAAACAGTGGAACGTCTGACGGTCGAATCCCGGCAAAGGTATCAGATAAGCAGCGGGCAATTGTTACCGCCGGATTTGCAAACGAAGTCGAAGCCGTGAACCAGTAGGCGGCGGTGATGTAGCTCGCAACCGCGAACGGTACGGCTCCAGTGCGTAATCGCGAACATCCCCAGATCACCGACAATAGTCCGAACGTCGCCACGAACTCGCTTAGAACAAGGGCCCCTCCATGCCGGGAATGTGAGGAGAAGGAATACCAGCGCAGCCCAAACATCAGATGCGCGATGATCGCTCCGGCCGCTCCTCCCACACATTGCACAAAGATGTAAGCCCCGGCCTCGGGCCACAGAATGCCGTGTTCAATTGCGTCGGCAAGAGTGACAGCTGGATTCAAGTGTGCGCCAGAAATCGGTCCAAACGTCAGGATGAGAGCAGCCAATGCCGCGCCCGTCGCAATCGTGTTCGCAAGCAGAGCAATGGCGACATTCCCACCTGCCAGCCGTTCGCCCATTATGCCTGACCCAACCACCGCAGCCACGAGGAACGCGGTACCAAAAAATTCAGCGGTGAGTCTGGCACGCAGGTTGAATTTCATTGGTGACCGATATTGTCGATTTCTTGCTTGATTGCCAGCGTGTCGATGGTGGCGAGGGGCAGGCTGAGAAACAGGTCGATTCGACGTTCAAGGCTTATAAAGGCATCACGGTATGCGCGTTTGATTTCCTCTGACGTGCCGCGTACCGCAGCTGGATCGGGAACTCCCCAGTGGGCCGTAAGAGGATGTCCCGGCCAAATGGGGCAGACTTCCTTCGCTGCAGCGTCACAGACCGTAAAGACGAAATCGAGTTTGGGTGCGTCAGGTTTCGCAAACTCGTCCCAACTCTTGCTTCTAAGACCATCCGTCGGCAAATTAGCACTTTCCAGCTCCGCAATGGCCTCCGGTCGAACAGCACCCGAGGGATGGCTCCCGGCGCTGTAGGCACTAAAGTTCGGTCGGCCTTTGTAATTCATGATGGCCTCGGCCATGATGGAGCGAGCCGAATTTCCTGTGCATAGAAACAACACGTTGTAGTGTCTTTGCATTTCGTTCCATCACTTGCAGCACGTCGGCTCGCAGCAAGTTCCCTTGGGTTGCGGCTTCACGGCTCGCACAAATGCACTCATGAACTTACCGTCAACCTGCGGCGCAATGACCTCCACGTCGATGTTCTGGCCGGATAGGAACTCCCGAGCGTCCTCTACGCGGTAAATTCTCGTAGGCTCGATCTCAATGTTCTCGAAGCCAGCAGACGCGAGTTTGGTGCGATATTCGTTTTCTTCGAGGGCACCCGCAACGCAGCCCACCCAGAGAAGCACACTTTGGCGAATCTGAGGCGGCATCTCGCCGCGAGTCACAACATCGGACACGGCAAAGCGTCCGCCCGGCTTCAAAACTCGAAAAGCCTCCTTCAGTACGCAATCCTTGTCTGCTGAAAGATTGATCACGCAGTTGGAAATAATGACGTCGACAGAGTTATCGGGCAGAGGGATATGCTCAATCTCTCCCTTCAGGAACTCGACATTCTCGGCGCCCGCCTTACGTTTGCTCTCGTCAGCCAGCGCGAGCATTTCATCCGTCATGTCCAGACCGTATGCCTTGCCGGCGGGCCCAACCCGCTTTGCAGAAAGCAGGACATCAACGCCACCGCCAGAGCCGAGATCGAGAACTACTTCTCCAGGACTCAACTTTGCGAGTGCGGTCGGATTTCCGCACCCTAAAGACGCGAGAATAGCCTCCTCGGGGATTTGTCCCGCCTGCGAGGAGTCGTACAGATTCGATGTGATCGGGTCGCAGCCGAAACCGCTCGGCGCCGTCGCTCCGCAGCAAATACTTCCGCCAGTCTTTATGCGCAAGGCTGCCTGACCATACTTTTCTTTGACTACTTCCTTAATATCGATATCGGTGGCGCTCATAGTGATCCTCTCCTATTTACGGATCTGGATGATATTTTGTGGTTTGACCGCCTTGTTTCGAGTGCAGCACTCGGCGTAGAGAAATTGCAGTAGTTCCTGGAGCGCTTCCGTATTAGCCGTGTACCGCAAGAAGGTGCTCTCGCGGCGGACGTTCACCAGTTCTTCGTTCTTCAATTTCTCCAGGTGGTGCGAGAGCGTGGAATTCGGAATATCAAGCTCTAACTGGATATCGCCGACAACCAAGCCTTCCGGATGCGCAGACAGCAGCAGCTGCATAACTCGAAGCCGAGGCTCCGTGCCCATGGCAGAAAGCATGTCAGCGTACCTCGCCACTTGCTCCGTGTTTTTCTTGTTTGACGCAACTGACATATTTCGATCTTTGCAGAAATATAGTTTATTGTCAAGACGCGTGCGTAGGCCCTATCCGCTATCGGAAAACTTCCCAATGTGGCGTGGGGATCGCTTCGCCCACGCTCGTGCCAATCATCACCTATGCAGAACTCAAATCTTTATGTGCTGACCGGCGGCCCGGGAGCCGGCGAAACCACCGTCCTGGCCGAGCTTCAGCGGTGAGGGTTCCCCTGCGTTCCAGAAGTGGCCAGACAAATCATCCAGGAACAAGTTGAGACCGGTGGCACTGCCGTTCCCTGGAGCGATACTGCCCGCTACGCCAAGCTCATGCTCGAACGCTCGATTTTGTCTTTACACGAGCAGACTCCAGCATCCCAAATCACCTTCTGCGATCGTGGCATCCCCGACACGCTTTGCTATCTCCGGTTAATCGGCCACGATGACTCCGAAGCAGTAGCCGCCAGCATTACTTACCGATACGCCCAGAAGGTTTTTCTGGCACAGCCATGGCAAGCGATCTACGCGACCGATAGCGAGCGCAAGCAGTCCTTTGAGGAAGCAGTCCGGACCTACAACCTGATGACCAAGGTTTATGAAGAATGCGGCTACGAGATCGTGGAGCTGCCGCTGATCTCCCCGCCCGAGCGAGCCGACTTCATCCTTGGGCACGTGCAAAAGGTCGTGCCCTCTCGATTACCTATCTCCAGCTCGATTCCCCGCTAGAATAAGCCGTTACCGAGGACTCATCACTCACGGACCTGATTACCCTTTATTAAACTCGCATGATTAAACTCGCATGGATATGGATAAAGATAAATTCGCATGGATAAACTTGTAATCCGCGGCGGTGAGCCGCTGCTCGGGACCGTCCGCGTCAGCGGCGCAAAGAACGCGGCACTCCCATGCATGGCCGCCGCTCTGCTTACCGACGAACCGGTGATCCTCGAAAACATTCCGCAGGTACGCGACATTCAAACCACGCGCAATCTTCTCGCCGCCATGGGGGCTGAAGTCGAACTCGGCTACGGACGGGCCCACCATCGCACCACCATCCACTGCAAAAATCTCGCCAGCCCGGAAGCCTCCTATGAATTAGTGAAAACGATGCGCGCCTCGACCCTCGTGCTCGGACCGCTGGTCGCGCGTTGTGGCCGGGCTCGCGTCTCGCTCCCCGGGGGCTGCGCCATCGGACAGCGCCCCATCGATCTCCATATCAAAGGCCTTGAACTGCTCGGCGCAAAGATCACCCAGGACCACGGCTACGTCGAAGCCACTGCCGAGCGCCTGCGTGGTGCTGAAATCCTCTTCGACAAAATCACCGTCACTGGAACCGAAGACCTGCTCATGGCCGCCACTCTCGCCGATGGCGAGACCCTTCTTCAGAACGCCGCCCGCGAACCCGAGGTCGCCGACCTCGCAGCCTTACTCAATAAAATGGGAGCGAAAATTCAGGGCGCAGGCACGCCCACCATCCGTATAAAAGGTGTGAATAAGCTGAAAGGCGCCAAGCACCGCATTATTCCTGATCGCATCGAAGCTGGCACCTTCCTGATCGCCGGCGCGCTCACTGGCGGCGATCTCAACATCGCTGGATGTGATCCCACTCATCTTGTCGCCATCCTCGCAAAGCTAAAAGACGCTGGCGTAAAAACTAAGTCGACCAAAGATTGCGTCCGCGTCATGGGCGATAATCCCTTCACCGCGAGCGATCTCACCACTGAGGAATATCCCGGTTTCCCCACCGACATGCAGGCGCAATTCATGGCGCTCGCCACACAAGCGGAAGGCACTTCCACCATCACGGAAAATATTTTTGAGAATCGTTTCATGCACGCGCAGGAATTAGTCCGCATGGGCGCGAACATAAAAATCGAAGGCCGCCGCGCAGTTGTGGTTGGCAAAACCCAGCTCAGCGCCGCCGCCGTCCTCGCCTCCGACCTGCGAGCCAGCGCATCGTTAGTCCTGGCCGCCCTGGTCGCCGACGGTGAAACCATCATCGACCGCGTTTACCACATCGACCGCGGCTACGAAAAAATAGAAGAAAAACTTAAAGCTGTCGGCGCCCAAATCAAACGCATCGGCAACATGCTGCCGTAAATCCATTTCAACTCTGTAATTTAGCGCGGATAACCCGCAACTCCTCATATGCTTCTAACCAACACATGGATTCTGTAGTCCCCCCGTCCAGTCTCACTCCCCGCGATTTTGCGCGTGCCTGGTGGCGGATTTTAAGCGGCAGCGCTCCCCTGCTCTCCATCGAGATCACTCGTGAGTGTCCGCTAAGTTGTCCCGGCTGCTACGCGTACGGAGAAAGTCACCTTGGTAGCGAGGTTACTCTGCGCCAGCTCCGCGACCTTCGCGGAGATGCCTTAGTCGACGGCGTGCTTGATCTAGTGCACCGTCATCACCCCCTGCACGTATCGCTGGTTGGGGGCGAACCTATGATCCGCCATCGCGAACTGGATCGCATTCTTCCCATTCTCAACCAAATGGGCATCTTCACCATGGTCGTCACCAGCGGCGTAATTCCCATCCCCGCGCACTGGATGGACCTTTCCCGCATGCGCGTCGCCGTTTCCGTCGACGGCCTTCCCGAACACCATGACATACGCCGCAAACCGGCAACCTACCAGCGCATTTTGCAGAATATTGATGGAAGAAAAATTAACGTCCACTGGGTCATTACGCGGCCCATGTTGCAGCGCGCCGATTATTTCGAAGAGTATGTAGCGTTCTGGAATGCCCGCTCTGAGGTCGACCACATCTGGGTCAGCCTTTACACTCCACAGGTCGGTGAAGAAAGTCCGGAGCGACTCTCTCCGGAAGATCGGGAGCGCATCGCAACTGAGTTGCCGCTATTAACCACGCGCTATCCCAAGCTCCTGATTCCGCAAGGCATGGCGCGGGCGTTCGTGAACCCTCCCCAAAATCCGCAGTCTTGCGTCTTCGCGAAAATGTCGGCGAACTACTCTGCCGATCTTAAAACCCATGTCGACCCGTGTGTTTTCGGAGGAAATCCCGATTGTTCGCAGTGCGGATGCAGCATCAGCAGCGCCCTCCACTCGATTCAGAACACTAAAATCGCGGGACCGCTCCGCGTCTCCCACCTGGTGAACACTTCGCTAAGCGTCGGCTCGGCGGTGACCCGCATGCGCCGCAACCGCCACCGTCCCAGCCGCTGGCAGCCCGGAGCGCCCCTCTCGAACCATTCGCTAGTGCAGATTCAATCCACCGAATAAACAAGTCGGACTAAGATGCCAGCGCATCCTTAATTACTGGCCGCCCTGATGGCCGAACGTAAACCATCATCGACCGCGGCTACCACATCGACCGCGGCTACAAAAAAATAGAACAACAGCTGAAGGCCGTAGGCGCCCGAATCCGCCGCATCGGCAACATGCTGCCGTAAAGGCCCACTCCGTTGTCCTTTTGTTTTCATAGCAGAATACATTTTCTTGTTGCCTCCGGACACCTTTTGTTGTACATTCCCCCCTCACATCGGGCCGACTCCAGGGAATTCACATTTTTCGGAGGATGGCGACCATGACCTGCTCTCGGGCAATCGTTTTCACACTCTCGTTCTTCCTCGCCGCATCCTCTCTTCCTACCGCGCAAACCGCGCCAGGGAACCAAAGTTCCCACACGAGTCAATCCGGAGGCCAAAGCCAGTCGCCCGCCCGCTTCTCCGAAATGAAGCCCTTCGAACAGTACGTCGCTTATTGGACGACGGAGCCGGGGTGGAGCACGGAACTGCAGCTTCGCAACAATCTCGACCCAGGTAAGTTAACGGTCACTCCCGCGCTGCGCATGGCAGACGGCACAGAGACTGCACTCCCTCCGGTAACGATCAAATCGGGAGAGGTCGCGTCGCTCGACGTTGGTGACGCGGTATTGAAAGCCGCTCCGCGATTGGTCGGGACTTACGGTTCGCTCGTGCTCAGATATCGCGCGACCGTTCATCGTGCGCTTTATGCCGCCGTGATGGTGCGCATCGATGGGAGACCTATTGCGTTCCACCTCGATGCGTATTCCCACAATTTGTCTCCGGGCAGAGCTAGCCGGGAGGGCATCTGGTGGCTGCCGCGTGAATCGGTGTCTGATTTCCTGATTCTCGCTAATGCTGGCGATCAGAAATTGGTGCCTACCCTAACCGTCTACGACTCTGGGGGCAAGGCGTGGCATCAGCAGTTGAGCCTGGAACCACACCAAACGCAGCGTCTTTCCGTGCGAACGCTGCTACAACGAGCCGGGCTGAGCGGCCGGTACGGCGGCATCAAAATAGATGGTGCGGACACTGCCGGATACCTCGATTCGGCGCACCTTCTGTTTGACGAAGTCGGCGGATTTTCCGCCAACATGAAAATGTTTAACCACGACCCTGACATTTCGCTTTCATCGCACCTGTTCGGCGGCGTGAAGGAGTGGACCACGCGCGCCCCCATGCTGGCCCTGAGTGATCCCGATCCGGCGCTGGGTTTCCCGGCAGGAACGGCTTTGCAACCCAAAGTGCTCGTGCGTAACACCTCCGCCAGGCCCTTCACAGCGCACATCCGCTTCAACTGGCGTTCTGCGATGGCGTCCGGCAAAACCCCGCCCATGGATCTGGCGCTCAAACCGAATGCAACGCAGGCAGTGGATGTTGGTGCGCTGCAGGCACAGAAGCTGATTCCCGCCGACGCCTATTGGGCCGCAGTCGTCATTAGTGCTCCAATTCAGCCCGATGACCTGATGGCAATCGCCGCCAGCTACGATCAAACCGGCCGTTATGGCGCACAGACCCCCTTCAGCGATCAACTCGCATCTCACTGGGAAGGAGGAAAGTGGGAAGTGGACAGCATGCACGACTCCCTGCTCACCGCAGGCAATGGCGGCAACAAGCCCGCGAAGGCAGAACTGACCATCCTCTACAATCAGGGGAGCGAGCAGTATCAGATCGAGCAAATGCTGGCACCCGACGAGCAAATGTTGGTCGATTTCGGCAAGCTGATCCGCAATCAGGTTCCCGACAAGAACGGCCACGTCTTACCGCCCGACCTCACCTCCGGCGCCTATCGCCTTCGCGATCTCGAACATAACCCCGTCGGCGCCCTGTATGAGGGCAAAGTGATCGTCGATAAAACCTACGGCCACGCCGCCTACGGCTGCGGTGTCTGCTGCGGGCCCGATGCCCCAACGATGGCATTCGATCCCCTGGCTGTGAGCATCGACGACTATGCGGACCAGTATGTTCAGGCTCTGAACTCGTGCGGCGGTGGCGTGCAGGACTTCACCGACGATTTTTCCACTTGGTGGACAGGCGACACCGCCATTGCCACTGCCAACAAGAACAGCATTCACGGAGTCGCCGCCGGCACGACCAACCACTACGCAGAAAGCGATCCTATGTATTGGGGCATCCGAAAGGCCTTCAATAGCTGCCCCATCTCCCGGCCGCAAACCACCGCCAACACGAATGTGCAAGCGTGTCCTAGCTCCTCCAGCATCGGCCCTATATCTCCGGAATCCCTGTCGAAGGTCCTTGCCACATACAAGACAGGGCTCGGCAGCGTGGTCGGGGTGAACTTCAGCCCGGCAGCGCCCAGCGGTCTTGAAATAGCGGAGACCCTTTCTAAGGGAACAAACACCTGCCCGCAAGGTTTTCCGACGAACGTGTGCACCACGAACGGAAATCTCAACACGGCTGTGTTAACGGTCGGCGCTTCTGGGACCGCGATCGATGGCACTCCATTGCCAGCCACAGCGAATACTCTGTGGGATGAGCATGTCGTGGCGAGCCCTTCCAGCCTTCTGGGATCTTCGGGAACGTGTTCGATTTCGTGCGGCCAGCAATATTGGTGTGCGAAAACGGCGATTGGGAACTATACCGTCACCTACACTTTCAAGACGGGCACGATAAGTGGCACGCCTGTAACAAACGTAACTGCTACCGTACAGTAGCTTTGTAGTTAGGAGCGAACAGCCATGCCAATCGGAAGAGTTAGCGCGGCGTTATACATAGCTTGCCTCGTAGCGGCCGGAGCAATTGGCCAGGAGAACCCTCCAACGACCATCATCAAGGGAGGGGGGGGGCTGGCTTCGCTGACTGAACAGCTCAAACAACACCATGTGGAACTGACCGAGGCTGGCTTGCTGAAGGCGTTGCGGGACACAGACGCTCAAGTCAGATATCTCGCGGCTTTGCGGCTCGCAGAAGTAAAGGACGCGGCCGCAGTTCCAGCCATCGAGGAAGCCCTTGAAGCCGAAAAGGTACCCGAGACACGGATGAACATCACTATCGCACTCGTGCAGCTCGGAGACGAGAAGGGCATCGTGGAACTCACATCTGACTGCAAAGACCCAGAGTTGCCGGGCTACTTTCGGGCGCGCGCGATGTTATACATGCTGCCTCGTGGAAGCAAGGTTTGCTTTAAGGCTGCGTTGGATCTGCTGAGCACCGACCCTGATTCCCGGGCCCAGGTTGTTTCCCTTCTGCCGCAGTATCTAGGCCCATCGAAAGAAGAGTCAAACGAGGTTCTTGAAGCCACGGCCAAGTGCCTTACCGATGAATCCCCGGGCGTACGCATCCAGGCGGCCTACACACTTAGGACCCTGGCAAATCCCTCAGCGATTCCGCTCCTGCGGAGCGCAATTGCCGCCGAGCCTGACGACGATGTGCGATCACAGATGCAGTACAGCCTTGGGCACCTGGAGGGTGGGCAGCATAGGTGACGGTCCTATCGAGCGGACAGGGGGGCTGGCCCCACCCTTCGCGCTTTTCGAAGGGTGGGCTCGATGCTGCTGACAGCTCGTGCCGCCGAGGCCGCTGACGCTCGATTGCCCAAAAAGACTCGGGCCGCCCGCAGGCGGCCCGTTTTAGCTGACGGCTGAAAGCTGAAAGCCTAGTCCCCCGCCACCGGCTCCGCAATCTCCGGCTTCGGAGCATGCGCACCATTCCCATTCGCCTTTCCCAGCGCGCCCAGCGGAATGAATCCGTTCTCCGCCACCACCGGTTTCTCTTTCAATACCACTTCGCGGTACAGCGAAGCCATGCGCGCGTTGTAAGCGGCATCATTCTTCTGCGGCCCGCGATGTCCAGCAACCGGAGTTTCCGAATGATCGACCGCCAGGGCCGCCTTCGCATCCCGCGCCCGCTTCTTCTCTTCGCGCGCGTTCTTCGCGATGCCCAGCTTGTCGAGATCGTGCTGCAATTCGTTGGTGACGATATTTTCACGCAGCAGAAGCGAGTGCGTCTCGTCTTCCATCTTCACTTTTTTGCCGCCCGCAAAAATCTCGTGCCGACCATGCTCTTCGTACCATTTGGTAAGTGTAGCCGTCATGTGCATCTTCTCGATGATGTTCCGCCAGCCCACGCCCGTGTTGTACGCGCAGAACGAAATCTCACCTTCCTGCGTAGCGTAAGGGATAATGCACTGCTCGGTCCGCCGGAAGTCGTAGTTGAACAGATCCTGAAACCACATTCCTGCGATGAACAGGAAGTTCCACCGATCGTTCGTGCGCCGCTTCATCACGTCATCGATCGTGCGGTCTGGACCGACCTTGCCGTAATTGCGTCCCGTGACGTTGTAGTTCTTATCGAACTTCTTAAGCAGATCCATCATCTTAAAATGCGTCGGCGACTGATACGGATCGTAATTCTTCATCAGGCACAGCGCCATTCCAAACGCCGTAAGAAATTTTCCCCGCGATGCATCATTCACCTTGGCAATATCTTTCGCGAGCTGATCCCCTGCCAGGAAAGCCGTAACCGGCACAGCCTCCTTCGTTTCCTTGTCAATCATCACCGCCATTCCGGTCCCGCAATTCGGGTGACAACCACACGATAGTTGGCCCCAGTCGTTTTTGGGGTCGTTGGCGTGCATCAGGTCGGCCCAGTCGGAGAAGGTGCCCATGAAAGAGATCGGGAACCAGTCACGGGAGGGCTCGCCTAATCCGGTTTGATTTTTTACGTCGTGGGCCAGGTGGCTCAGCGTGTAGCGCTGGGCCTGGCGGCGGTCGTCGGTGACGGCTTCGTCGCGGCCGGTGAAGCTTACTGGCTGGAAGCTGAGGAAGCTGATTGTTTTTGGATTGTCTAACGCAAACTTGATGATGCGTCCGACTTGTTCATTGTTGATGCCGTTAACTATGGTTACGACGGGGACGATTTCTACTCCGGCTTTGTGGAGATTTTCGATGGCTTTCAGTTTTACGTCGAACAGGTTGCCGACCATGCGGTGTGCATTGGCAGCGTTGCCGATGCCGTCGAATTGCAGATACGCGTAGCGCATGCCGGCTTCGACTGCCTGCTGGCAGAACTCGAAACTTTTTGCGAACTCAATTCCGTTGGTCGCGGCTTGCACGGAGTTGTATCCGACTTTTCTCGCGTAGCGCACGGCGTCGAGAAAATACGGACTCAACGTGGGCTCGCCGCCGGAAAACTGCACGCTCATCTGGCGACGCGGCTTGATGGTGATCGCGTTATCGAGCATCTGCTTGATTTCTTCCCACTGCAGTTCGTGGACGAAGCCGACCTGGTTTGCGTCCATGAAGCAGGGATCGCACATCATGTTGCAGCGGTTGGTGAGATCGATGGTGAGAACGGAGCCGCGCCCGTACTTGACGGTCGAGGAGCCGTGGTGGTGCAGCTTCTCATCGTTGTGAGCCTTGATGTCGCGGCCGGGGAAAACATCTTCGAGGTGCTTCGAAAATTCGGTGTCGATCGACATCACGTCTTCGAAATGGCCGTGCTTCGGACAATCTTTCACCATCAAAATCTTTCCATCTCTTTCGACGATGGTGGCCTTGATCTCTCCAACTTTTTCGTTCATCAGAACTTCGTGCGGCAATTTGCCGTCGAGAATCTGCTGGCGAATTTCCGGGACACATTTCGGGCAGAGCGAATCGGTCGCACGAGGCCAGCCGAGTGGTGGCTTCGACTTTTCGTAGGACTTGAGCAGAGGCTTGTCGGACCATTTAGGGGTGGGCGAGGGGTTGGGCTTGATCCGGTTGAGACGGTCGAAGACCACCCACGCGCCTTTGGCGGCGACGGTGACTGCTTTTTCTACATACTTGATCGGCTTGCGCATGTTCGCTTCTGGCTCCTGGCTTTTAGCTCTTTTTGTGCTGGGTGCGGGATGTTCGATCTTAGGAAACAGCTTGGCAGAAACTCGCCTCTGGCTTCGCTGAGATCCTATCCACAAACCCAGTCACAATAAGCAACAACTGTGGTTCTCCCCAGAGAGTTGAACCTGGTTGAGTTGAACCTGGTTCCTTACAATCTTGTCCTTACACTCTTCCCTGGGTAATGTCTGATAGTGATGCTATTGGAGGGCAAGGAGTTACGCATCTTTATCCCAACGAACGGGAGAAAAATGGGGTTTAGCGGTTGATTAGGGGATTAGGTGGGGGTAAGTTGTTGAAAGGAAAAGGGGGTTTGGTTACGGAACGACTCTCACGACATCATGGGGGCGGGGCTCCGCAGCTCCGAGTCGCGGTAGCGTTCTGCGTGGCGCCACAAGACAATATCCACCAATTGGACTGGGTCACCGGTCGCTTCGGAAAGCGAGACACACAACTGGTGTACGTCCCTGTACCGTCCTATGTTCTTCGAAGCTATGACGAGCCGCCAGTGCGGGCCGACTCCTCGGAAGTCAACAGCAGGTTCCTCACGGGCCTTCGGCCGTGTTCGGAATGACAGAGGTTGTTGGTGGGGAATGGGTGTTTTCGCAGCGCTGAAGCGCTGCGCCACCCAAAGGCGGGGACGGCGCGGCTTAAGCCGCGCCCTTTCAAAGCATCAACTTTACGCGGCGCTTAAGCGCCGCTCTTTCACCGTGATGTGTGCGGCGCGTGGTGGTCCCATCAATTCAAAGTCAAAGGCAACGTCAAGGGCGACGGACACGACTGTCCGTCCCACACGAGGGTTTCGAGCTTCGCCCGAAATGAACAGCCGAGGGCGGCGGTCCCCACTTGAGCATCGCGTTCACTTGCTTAAGCCATGGGTTCCGGGTCGCCGCTTTCTGGATAAACTTCTTCCGGATCATCGGGGTCGATGCAGGAGTGGATGGTGAGTGGGGGATTGGGGAGTGGGGGATCGAGTAGTCCCCAGGCTTCGCGGTATTTTTCGAGGCGCATTTTTTTAGCGTTGCGGTGGGGATAGAAGCGGAGCATGGGTTGGGGAGTGCAGACTCCGACGGGAATGATGTACCAGATGTTGAGAGGAATCACATGAGCGGCGATGAAATCGATGTCGCGCTTGGTGTAGGGAATGTGGCGGTGTCCGGATTCGTAGGTGGCGCGGGTTTCATAAGCATCGGCGCGGAGGGAGTCGGTGCATTTGATCTGGATGCGGAAGAGATGGACGGTGGGTTGCGGGCGGTTGTCGAGGATGAAGTCGTAGCGCTCACTGTCTCCCCAGGGCTTGCAGATGGCGAAGCGGCGCTGGCTGGCCTGGTAGAGGAAAGCGGCCTCGGAGCGCTCTCCGGTGCGCTTGGTGTTGGGGCGGTTTGGATTGTCGGGCTGGCTGGGTTGGGGGCAGAGCTTGGACATCGGAACTCCTGGGAAAGATGAGCGCGAAAAGGCGAAGCTGCGACCCAGTCTGATATTGCGATAGTTCTTAGAATATCCCTAAGCTATATTATAACACTGGGGTGCAAGTTGGTGAGGTCGACAGCAAGTTCCCTTCGACTTCGCTCAGGGCAGGCTCTCACCGGGTCTTCGGCCCTGTTCGGAATGACAAGGGTTGTTGGTGGGGAGTGGGTGTTTTTTGCAGCGCTGAAAGCGCTGCGCCACCCAAGGGCGTTGCGTGGCGCGGCTGAAGCCGCGACCCTTCAAGGCCTAATCTTTACGCGGCGCTTAAGCGCCGCTCTTTCACGGTGGCACTTGCGGCCGTGGAGACTCGCTCAGGGCGACAATTTCTAATATGGGGCGTTTTTCCGGAAAGAATTCGTTACTGAATTGGGACTTTGGGAGCTTGCAAGGTTAACCCCTGAGGCATCAAGGACTCGGACTTTGGCATCGAATAGGTTAGGATTATGCTATGTCGGTTTTCGATGAGAAATATCGCGTGGTGGGCGTGGATGCCGATCGGCTGCTAGTGCGAGGGGTGCACAGCGGGGACGTGCTGACTATTCTGAATTCCGAGCCGGAGATTCCCATCAGCGCGGAAGAGTATCCGGTGGGCAAACTGATTGCTCTCAGTGATCCCGCGAATGCCCTGGGAAACTGACCGGGCTCGGGGAAATCCTAAACAAGATCATCCTAAACAAGATCATCCCAAATAAGATCAAGGCTAGCGGGCGGGAGTAGCCGCTCGACGCGAGCCGTTACACACAAGTTCCTCCATAGCGCCACATATTCCAAGCAAACCGGGCGGCTGCATTCCCCAGCTGTACACCTCGCAGTCGAGTTAATTTAGAATACTGGAGAACACGAGGAGGGCACGTGCGCTGCGGACGATGCGGCAATGACAATGCCGGGACCAACCGTTTCTGCGGAATGTGCGGCGCGCCTTTGGTGCCACAGAGTCAAGTCGGTGCGCCACCTGCGGAGCGAGTACAGGGTGCGCTGGCGGAAAACACCACTAGCGCGCCGCAGTCGGCGCTTCGAGCTCAGCCAGTCCCAGCACAGCCTGTTGTGAGGCCGACGGCTGCGGCAGGGGCGGCGGCTTCAGCTTCGGCGGGTGGGGCGGTGGAACGTCGTCCCATGCTTTCTTCGTTTGATGTGGCCCGCGAAGATGAGCCGGATCGGGAGCCGATCATCGGCGGTCCGTCGTTCCTGGGCTTGAACAAACCTGCAGCGAGACGCGCCGGATTTCATGCGGATAGCGGTCGCGAGCAACTGCGTTCCTCGGGAAATGTAGACTACCTTCTCCATGATGAGGAGGAGCCGAAGCGGGGCTGGGGAAAAATAGTTTTAGTCTTGCTGGCACTGATATTGGCGGGCGGATTTGGATATCTGCGCTGGAGGCAGGGCGGCTTTGACTGGCTGAAGGCCGGCGATAGAAAACCGACAGCGACGCAGGCTGCTGGGGGCGCGGGGCAGAGCGGCACGGATAATAGCGGCTCGGCTGGCGCAGCTGCAGCTCCAGCGGCAGCTCCGGCTCCGGCGGGAGCGGGAACGACTCCCGCGGGAGCGAGTTCTGCGGCGGGCGGTACGGCAGCGATCCCGGCGGGCAACACAACGGCTGCTCCGGAGACGCCAGCAGCGCAGGCCGCTGCTCCGCAAAGCCCGCCGGCAGCGACGCCTCCGGCTGACAGTGCAGTGCAAAACAACTCTCCCGTTCCCGCGCAGGCGGCGGGGTCGCCGAACAAATCGCCGAACAATGCGAACGCTACTGGCGCAACGGCGGAGCCGGCGTCACGAACCGCGGATTCTGATTCCCAAGCGCAATCGAATGATTCTGATTCTAATGAAGAGCAGCCGGCCGCTGCGAAAGCCGCCGCACGCAAAGCGGCTGCCGCGAAGCCGCTTGCGGCAAAGCCATCCGCGGCAAGGCCCGTGGATACCGTGGCCGACGCCGAACGCTACGTTTATGGGACTGGAGTACGGCAGGATTGCGATCACGGATTGCGGATGCTGAAGACGGCGGCGGGACAGTCCGATGCGAAGGCGATGATTTCGCTGGGCGCGCTGTATTCGACTGGGACGTGCGCTCCGCGCGATCTGCCTACGGCGTATCGCTGGTTTGCGCTGGCACTGCACAAGCAGCCTGACAATCAGGCCCTGCAGGATGATCTGCAAAAGTTGTGGAGCCAGATGACGCAGCCGGAGAGGCAATTGGCTATTAAGTTAAGCCAGTAAGCGGGCGCGGCGGACGCACGTCCCGATACGGAAGCGAGCCGAATTTACTTCTTAAACAAATTCTCGAATGCCTGACGGGCGTCGTTGGGACGCAGCGTGGCGGGAGTGGAAGTCTCCTTCTCTCGCGTGACACGGATTTCGTAGAAGGTGCAATTGTTGCGGGCATCTTTTTTGGGTATACGCTCGGTCACCGGCTGCATGCACTCAAAGCGGCTTCCAGGATCGAAATACATACACTGTTTGCAGGAATGAAGTTCGAAGCCGCACTTGGGACAGGTTCCAGTTGGCGGAATGGATTGCAGCACGGTGCCGCATTGGGCGCAGCGGGAGACGGCGCGAGTTCCTGGCATATTCACCGGTTTTGGCCCCATGCTGTAGTCTCTCTTAGCGGGAGCCGAGGATGGCTGCTGTCCGGATTTCTCTCCGGTTTCCCGTCGCGGCTTTTCTTCGCGATCGCGGTCCTGATATCCATGCTGACGGTATTTGGCTGCCACAGAACCTCCGCACGATGGCGTATTGTCTCGCCAGTTGCAAACTAAGACAAGTGCAATTAACCACGAAGAACAAAAGGATCACGAAGGAAGCGTGAACTACATCTTCGCGTTATTCAAGATCTATTTGCATAAACGGAGTCCGTTAATCAAAAGAGAATCCCTAAGCGGCTAAAGCCGGCGATCAGCAAAATCTGTGATCGCAGCGCTGGAAGCGCTGCGCCACCCAAAGTCCAGGAAGGCGTGGAGTTTCCCGCAGCGAATGAAGCTGCCATGTCGATTTCACGGCGGCTAAACCCCACGGATTCTTAACTCTTTACACGGCCCCTTCGGCAAGCTCAGCGTCAAGCTCTGAAGAGCCCGTCTGCCACGGTCGAGGCTGAACTTGTGGAGTTTTCCGCACCCTGTGACGCGCCGCCCTTCAAACAACCGTGCGCTTTTGATTCCCTGCCAGATTATCGCCGCGTACGCGCTACTCGCTACAATGGAGGCATGATCCACGAAATTTTCCCGGTGGGGCCGCTGCAGTGTAATTGCTCGATCATTGGCGACGAGACGACGCGCGAAGCGATGGTGATTGATCCGGGCGACGATATCGAGGACGTGCTCGAACTCATCCGCAAGCATAACCTGCAGGTCAAGCAAATCGTCATCACGCACGCGCACATCGATCATGTGGGAGGTGCGATGAAGCTGCGCGCGGCCACGGGAGCGCCGATCCTGCTTAATCAGAACGACTACGCCTTGTTGAAGATGCTCGATGTGCAGGCGGCATGGATTGGCATGGAAACACCGGGGGCGGTCGAGATCGACCAAAGCTTGACGACGGGCGACATCGTCAAAGCTGGCTCGCACACCGCCAGCATTTTGCACACTCCGGGACACACGGAAGGAAGCATCTGCCTCTATTTTCCTGCTGAAAAAACCCTGATTGCGGGCGACACGCTCTTTGCCGGTTCCATTGGGCGCACCGACCTGCCGGGCGGATCAATGCAGAAGATCATGCGATCGCTGCACGGCACAGTGCTGGCTTTGCCGGATGAAACGGTGGTTGTGCCGGGGCACGGGCCGCTGACTACGATCGGAGAGGAACGGCAGAGTAATCCGTTCCTGGCGAAGAAATAGGATCGGTCGCATTCCACAATATTTCCTGAAACGTTCTTGCTCAACGGGACACTATTGATCAGACGGCTCGAGACGGACCTGCGATAGCTCGGCCTTCTTAGTCCCTAAGGAGAATTCATGAGCGATCGACCACAAGTTTCGTACTCGAGTTCCTGGGAGGAGATTTATGAAGCCCACGAGTTTCCGCACGGCGAACCGCCTGAGGTTGGATTTGCCCGCACACTCGTTCTGTCGGGCATTGCCATCAAGCAAGTGGCTGCCAACCTGCCTAACGGCGAGAATCTCGTGAGCGCGGCAGTCAAGCGATGACTGAGTGGGAGGACGATTACTGCGGAATTCCGGCGCGGCCGGTCCCAACACTTACGCTGGCTGCGTCGCTGGCGGCCTTCGCCAGTATTCTGCAGAAGGGTGAGTTGCAACTTGCAATCCAGGAGGAAGCCAGCCGAATCGCGCAGAAGGCCTTCGCGGCGTCGACGGTCGCGCAACCGCCAGGAATCAAAGCGGCCTGGTGCTGAGGGGGCACCGCCGATTGTGCTGGTGTGAAACTCTCGAGATGATCAAACCATTTCCAGCAGGCGCTGAATTCCCTCCCGGAGATCATCTGGCGGCGTGATCAGGCTCAGAACCAGATAGCCGTCATTGGGAAAGTCGTAGAAGTGGCCGGGATGGATCAACACGAATTTTCGGCGCAGCAGATCGACCGCTAATTCTTCATCGGTTTGAGTTACCGGCACGCGCAGGATTGCATACCATCCGCCTTCCACACTCAAACGCTGGCACGTCTTCTGGGCAGCAAACTGCCGGTCGAGTTCGGCGAGATTGGCGAGGACACGATCCAGTAATTGCGGCTGAATGTTCTTGCGCTGGTCGAGCAACGCCGGCGTCGCCGACTGGACCGGCGCATTCATCGAGAGATAAGTGTCGGCGATTATTTCCAGGCGCGCCTGTGCGGCTTCGAGGTCTGCCTCAGGGCCACTGGTGACGATCCATGCCAACTTCATTTGCGGTAGCGCGGAGATTTTCGAGACTCCGCTGAGCGTGAACGTGAGTACATCCTGATTGGTTGTGAAGCTTTTGCGTGCAACGCGGTTGTGAGCGTAGTCGAGAAAGACTTCGTCGGCGATCAGAGCAAGTGAATGTTCGCGGCTAAAGTTATTGAGCAAATCGAGTTCACCCGGATGTACGAACGAGCCGGTTGGATTATTTGGATGAACTACGACCACGGCGCGGGTCCGACTGGTTGCCGCTTTCTGCAGAGATGGAAAATCCATTTGCCATCCGTGATCATAGAGCAACGGATAGGGCACGAGCTTTACATCCTGCAGGTCGGCGAGAAACTCGAACAAGGGATAGCTTGGCTTCGGCACCAGCAACTCATCGCCGGGATTGCAGAGCAGGCGGAAGACGAAGGAATAGCCTTCGCTGGTGCTGGTGGTGAGAAAGAGGTGCTCGGGATCGAGAAATGTTTCATGCTCAGTGTGGTAGTACGAGGCCACGGCGGCGCGCGCGCTGAGCAAGCCTTTGGGCTGGGGATCGTAATCCATAGCTTGGGGCGACGATAGTGATTGAAGAATTCGCGGTGCGTCGTAGCGCAGGCCGGCGTGAGTGGGATTGGAAAGCGTAAGATCGAGCAGGCGCGCACCGCTTGAACGCAGGTCTTCGAGCACCTCAGTGAGGCGATTGCGGGTTAGCTTCCAACTGGTGCGGTCGGAGAACATTCGAATCAGGATACCCGTTGGCTAGAGGCAGCTGCTAAGAGAGATGAATCTTGAAGCGCGAAGTGCGCGGAGAACGGATCGCGGAGTGCGCGCGGGGATATCGTCTTGCACACCGCGCCACTCCATACTGGGCCAGTCGCGGATTGAAACCGCCGGGCAGATGAGAGTGCGGCCTTGGGGGCGAAGCAATTGCCGCAGAGTCTGCACGCCATAGAAGAGTCCCTGTCCGGTATTGGCGGCGACGATCAGGTGAGATTTGTCGGAGAACAGGAGATAGCCCTGGGTGCCGATGGAATCGGCCTTCAATCCTTTCGAGGCGAGGAAGTTGCGCACTTTGCGATCCTGCAAGCGGGCAAGAACGATGTTTCTCACCTCTTCTCTGGACTCGTGCCTGGAGTCCGGCTTGGCGCCGGTAATACTGAGCTTCAATCCTGTCTGATCGCGGATTTCTTCCGCGAGGGTTTCGGCGGCGATGCGGTCTTCGGCTTGGTGGCCGAACTCGACGAGAATGCGGGTGCTTGGCCTTACACGGAAACTCCCTGGCTGAATACTTACTTCTTTCGGCGCAGGAATCAACTTGAGTTGACCCTCCGGGCGGGGAGTCTCGGCGGAGCCCGCCCGAATTAGGAGGAGAAAACCATAAAAGAACAAGGCGTAGTGCTTTTTCATTCGCATCCTTGGGAAAATCGAAGAGCATTCTATTTTATTCTATCGGGAACGCGTCGCAAGAGAACTTGGAGATTGAAAAATCTGTCGATAAGGCGTAAGAGAGAAAGGCTTCGAGTGTTGTTTTGTCGCGGAGGGTAAGATATGTGTGTTTCGGCGGCGGTGAATTTTACAGGCAGTGGAGTTCTGGCAGGCGTCGGTGTGGTGACGTTGACCAGAGTAAAGCACAGGCGCGAACTTCTTTTTGCGTCTCTGCCGATCCTCTTTGCCATTCACCAGTTCATCGAAGGCTTCGTCTGGCTTGGGCTGGATGGAATTCTGTCGCCCAAGATTACGCACAATATGGGAGCGGCGTTCATGCTGTATGCGCAAGGGCTACTACCATTCTTACTGCCACTGAGCGTACTTCTGTTTGAACCTGACGCGAAAAGTCGCAATCGGATGCGGCCGTTCCTGGTCATCGGAGCCTTGACGACTCTCTATATCCTTTGGGCATTGGTCGCTTATCCAACAGAGATTTTCGTCCGAGGCAATAGCATCGTCTACATCAATCCGGCAACGAACAATATTACCGTTGCAGTCGTCTATGTCATCGCGACCTGCGGTTCGCTCTTGTTCTCCAAAGTGAAAGATATGGTGATTTTCGGAGTGGCGAATATGGCAATCCTACTCACGGTGATGGCGGTGAAGCGCTACGCATTCACGTCGTTGTGGTGCGCGTATGCAGCGGCGGCAAGTGTGATCATCCTGGCTTACTTCTGGAAGAGCAGCGGGATTCGGCCTTTTCGGTATGCCGCGTTGTGAAAGTCAGTCGTCAGGGGCGATCTCTCCGCTAGCGATTTTTTACGATTTTGCGAAGGCCTCCTTGTTTACCAGGTAGGGCATCTTGGCGAAATCGCCGTCGTAGTTGGCTTCGAGGACGTCGATCAATCCCTGGACACAGCGTCCTGCCATGCCTTTCTCGGGATCGGTGGAGAGGCGGGTGATGCGGGCGGCGCTGGCAAAGTGCGGCATGAGGCGGCAACGGTCGGCGATGGCCGGATCGCGCAGCGGCGAATCGGCGGGCAGCGGTTCCTCTTCGTAGACATCAAGGGCGGCGCCGGCAATCCAGTGGTCGCGCAGAGCCTTCACGAGCGCGAATTCGTCGATCACGGGACCGCGCGAGTCGTTTATTAGAAAGGAGGTCGGCTTCATCAGTCTCAAGGTCTGCTCGTTGAACAAATGATATGTAGGCGTGGCGCTCTCGCCGGGACGGATGAGCGGCACGTGCACGCTGACGAAATCAGCCTGGCGAAGAGCCTCTTCGAATGAAACGTACTTAATCCAGTTCTTTTCTTTGGAGATGCCGCGGACGTGGCGTAGGTCCATCACTTCCTGGATGGCCTTGATGTAATCGTGATTCTGATAGGCCGGGTCGAAGCACAGCATGTTCATGTCGAAGCCGGAGCATTTCTTGATCATAGCCAGGCCGATGCGCCCGGTACCGATGATTGCGATGGTCTTGCCAGTAACTTCGTCGCCGAGAAATGGCAGATAGGGATGCCAGTATCCCCAGTGGTTATCGCGAGTGAGGTGCTCGGCGGGCCACATCTTGCGCGCGAGCATGCCGAGCATAAAGAAGGCAAACTCGGCGGTGGCCTCGGTGAGAACGTCCGTCGTGTTGGTGAAAGGAATTTTGTAGCGGTCGGCATCGGCGCGGTTGATGTTGTCGAAGCCGACGGCGTACTGTGCCACAACTCTCAGCGTGTTCTTTCCGGCCTCGAAAACTTCGGCGTCGATGGGATCGCGCAGCGTCGTGATCAGGCCGTCGATGCCAGATTTCACCCTGTCGATGATGAGGCTCTTGGGCGGGGCTTCGGGTTGGGGGTAGACTTCGACTTCGTAGCCGCGGTTGCGCAGCAGATCGATGGCTTCTCCGATATCGCAGGTGGCAAAAACGCGGAATTTCTTACGCATGAGTTTTTCTCAGAATGAAGCGGCCCCAACCGAACGGTTACTCCGCACCCGACAGCGGGATCATCGAAAATATCATAAAGCGACGTTGGGGGGCTCCCTATCAGGGCGTGAAAATGAGACTCATCTCCTTCGGGCTCACGGCCTCGGCTGCGTAATCAAAAGTGCCTCTTTCCCGCATCTCCCGTGCGGCACGAAGAAACGCGCCAAGCGCGACGCGACAGAGAGAGCTGCCCACGCTAACGCGTTTGACCCCAATCTCTGAAAGTTCAGCCAGACTCAATTGAACACCTTGCAGACCCATGACTACATTCACAGGGCGATCCACGGAACGGACGACGGTGGCAATGTCGTCCTTAGTCGCGAGACCCGGAGCATACAAGACATCGGCGCCCGCCTCTTGATAGGCTTGCAGCCGTTTGATGGTGTCTTTGAGGTCTTTGCGGCCATGCAGGTAATTCTCTGCGCGGCCAGTCAGGGTGAAGGGAAAAGGAAGCTCGCGCGCCGCAGCGACGGCCGCGCGAACCCTGTCGATGGAGTGTTCCATTTCATAAATAGGATGGTCAGCGCGGCCAGTTGCGTCTTCGATGGAACCGCCGACAACGCCGGCAGCTGCGGCAAGCCTGATGGTTTCGGCGACGACTTCCGGAGTGTCTCCAAATCCGTTCTCAAGGTCGCCGCTCACGGGCAGGTCGGTGGACGCGGCGATTGCAGATGCATAGGCCACTGTCTCGCGACGGTTAAGTGTGTTGTCCCTGCGCCCGAGGGAGAAAGCATAGCCCATGCTGGTAGTGGCCAGCGCTTCGAAGCCCAGATGGGCTAGCAGGCGGGCAGTTCCCACGTCCCAAGGATTGGGAATGATGAATGCGCTGGCGCGCCTATGAAGGTCGAAAAAAGCATGGCCCTTGGCGAGTTGTGTCACCGTCACGGCATCGGTCGTCATGACTTCCTCCCCGCTTTAGCTTAGTCCCGAAATTGACGATGAAACAAGCTTGCGGTCACGGCCTTGGGAGATTCCATATTGGAGGTCGTCATTGGAGATCGTAGGCGCCGCCAGATAAAAGCCTTAAGGGCGAAGTTCGCGAAGAACATCCGCGGACGCGAAGAAGAGAGTACCTGTACCCCGACTTAATCGAACTTCCAGCGCGTGGATTTGCCGATGAATTCCTTCTCCCAGAGGCCGAAGACGAGGCGCGGGCGCACGGCGAAGATGGGTTCTTTCATGGAGAGGATGTCGTCTTTCATTGATCCCATGTCAAACTTATACTTGCGCTCATAGGTGGGCAAGAACTTGCGGCGGGCGGCGACATCGGCGATTTCCGCCTTGCCTTCGACGATGACGGCTTCGTTGGCGTGCTCGGTGCAGACGATGCAGTTTTGATTTTGCGCGAGATTGCGTGCCTTGCGCGACTTGCTGCCGGTGCTGAACAGGAAGCGGCCATCCTGCCAGAGGCCCCAGACGACCATGGTGTGAGGAGAGGCGTCGGGCTTGACAGTGGTTAGCTTTACTGTTGTGGGCGTTACTGTGGTGATCCAGTAGTTGTGCGATTTCTTGAGGCGCTGCTCGGCCCAGCTCCAGGGGAGCAGACCTTTACTGCCTTCCGGTAGACCGTAGCCCGGCATGTGCGGGCGGCTCGGCTGCGGAGTTTTCGGTTTTGTCTTTGGGCGTGTCAATCATGGGATGGTACCGCAAAATCCGCAGTTGAGTGAACGAATCGGCGATAAAGGGGGTGGTTGTTCCTTAGTGGCATACGGCTAGGACATCGGGCAGCGGCTGATTTTGTCTTGCGTGGGCGTAGAGACTGGAGAGAAAATTGCGCGTATGAAGGAAGCTGATCTATATAGAGTCCCACTGGAGCAAGCCAAGGAACACTTGTCTAGATGGGAAGAACTAATGCAGGAGTCGCAGAAAAAGGATGACCCCGGCTGGCAATGCATCTTGGCTATTCGCCAAGCCGAAGTGAAACAATTGGAATTATTGATTAGGATGGCTGGCGGCTGAATATCCGTGGCGGGCGAATATAAGTGCGAAGCGTGCGGCGTGGCATTCCGAATCCTCTCGGATGGTCAATATGCATTCGATTGTTTGACTAGGCCTGAGCCAACTGAATTGCGGCAGGCTGGTGCGGCGGAGAAAGCATACAAGGGTGGAATCTGTCCCCTCTGCAAGAAACCGATGACATTCTTACGAGACGAATAAAAAACCGGATGCCAGTCCGGGGTAGTGTCCGAAATGTGCATTGACGAAAAAATATTGAATACTACATGAATCCCCTTGTGCCGATTTGATAGCCCATAAACTCATTTCTGACGATGCTCTCTATAGCCGATTTAACACTCTGAATGATTCCTTTGGCGTCATTCGCGGTGATAACATCTTCGGGGCGTTGGATCTTTTTCTCCTTTAGGGATACATATAGCGCATCTGTTCGCGAGGTCGCGTTGGGATGTTCTAGCTCTAAATCTGCATCTCCCCACCTATCGAGGTAATCCTGCGCGTCTAGCGTGGCCCATGCCATCCTGTCGATCTTCTTCTCGTGGCTCCGGTAGTGCTCCTGAAACTTTTTCTCACTGACCAAGCCAGTGAACACATCCGCAGAAAGTTGTGATTTGGCGATCTCTTCCAAAGCAGTAAGCGCCAAGAAAAAAGCTCTTATATACTTTCCCCGTTCCATGAGGATCTCTGCGTCTGAGAGGAGGGACACCGCGTTATTGTGAGCGATCCTATACAACTGCAAGTATTCAGCGTGTTGGTCAGGAGGCATCTTATCCAACAGTTTCTCAGTTTTCCCTTTTCCTTAAAAGGCGGGGATTATCTCACAGCGAGTCGTATAACAGGCAGTAAAATCACATTGAAGGGCGGCCCTACTGGCCACCCTTCCTGTTTATTCAGACTCTCTATTCTGAGTCTCTATTCGGAGTCCCAGGTCACAGTGAAGCTGGATCCGTCTGTCGTAAGTGAAGAGGGGACAGCTTCATCCGCGCCGGTGCTGCCGTTGACCATGATCGCTTCGTTGACGGCATTGCCGAAGCTGCCGATCGGTCCCGTGATCGAAGAGTCAGTGGCGTCGTTGGTGCTGCTAATGTCGGTATAGTCCTGGCCGAAATCGACGATACCGAAATCAGCGAGGGGCAGGATACCACCGGCGTTGGTGCAGCAGGGGGCTTCGGCGATCCACTCGGCCGACGAACGTTTCGCCCCGCGGACCCTGGAACTCTTACTAAAGGACTTTCCCGTAGTTTCGTTCGTGATGGTGATGGTGAACTCCGTGCCGTTGTAAGTCACCGCGGCCGACACCTTATTGCCCGGTGACATTGGGACGCTGGAGATGAGGAAGGAGGGATTGGGATAAAACTCGTACCAGGCATAGTACGAAGGACTGGAGCCATTGCAATCGGAATCGGTTCCAGTTTGTTCCACGGTGCTGGAAGTCCATCCGTCGATGCCCACCCAAAATGAGGAGTACGTATTTGGGGTCTTCGAGCAGTTGACGGTGGGAACGATCCACGAGCCTGCGGCGTGGGTAAAGGAAGAGCCAGTGACTGCGTAGCCGCTCCAGTTGGTGCTGTCGGAAACGGTGACGTTATCGATCACGCGATCGGGTCGAAGGCCGGCAACTCGTCTGGGGGCATGCTGACGGGGCGAAATGACGGATGCAGTTTGCGGAGATGCTGGGCTGATTGGTACCTGCGCCAGGGCTGGCACGATGACAAGCGCGAACAGACTTCCTAATTTTTTCGATAGCATTGAACTCCATCCTCTCAGGCCGGGGTTGGATATTGAGACCCCGGAATCGCGCAATTCTATACACGGAACGGTGAGGACAAGATGTGGAAGTGAGATTTGTTCGCTATTCGTAAACAGTTCCATTTTGGGAAAAGCAAGAGGAGTGAAACAGGGACTTGAGAACTCTGTTGCGGCGAATCTCGCGGATTGAGGTGGACTAACGCGCGATGTTATTTCGATACAACTGCTGATAGGGCAGAGATTATTCTGAGCGCTTCCAATCGCCCTCGGGCGACGGCACCCAGCGCTGGCCATTCATATCAAGCCATTCTCCCATAGGTTCATTCGTCTTTGAGTCCGAGCCGAGGCGTAGCACATTGCCGTCGAGATCTTCTACTTGCATTTCATACGCCCAGGGATAATTCGTGGGCTTGTGCCGGACTCTTGCGCCCGTGCGCTGATATTCCTCAAACAAAGCATCGGCATCTTCGACGCCGATCCAAACCCAGGCACCGGGCTGTCCCTGGTCGCCATAACTCAAGAAGATGTGGCATTTCCCGCGCGATACCGAGGCGAAATACGGCCCTTGCCAATCGATGGCGAAGCCGAGTACTCGCGCGTAGTAGTCGAGACTTTTCGAAAGATCCTCTACCCGCAGGATAGGATTCACTCCCTCGAAGGAAACAGCCGCGGGATCTGCCAACTCCGTTGACGACATGTTCGTTGACCTTGGTGCAGAATATTTAGAGATTCTGCTTCGTCCACTGGTCGATACGGTCGAGCGCTTGCTGCAGGTTCTCTAAGGAGTTGGCGACGCTGAAGCGCAGGTAGCCTTCGCCGAAGGCGCCGAATGCTGTGCCGGAGAGCGCGGCTACGCCAGCCTGCTCAAGCAGGGCGTCGGCCAGTGGCTTCGACTTCCATCCTGTCTTGGTAATGTTCGGAAAAACGTAGAACGCACCCTTGGGCATGCGGCAGGAAAAGCCTTTGATCTTATTCAGGCCGGCGACGAAGACATCGCGCCGCCGCTTGAACTCAGAACACATGTGATCGACCGAACTCTGGTCGCCGCGCAGGGCTTCGATGCCTGCGATTTGGGTAAAGCTGGCGGTGCAGGAATTGGAGTTCGTCATGAGGCGCGTGATGTGTGTGGCAAGGTCCGCGCGCATTACGCCATAACCCATGCGCCACCCGGTCATGGCGTAGGTTTTCGAGAAACCGTCGAGCAGGATGGTACGCTCCTGCATGCCGGGAACGGACATGATGGAGAAATGTTCGCCTTCGAAAAGAAGACGGCTGTAGATCTCATCCGAAAGCACGAGGATGTTCCGGTCCCCAATGATTTTTGCAACCTGCTCAGTGTCCTTGCGCTGCATGACGCCGCCGGTTGGGTTATGCGGCGAATTCAGAATGATGAGCTTGGTGCGGTCGGTGATCAGAGCGGCAAGTTCGTTTACGTCGAGGGAAAAATCGCGGTCCTCACGTAGTCGGATTGGAACGGCTTTGCCTCCGACATATTGGATCATCGACTCGTAAATCGGGAAGCCAGGATTGGGATAGATGACCTCATCTTCTTCATCAATTAAGGTGAGGATTGTGAAGAAAATGATTGGCTTACCTCCTGGCACGACGACCACCTCTTCAGGCGTAACTTTCACTCCCCTGGTACGGCTCACATAGTCAGCGATGGTTTGACGAAGATCGGGGAGGCCGGCGGAGGGACCGTAGTGGGTCCAGCCTTTGTGCAGGGCGTCGACGGCGGCTTCGACCACGTTGGCGGGAGTGTTGAAATCGGGCTCGCCGATTTCGAGATGAATGATGCTTCTGCCCTGTCGCTCAAGGGCACGCGCTTTGTTCAGAACCTCGAAGGCGGTTTCGGTGCCGAGCCGAGACATGCGGCGGGCAAGTTGCAATTCGTGTTGTGTGGTTTGGGGCATGATGACGCTCCTGAGAAGCCAAACGGCACATTATACGCCGTGAGGGCTGGAGCTCTGGGGGCGGCGCGGAGACGCGGGTTCCGCCGAGTTGTGAGGCGTGGTATTCGCGAAATATTAATCGGGGGTATGCCCAAGGAATTCTTCATGGCCCTCGAATATCGAGGCCAGTTTTGTGAGCCGGAATAGTTGCTGCAGGCGCTGGTTGAGGTTGATGAGTTTCAGCCGACAGTTCTGGCGTTTCGCGGTGACGTAGACGCCGACGATAGCGCCCAGGCCGGAACTATCGAGGTAGCTGACGTCGGTTAAATCGATGACCACACATTTTGTCCCCGGGATAAGACTGCGGACCAATGTCTGCAGCTGGGCGGAGGTGCTGGAGATGATTTTGCCGGAGCAGTGAACGATAACTTCCTCGGGACTCTTAACCGTTTCCAGACTTAAATCTGAGATGGAGACAGGATTCGCAGCCATGAGAGGCCTCCTTGGTTAGGGATGGTTTGCGCGTAAAGCGCGGCGTCCCCGTGATTCAAACCGCCGCTTCGGTTCGACCTCAATCCGGCATGGGTGAGGTTGGACGCCATAACGATACTCCGGAAGGCGGGAAAGTCAAGCGAGTGTGGGAGGGGGTCCGATTTCCTGGAGGGGCCACGGGTCTAACGTCCGAGCCTGGCCTGCGGGGGAGATTCCCACGGTGAAAGCACCGTAGCCTTCTTGCCACGCAAAATTGCCGTCACCTGTGTCATTCATCCACTTGGAAGAACCGCCCTTCAGCAATTGCATCGCTTTGGCCAGCGGCATGGTTGCAGGGAGCGATAAGAGAAGGTGCACATGGTTCTCCGTTCCTCCAATGGCAATGACCTTGAATCCGTTCTTTCGGGCGATGCCTCCAAGATACGACCAGAGTTTTGTGAGTTTCTCGGGCGCGATTGCATTGCGGCGCTCCTTTGTCGAGAAGACACAATGCACGAGGCCGGATATATAGGAGTGCGACATGGGTGGTCCCCGGGCTGCGCAGTCGTCCCTCCGGGACTGGTTACATCGAATCGTTACGCTGGCCCACCCCTGAAGTGGTGGGCTATTAGCAGTGCCCCTCCGGGGCCGTAAGACACCCCGAACAGAGGTCCTCTGTCCCCAAATCACCGGCGAGGTTCCGGAAGCCGGGTGTTTTCCTACCGCACTGCTGCACATCCGGTACCTACGCAAGCAAGAGTAGGCAATAAGCGGTTGTGAAGGGAAGGTCGAATGTCACAACGCAGGAGAATTGTTCTGTGGAAAGCGAAGACGCGTTTCGCAAAGCGATTCGCAGACAATCTACTCCGAGACGCTGTGCTCTTCGTTTTGCGCGCGAAGGACACGATCGACCGAGTAGGGGGCCCGGTGGCGGGGTTCGTGGTAATGGCGGTGGTTCAAGCCGCCGCTGAAGATCAGTGTGCCGCACGCTTTGACGCAGGCGGCGATGCACAGCCACTATCACCGCGGACAGAATGCGACCCGGCTGCGCGAACTGGGAGGCGCGCCTCTGGGCACGGACTTTATCGTGTGGCTGGGCGACGGACAGCCGGCGGCGCGGTGGGATGAGGGTTCACGGGCGCCGCGCGCGAATCGCCAAGGCGCGTGAGGGCAGCTCGATTTCTCCGTGGGCGTTGGCTGGGAGCGCCGATCTCAAACGCTCACGGATAGCATCCTGGATTTTCCTATCGCGCGTGGCGAGATAGTTGGGCGCAGAACCTTGTCCGGTCAGGAGTGGTTCCCAGTAATCGTCAAAGCTGATGAAACGAGTTACAACGTCAAGCGCATGCACGCTGGAATCTTCGAGCCTTGACTGTTCGAACAGACCTCGCAGGCCCTCTGGTGTGCAGATCGGGAATCGGCGCGCCTGGTCATATGCCGTGGCTTCGCTATCGATGGCAATCGCCGCATCCCAGAACTCGCGCAAGAACCTGGCTCCCTGCGCGTAGTCCCAAACGTAGACGGCGACCATGCCCTCGGGACGGAGCACGCGGCAGAACTCCTTCAGGCCTTGGCCCGGATTCGGAATATAGTTCAACCCCAAGCCGCATACCGCAACATCGAAACTGGAGTCGGCGAATGGCAGGGCCATCGCATCCGCAAGCTCGAAGGTGACGTTGGGTCGCGCGCGATGCTTGCGGGCGAAATTGATCTGCTCAACGGAAACGTCCACCGCCACGATGCTGGCAGGCGCGTTTCGTTCAACGATGGCTTCCGTGATGACGCCGCTGCCACAGCACACATCGATCCATCGCAGGCCTGCGGGGAGGTTCAGCCAATCTAGAAAATCCTGGGCCAACAAACGGCTCCAGCGGCCCATCCATTGTTCGTAGTCGGCGCCGGAAGTCCAGCGATCCATGTTCATTCGATCCAGGTTTCACTCGATCCAAATTCATCGATCCAGGTCCATCGATTCGTGTTCGCGGAATAGGTGGCACAAGGGCTTCGAACTTGACGCCAGATTGGAAATCGGAGGTTATTCCGAGACGCTGTGCTCTTCGTTTTGCGCGCGGAGGACACGATCGACCGAGTAGGGGGCACGATGGCGGGGTTCGTGGTAATGGCGGACTTGCATCTCGCCGAGCAGCCCGATGGCGAGCAGGTTTAATCCACCGAGAAGCAGGCCGAGGGCGAGCATCATCATTGGTCCGTGCAAAGCCATTACCGGAACATTGCGCAGGAACTTTTCCGCGCCAAGCCAGGCTACGATGGCGCTGCCGCTGAACATGCTGAGCAGACCGAAGGTTCCGAAGAAGTGCAGAGGGCGGGAAAGATAGCGAAGCAGGAACCGAATGGTGATGAGGTCGAAGAAAACGCGGAAGGTGCGGGAGATGCCGTAGTGCGAGGCGCCGCGTTCGCGGTTTACGTTACGGATGGCCACTTCGCAGATGGAGGCGCCATGCCAGGAGGCGAGCGCCGGGATAAAGCGGTGCAGTTCGCCATAGAGTGGAACCTGTTCGAGAATTTCGCGGCGATAGGCTTTGAAGGTGGTGCCGAAATCGTGAATGTCCACGCCGCTCAACTTGGCCATCAGCCAATTCGCCATGCGGGAGGGGATGCGGCGCATCCAGAAATTATCCACGCGAACTTTGCGCCAGCCGCTGACGATGTCGTAACCAGCCGCAATTTTCTCCAGAAACATTGGGATGTCAGCGGGATCGTGTTGCAGATCGCCGTCCATGGCGATGATATATTCTCCGCGCGCATGGTCGAAGCCGGCGGCGAGTCCTGCGGTCTGGCCGAAGTTGCGGCGCAGCTTGACCACGGTGACGCGGCTATCGACGGCCGCAATCTCGCGCAGCATGGCGAACGTGTGGTCGCTCGAGCCATCGTCCACCAGCACGATTTCGAACGTCTCGCCGGCAGCTTCCATCACCACTTTCAAACGGTCGTAGAGGTCGGTGACATTCTCCTGCTCGTTGTGTAGCGGAACGACGATGGAGTATTTGGGCACAGTCTTTTTATTATATCGCGTGAAGTGCACGCCGCACCCTGAATTTGTTAAGGGAGCATGAATTGTAGCTATCTGCTTCGATGCTGGCAGACCGAAGGGGTTGCAAGCGACGTTTCTACGACAGGGTTACCGGGATGACCGGCTTGTCAGCCTTGCTCCTTCAGTTTGAGCCTGGATTTGTTTTCTTCCATGAACTTCTTCAGATCCTCGGTCGCGCCGAGCAGTCGGTTCCATTGCTCGTAATACAGCGTGACGGGGAAGCGGCCGAGGCCGTAGACACTGACGCCACCTTTTTCACCGACCTTAAAAATCAGGTCACCGCTGCGCTTCTTGGTCTCGACTTCTTTTTCCAACTGGGATAAACGGGCTTTGAGTTCTTCGTAAGTCGGTTCCGACATGTGTTCCTCGCTTTCGACGTTTGACGGCGGGGGTGAATCCTGGGATCCGGCCCTCTAACGTTCGTCCCCATATTAACTTGCCGGGCACCGGCTTTGCGATGCAACCGTTGAAGACCAGGAAGAACCTGGCTCTAGGCGCGTCCTCTTGCCATGCGCTCCGTGCGAACCTGCATTTGTAAATCAGTGTAAAGCCAGCGCAATCGTCCGAGCGGTGCCCAATTCTGACTGGTAGAATTAGGTCACGTCCTTCAATTGTGGTGGATTTGTTTTTCGGGGGAATACTTGTCAATAAAGTTCGTGCGGCCGTTCGCGGCTTTGGTCTTAGTATGTCTTATTACTCTTTCGGCCGCGGCGCAGCAGACTCCGGCGCCGACCAACCCCGATGCCGCTTCGCAGACTTCTGGTAGAGACGCTCAGGGTGCGACTCAGCAGGGTGCGACTCAGCAGGATGCGCCCAAACAGGATGCCACTCAGCAGGACTCGTCTAAGGACGCACCTACATCTGGTTCGCCAGCACAGGGGCAGTCCAATTCTGGCGCTTCCAGTCCCGGCGCTACCAATTCCGGCAGTACCAATTCCGGTAGTACCAGCACTCAGGGTAAGGTTGCTGGAACGTCGAACGACAGGCTCTTTTATACGCTGCCAAACTTCCTGACGCTGGAGAACAGTGGCAAACTTCCGCCTCTCAGTGCTAAGGAGAAATTTAAGGTCGTGGCCCTCGGCACATTTGATCCGGTTCAATATCCCTGGTGGGCGCTACTTGCCGCAATCAGCCAGGCGGAAAACAGCGAGCCGGCATACGGTCAGGGTTGGGCCGCCTATGGAAAGCGCTATGGGACCACGGCTGGCGACAGCACGGTCGAAAACTTCATGGTCGGCGCAGTTTTTCCGTCGATCCTCCATCAGGATCCCCGCTTCTACCAGTCGAGCCAGGGTGGATTTGAACACCGTACGTGGTATGCGATCACTCGAATTTTTGTGACGCGGGGCGATTCCGGGAACAAGCAGTTTAATTTTTCCGAAGTCTTTGGCTCCGCCTTTGCGGCCGCCGTCTCGACGTATAGCTATCATCCGGGAAGTACATACGTCAGCACTCCGACGAACCCACACATGTTTGTCGGTTCCGATCGAACATTATCGAACACCGTCAGCGTATGGGGAACCCAGGTCGGGTTAGATACAGTCACCCTCGTGGTGAAGGAATTCTGGCCTGACGTCCATCGCAAGTTATCGCATAAGCAGAAAAGCAACGTGCCCCAGGCCGGCAATTCAAATCACTAAGGAAGGGGAGCCAGACGCGCGATTATTGCGTCGCAAAGAACGCGGCAAGCTTAGGGCCAGCTCTCGGCTGCGCAAAAAGCGCTTGCTCAGGATGACAATTGCGCTGCTTCAGGTTTGAAAATTATTCCCTGACTGGTTCGGCTGTTCATGATGACGCGAATGGGCGCGTCGAAACGCAAGTGGCGGACGCATCCGTCTTCATCCAGGGAAGGTTGCTCATTCAGCCACTCCCAATCGATCGAACCTTCTCCTGCGTCCGGATTGACCGTAAAGTAGCCGATCTGGAATGCGGTGAGATTTTGGAAGAAGTGGCTGCCCTGCGAAGGCATGACGCGAAAGTCGCGGAAGCCGGCCTCGACGATCGCGCGCGCGCCGGAGATTTCATCCCACTCCACGGGGATGCCGAGCCAGGGATCGTTTGATCCCCAGCGACCCACGCCGATTAACAAATAGGGCCGGTTCTCAGCGCTAAGCAGGCCATTGAAACGTGCGACGGCCCTGGCTACTTCCTGGCTGCGGTTGCGCTCGAAGCGCTGCGAATCGACAACCACAACGTCATGCAGATTTTCGATGCGTCCGTTGCCCAGAACTTTGTTGCTCTGGCAAAGCAATTGACGCGGATCGACGCTGGCAACGGATAAGTCCTCATGATCGCGCGAAAGGGTGAGCGGACGGACTTGCAGGAATCCAAATTCCGCCGCCTCGCCGGATTGCCGCGGCAGGCGAACTGCAAACTCGATTTCAACAGGGATGCCGAGAGCGTCTTCACCAGCCTTCACCAGGGTCTCGAGAATCGTGGGCAGCGGAAACATTCCGTGCTTGAGCATAGGCGCGAAGCTCACGATGCGGACTCCCGGCCGGCTCACGCCGTCATAGACTGCCTGGTTATCAACTGAATAGGTGGACCCGACGGCGGGCAGCGTTCCGTCGGCTTCGGCGGCATCGAGACCGAAGCGCATCTCGTGCAGGTGGCCGGGACGACCTTGGGGCACGCCGTTCAGTGAGAGGGCCCAGAACTCGGTTTGCGTGTTCGCCAGGATGTCGTCGACCGAAGAAAACTGCGGTAGATTCTGCGGATAGCGCGGGCAGAAGGTGAGGCACTTTCCGCCATCAACCACGGCTCGGCCGAGTCCCAGCGCAACTGCAGCGATTCCATCGGCAAACGTCATGGGCGCCACGGGATAGAAATTGTGCGAGCGCACTACACCGGAGAAATCCGGATAGAAGCGCTGGCCGTGCGCGGTGCCGACAAGTTGCTGGACGATTACCGCCATCTTTTCTTCTTCAAGGCGGTAGGGAGTTGCGCGGACATAGGCCTTGGCGTGGCGGCTGAAGGTGGAGGCGTAGACACGCTTGATGGCGTCTGTTAATTCCGCAAGCCGCATGTCAGGATCTGCCGATTGATTGCCCAGCATGAAAGTTTCATAGACTCCGGTAAAGGGCTGGTATTGAGAATCTTCGAGCAGACTTGAGGAACGCACGGCGAGCGGGTAGTGGACCTCTGCGAGAAACACTTTCAATTCTTCATGCAATTTTTCGGAGAGCGAGGCGGCCAGGAATTTTTGCAGAATCTCGGCGTCGTCCTCGCACTGCAGAGCGAAATCGAGCAGGTTGTTCTCAGTTACGAATTGGTCGAAGGCATCGGTCGCGATGACCAATGCGGGCGGGACCGCGATGCGGATGCGGGGAAAGCGGCGCGTGATGCGGTGTGTGCGAAGGAGATGGCGGACGAAGGCCAAGCCGCGGGCTTTGCCTCCCAGCGATCCAGAGCCGATGCGCAGGAAATGCGACTCTGAGGGTTTGAATGTGTCGGCATTGAAGTCGCCGATCACCAGTTCACTTTGCTCGCGACGGTAGTCGTTGATGGATTCGATCAAATCCTGCCGCAGGTGTTCGGGGCTGGCAAAGTCTGAAACCTTCCGCGGGCGCAACTTGGCGGCCAAAGCGAATTCGGTTCGAGCCATGAGCCAGTGGGAGAAATGATTGCTCTGGGCATGGAAAGTGATGCTGTCAGAGGGAACCGTCTGCAGTTGTTCTTCGAGTTCATTTAAGTCCTTGGCTCGGCCGACTTCTCTCTGGTCGGGCAGACGAAAAACAAAATCGCCAAAACCAAATTGCTCGGTGAGGATGCGGCGCAGATCCTTCAGCAAGGTGGGCGAACGCTTGCGCAAGAATGAGTATCCGGCGGCAAGGGCGCGGGGACGAAACTCGGTGCGG
>Ga0310038_10000335_pt1 | contig 42842 bp, 55 predicted proteins | sample Sb_taG_6_FD_200461 | JGI IMG/M metagenome (GOLD analysis project Ga0310038, IMG submission 200461) | Peat soil microbial communities from Weissenstadt, Germany - Sb_50d_4_PS metaG (v2) (version 2) | ecosystem: Environmental > Terrestrial > Soil > Wetlands > Peat | place: Germany: Weissenstadt... | reverse complement strand
CAGCGATAGAAGTGGTTCGAGACCAGATGCCGTTTCCGGTGTAGGGCGCGGTGGTACGCATACTGCAGGACCCACACTTTGAGTATGCCCTTGCGAGGGTCAAAATTTGCCATCGCGCGGAAAACATCGAGGAAGACGTTTTGCACAACGTCCTCGGCTTCGCCTGGATCGCGCACAATTCGCACGGCCACGTCAAAGACCAAGCGATGGTAACGGTCAAAAAGAATTGTTAGTACGTCGTGACGGCCGGCGGTAGCCTTCTGCATTAGCTCTTCGTCGGAGAGCTCCAAGAGATTACCGGATTGGAGTTCGCATGACGGCTTCGTAAGGCTCATTTCGCCCGACCTGCCCCTGCTGCTCTGGGGACAAAGTTGCAGAACGCGACTGCTGATCTATAACACAAGGTTAACATTCTGGGTTCGACTTTATTTTTTCGCGCGGTTGGCTAAAAACCCGGATCTGGCGGGCATACTTTTACACGTACTCCTGGAGTACCTCGGCTTGGAGCCTAACGCGGACGCAAGGATGAAGTCAGAAGTCCCCGAAATGTCAACTAATGAAACGGTGCGTTTCATGGGGCACAAAATCATCCTCCAGGCGGTATTTCTTCCTTGGCTTTATTACGTGCCCATCCTTCGACAGAGGGAGTAGTTCAGTAGTTCCAAAGGAGTAGCCAGTCGACGCAGGATGGCCCTGCCAACGCAGACTGGCTGGAGTCTCCAGCCCTTACGGTGTTCTGGCCTCGCCAACGGGTTTGAGAAGTTAGATGCGAGTGCCCAGATTGACGATGGACATGCTTGCGGCGGTCATTGCGGTCGCGCGGAGAAAGGCGATACCGGCAGCCGCTGAGGAATTGGCTCTCACGGCTTCTGCCGTGCACAAACGAGTGCGAAATACCAGTAAGTTGCTTGGCACACCACTCTTCACGGTAACCGAGAATGGCATGGTGCTCACCGAAGCTGGAGCGCTATTCGTTCGCGATGCCGAGCGAGCTGTGGAACGAGCCTTGCTTGCCGAGGATCGAATCACCGCACTTCTCGAAATCGAAGGGGGGCATCTGCTGGTAGGCCATTCTACGTATCTTCCCCCAAGGTTCTTAATCAATATGCTGAAACTCGGCTTCGATGATCGGTCCCGATATCGCATCCAACACATCCCTGGACTGACCGCCGATATCGCCAAGCGCGTGGTGGAAGGGACGGCGCATGCGGGATTTGGCGAACTCCCGGTTGATGAGGCCGAACTAATTTCACACCTACTTTGGGAAGAAGCTCTCGTCGTTTGTATGCCAGCCGGTCATCCATTGTCGGTGAAGCCAGCGGTGCGGCCGCAGGACCTGGAAGGCGAACCCATCATCGCGATCGGTCGTGAATCCCTACCACGGTTTCATCATGAGATTGAGGACTTTTTCGCCGGATTTGGGATAAAGCTGGAGATCGTGGCTGACGCATTTGGCCCACCGGAAGCCGTAGTGATGGTAGAGCAGAAGCTCGGCCTGTGCCTCTTGGCGCCGTCCGACATCTCGCGAACGTCGGTGACCGGGAAGCCTTTGACTCTACGAACGCTCACACGCAAGTACGGCCTGTTTGTTCGGGAGGACAATGATCACGCAGCCCTAAAGGCATTCGTTGATCTTGCGTTGGAAAAATTCGCGAAACGCCGCTGAGGAACACTGAGGGAGCAGGTTGCCCTCTTAGCGGAGGAAGTGGTTCACCGGCTTTTTGTAAATGTTTGCAAGCTGTAGCAGTTCCATAACGTCCAAACTGCGCTCGCCACTTTCGCATTTCGAGAGGAAGGTGTGCGACCTGCCCATCAGCGTGGACACATCCCGTTGGGTGAGGTTCGCTTCGCGTCGGGCAGTGATCAGACGTTCCAGAAGAGCGTCATAGGCTTGCTGAAAGGGCGCGGTCCTTGCTTTTCGGGATTTCCGCGTCTTTTCGAGCGTGGGCCTCTTCACACAGAAGAGTTTGGTGAAAGGAAGTCGATTTCCCTAATAAGGGGCACATGAAATGAAGTATGCTGTGCGTATTCAAAAATCTCTCCGTCTCTCAGGAGCATCTTGTGAACCGACCCCATCTAGAGCTGCCGGAAGCGGCAGAGAAGACTGTTCAGACCCTCCGGGTGTACGACGATCCGCCGTATGGACGCGAAGTGCATATCGCTTTTACCGATGGAACGGCGATTTCTATCGACCTTCAGCCGACCATCTCGGTACACGCGAAGCACTACCGAGAGAACAAAGGGGATCTGGAACTCCTTCACGAACACAGAGTGTAGTAGTCCCGCCGTTTCGCCCGGACCTGGCCGCCAATCTCCGCACTCAGGTACTAGGTTTCGTTTCGCGAAGATTTTCCTTCGTCTTAATTAGCTGTCTCTTTTTCTTGTTCGGGTGCAACAGTGCCAGGAAGCCCAACAGTACAAATTTCACAAGAGCTATTGACCAGTACTTGGAGAAACACGGCCAGACCTGCACATCACTGGATTACGAGTTCCCGATTGATATTCCTCGGTCGGCACTGAAGGGTCGGTATGGACTTGACCCTCAGTTGACAGCCCTGCAGGCGGCCGGCCTGGTGTCTGAGGCCGATACCACCGCGGTCGTTCACGGGATGTTGGACGCTGTGCGAGGCATGACTCCACCGCAACCAGTCAGACGCTACCAGCTGACAGCCGAAGGGCAGAAATACTTCGGTGACGTTCCAGGGGCATTCGGGAAAACGGGCGGCTTTTGCTACGGACAAAAGAGTGTCGATTCCGTCGTTAAGTGGAGTGAGCCTGTCACGGCGGACGAACGCTCTCGGATCGAGGTCACGTATACCTACAAGATCATGAACCTGGCCACCTGGGCAGAGCGGTCGGACATTCAGCAATCCTTTTCCGACATCAGAGCAACAGTAACAGGAGTGTCGAAAGTGAATCAGGCAATCGGCCTTCAGTTGACGAACGATGGCTGGGAAGTCGTTGGGCAGTAGTTGAGCGATGCCAACGATGGATTCATGGCGCATCCAGTGCGGTTAGTGCCGGTCCTTGTAGGTGCATCACTTCTTCCACCCGTCGTATGCCATGTCGCCTGCTGATATAGACGACCAACTGAATGGATCGCCGAACCTCCTGCTCGGCCACGCTCAGTTGCAAGTTCGCGCTATGGCGAATCGCAAGATTTGCGAGGCGGCGAATGGACTCGTCGGCGCTATTGGCATGGATGGTTGCCAGTGTCCCCCGATGCCCAGTATTCATCGCATCCAGTAAGGTTCTTGCCTCGGGTCCCCGCACTTCGCCCACGATGATGCGGTCGGGGCGATGCCGGAGCACGGCCTTCAACAGGTCATCGAACGTGACTTGGCCGTGGTGAGTATCGGTTTGTGACTCGGTGGAGACGATATGGGGCTTGCGGATATGCAGCTCGGCGGTGTCCTCGATCAGTAGGATGCGCTGATGTTCGGGAATGGCGTCGGCCAGTGCGCCCAATAGTGTGGTCTTACCTGATCCGGTGCTCCCTGCGATCAGGATGTTTTGCCCCTCTCGCACTGCGTCCGTCAGCGCAGCGGCCTGTTCTTCGGTGAGCATTCGAACCCCACTCAGGTCAGACAGAGTATGGTTCCGATGCGTGAACTTGCGAATCGTCACTGCCGGGCGGGGATTCACTACCGGCGGAATGATAGCCGCCATGCGGCTGCCGTCCGGCAAACGGAGGTTCATGATGGGACGGTCCGCGTCGAGTCTCTTTCCGAAGCGGTTGGCGATCACCTCAAGGCCCGTTTGCAACGCACCCTCTTCAAAATGAATGCCCGGCAGCGGCTGGATCTGGCCGTTCTCCTCAATCCAGACCGACGAATCTGGGTTCACCATGATTTCGGAGACGGTTTCGGTTTCGAGCAAGTGTTTGATCGGTCTCAAGAATGGAATGATGATCTCGAAGCTCAAGCGGGAATCCTTTCTGGATCGAAGTCGATTTGTTCCTGGTCAAACCACGTCATCGTGATGGGCAAGAAGTCGAGCTTCAAGTAGCAATAGGTAGGAGGGAGAGGGCTAACGCCGTCAAAGGCAACAACGATGGATTGGGCATTCTTCAGATCAAAGAAGACGTTCTCATCGAACAGGGGCTCCTTGTGTTTCTGGTACTGCTTGGAGGCGGAGACGGAACCCTTGCTCGATGAAGTCCGCCCACTCAGCCAGCCGACATTGGCATTCGAACTCGATTCCGAAACGGTGTAGCTGATTCGGGTTTTGTCCGCCTTGCCGCACAGCTCAGACGCGTAGCGGGCCGTGTCCGGGTCGGTCGTGGTCAGAAACACTTTGGTGCGAAACGCCTGCAGTAAGGTCTTGACGCCCTCATTTGGCAAGGCGTCTTTGAGGCTCGAAATACTCTGCGTGGCGACCAACGGGATGCACCGCGGCTGCCGGGAAAGGGACAGAAATCGTTCGTCGCCGGTGGGGTTGTCACCGCCGACGGTGGCGAAGTTTTGGTACTCGTCGCAGATGAAGACGGTAGGCCGAAAGTGACGTTTCGGATGCTCTTCCATTTCGGGGATTCGGAGCAACACGGCCCGCTGATAGTCCACTTTCATCAGGGTGCCGATGATCTTCGCGAGCGCGGGATTCATGGCGGTAGGAAAATTCAGGCCGACGATCTTGCCTGACTCGATCAACTCATCGAAGGGCGGCAGTACCTTGGCATCGTGGTCTGACGCACTCGGTTTGCCCTCGTACAGTTCTTTCGGTGGGCAGAAGACCTTGCGGACCTTTACGTCGGTCTCAAACAAGGAAAGGAAGACAGCGATACCCTGAATAATCGAGGTCTTGGTCTCGGAACGAAAGAACTTCCAGTGTTCCCAGTACCAGTAGTGGACGCTCTCCCATGCGCCACGCTTGGTGGGATCGCCGTTCTTGCGGTTATATAAGGATGCGGCGATTTTGGTTTGCTGCAGCAGGCTGGTTTTGAGTTCCTCCGTGCATCGAGCAATGTACTGGCCGAGTTTTTCATTCCAGCTGAAGCGGAAAGGTGCCAGGACCGCTTCATATTTCAAGTAGTCCGCCTTCTTCACTCCGATAAAGGAGGCGCTCGTATAGCGCCGACCAGTCTCAATCAGCATCCGCTCCAATGTCCCGGAGCTGATGACCGTTCGGAAAATGTCGAGCATGGTGACGTACCCATCGCGCACGCGGTGCAACATGATCGCGTACCGGGCCAGGTCGGTGTAGGACTGCTGCCAAAAGGGTTCTTTGCCCTTGCCCCAAATGGCGACGATAACGGAGGCGATGTTGTACGCCTGCGCGTAGGCATCCGAATCGTTGTTGAGAGGGTTATAGCGAATATTACCGTCGAGTGAGACTTCGATGTAGTCCTCGGTGCGTCCACAGTCATCCAGTATTTTTCGGACCTGACGGCACAGGTCGCCTTTGACTTCGAGTACCATGCCCGACAACCTTCGCTCCGGGTCGTCGGCACGAAACGCGAAAAGCTGCCGCATGGCGGGGAGGATGACGGCCTTGGTCTTGCCGGAGCCAACGGCACCGATGACGCAAATGCCGGTGAAAAGACCTCGTTCTGGAACGACGAGCCACCGTGGCGTTGGGGAGGGCTTCGGCTGCAACCGATCGTGAAGCTCTCCAATGAGCACCTCCAGGGACCTCCGGTGCAGCGGATCGGGATACGGCGGTAACTGTCCGGCAGTCCAATTCCTTTCCGGCGCGTAGAGGTGGACGTACCCTAGCGAGAACAGGATGGAGAGAACTAGAAACGGTGTGCTGTACAGGAAGATGTTGTAGCTCCATACCAGCCCCTGAGAGATCGCGGGCCGCTCTAACGCCAGCAGACGTAAGAGGGGATCGCTGTCGCGAACGGGAAAAAGACTCTGGAGCACGATGCCCGAAGCAATGCTCAGTCCTAGCGACAGGACAGAGTGATGCTCCATCAGCGGATGAAGGAGCCAGCGGAATCGCAAAGCGAAGCTCAAGCCGAGATGCCTTTCTCCTGCGATGCTGAGACACCGGGAAGTCCGAGGGCCTTGCGTGACGGACCTATGCCTGGCTTTGTACTTTCTCGCGTCGGTGATGCGATTCGTTCTGCTTTGTACTTCTGGAAGTCCTCGCTTTGTGCGATGGCAAAGCCGAGCAGCAGATTAACGAGATAGCTGGTGTCGTTCTCTGACCACTCGCACATCAATGCAAGATCGTCAGCAACGCTGCCATCGATCGTTGCCTTCAACGGCGCACGCCGGACCTTGCTCGCACCCTTTTCGATCTTCAGTTTGCTCATCCGTTTCTCCTTCGAATTCAACTCGTGGATCGACTCCGTACGCTCTCAGGACTCTTTTGGAACTGCGTTGGCCTTCACACGGTACGTGGGCGGGAGCGACCAGCACGGCGCAGGCCGGTGCGGCAGGTCCGAAGGAACGGGGTCGCTCCCGCCCACGTACCACCCAGTTGCTGGGTTCGGACTTTGCGATGTTGTTGCCGTGCAAGCAGTTCCTCCATTCCCTAGCTCGTGACATGCGAACCCTCTGTAGAACCCCGGACTTCACTTCGCTGAAACTTGGGGTAGCTGTAGCCGAGCAGAAAGGTCGTGAACCGCGCTTGGACCGTCGTTGCGGATCGCGGAGTGAAGGACCGGACACGCTGTTCAAAAAGCCCTAGGCTTCTCGGCGGAGTAGTGGAAAACCGCTTCCAGAATGCCGCTTTCGCAGCCGGGAAATTGAAGTCCGAAGAGCCGACGTAGATAAGCTCGAAGTCTTGAAGTGCCCGTAATAGCGGTTCGGCAACAGAAAGGAAACGCAGAAACTTTTCGATTGTGGCAAGTCCTTCGTCGATGAAAGCAACGCGGACCGGCGACTGCGTGGGTCGCGTCCGATCCGTCAGCGAAAACGGAAAGGACGCAAGCAACGGGTAGAGTCTCCCATCGCCTCCGGCAAATAGGTCGGTCGCAAGCCTTCGGTCTCGTTCAAAGAAACGGATTCGTTCGGCTTCCGATTCCAGGTAATGGTCGCCGTTGTTTTCGAGGACATAGTCGAGTGTCATTAGCCTAGCTCGCACCTGGGCGTCTCCCTTTCGACGCCGATTCTGGGACTCCACGTCACCGATCAGGCGGTAGATGGGCCTGGAGAAGAGGTGATAGACATGCCAGCCTTGCTTGTAGTCCACGAATTCGATGTGGCCGGCGATGCGCGCCTTTTCGAGAAAGCTCATGACGATGGCGCCCTTGTTCCGGTCGATGAAGTAGTCGAATTGGCGGCGTAGAAAGTAGCCGGAGTGAACCGCGACAAGATACAGAAATGCGGCCTCGCGCTCGGTGTAGCCGAGCGATTCGATGGCGACAATGGGATCGACGGTCATGCTTACAGTTCCAGAATGTTTTCCATGAGGTGGTGGTCGTCTTCGATCTTTCCGGTTAGCGTTGCCCGGTCAGATGACGAGGCGTACAGGTGGAACCCAGCTTGCGCCTTGTTGCGGAGATGGCCGGGCCGGTAGGCGGCGGTCAGAACCTCGATGTCCTGGTGGCCACCGCTAGTGCCCTGACCCCCGCCCTGGTCGTCCCCTTGCGGGGGGTCGTATTCGATCCGGGCGTCGGGAATCTGGATGCCCTCGTTGACATAGGGCAACTCGAACTGCCGGGCGACCTCCCGCTTGATGTCAGACATGTCCCGGCTCGGGTCGGCCTTGCGTGCGGCGTGAATCGCTTTCTGCACCTCGGACTTCAGCTCAAAGTCGAGCCTCACACGAAGGTTCGTGCCGCCCTTTTCCTCGATCCGTTCAGATTCTTTGCGGTAGGCACGGTAGATCTGGGTGTCGTGCTCGACCTCGCGCGGTTTGACCAGCCCGGCATACAACTTCTGTTTTGGTGCCAAGTCAGAGATGTGGCGGGTGATATCCCGGCCGAACTTCGTGAGGGTGACGACTTCAATCCGCTCCACTCTGCCGCCGCGCCCATCGCGGCGTGCGTTGACGGAGTCGATGGTCACTAGCCCTTTTTCGCGGAGGAAGGCGAGGTCGCGTTCCATACGGGAGCGCCGACCGTTATAGATCGTTTCCGCTAGATCGCGCGTGTTGATGACCCGAAACCGGCCAACGTCCATGAGTACGTTGCGTTCTTCGTCGCGGAGCGAGAGACCCACAGCCTGTTGCGGGATCGCCTGGCGGCGGGGACGTTGATCCATCTTCCGTTCGCGAGGAATGGCGTGTTTCTCGGGCTTACGGGAAGGTTCGCCCGGTGCCCGGTGCTTTTCGAAAGCGATTGGCAATTGAAGGTTTCGTCTTTCGGCGGCGCGCGCGGCCAGACTCTCTCGCCGCTGTTCGACCGGAGACGGCGCTAGCGGTGGGGTGGAGCGGGGCCCCTCCGAGGCTCGCCTACGCGGGACTTCGTCGGGCAGATCGAGCCGCATCAGGCTTCCCTCTGCTTAGTCGTTGGAGTATCGCGCTCGAAATCGAGCGAGGGCTGCGAGGTGGCGGTCGAATTTTCGGTTAACTGGCCTTGGATAGTGGTGATGTCGTACTCGGAAACATCGCCAAAGGATTCCATTTCACGCTGTGCGGCATCTTTCGCGGCGCGGACGCGCGCGACGTGATCGAGCGAGTAGTCCATATACTTCTCCTCCTCCTCGGTATCGACGAAAGGTCTCCGATGTGGTTCGGGCGTCTCCGGATTTCCGCTGGAGTGTTGCCTACTCTTCGCCGTAGTGCGCGGTGATTTCTTCTGAGAGTTCCGAGTGTCCACTGTGGATCTCCTGGTCAAGATGTCTGAGCTTGCGGCCTGTGTCGCGCAGGAAGAACTTGCGCTCCACCCAGATCGTGAGCCCAAGGATGTTCGAGAAAAGCAACGCGCAATACACCGCAATGTTTCCGAGATAGTTGTGCACGATGAGGCTGCGCCACGGCGCAAGGAAATGCAGTTCTTGCATGAGCCAGAACCCAAGCGCGAGAAAGATCAAAGTGGCGACGAAGACGGCGTTGGCTAACATCGGTCAGTTCCCGAATGCCTGGTCCTCGTGGACGTAGCTGATAACGAGGCCGAGTGGATTGGTAAGCAACATCGCGTTGGGCACCTCTTCGCGGAAGGCATAGACGACGTTGGCGGTCCAGCGTTCGTGCTGCTGTTCCTCGTGTTCGCCGAGCGAATAAAAGACCTTCTCAAACTCAATGTGAGCGCGGAAAGGAGTCTGGCGGGTGTCGTCGAGCACTACAGCTTTGATCTCGATATCCACATTCGGCGTGCTGGGGTCGAGCAGGAAGCTCTCAAGCGTCTTGGCTTTTGCGACCCGGCCGAGCGTCGCCGACTGTAGTTCGTTGGAAAAGAAATTCAGGGACTCGGCAAAGTCGCGTTGCAAAGTAGCGTGATTGCGGCTGTAGTAAAGTTCGGCCCAGCGCGCTAGATAATATTTGCTGACCCGTTCGATGGGGACCTTGCTGAAATCGTCATCGTTCATGACCTGTCCGCGTCCAATGTCCGAGACCGAGATCACTAGCGGTCGCAGTCGTGAGGCGGCGGTCTGGGCGCGATAGAGTAGCGCAAGCGAAGCGATCGTAACGACGGAGAGCACGAGGATGGCGACTTTGAGATAGGTGTTGGTCACAATCGGCTCAGCGTACAGTTCGAGGAACTTGTGACCGGCATCGGTCCTGAGGCGACCGATCTCTGTTTTCGTCATGAGCTAATCTCCCATCAGGTTGACCCAGGTTCCCGTCCGCCCACCAAGGATGGCCGACGTAAGCTCCGGGATCTTGACCAGGCCGTAGATACACACAAAGAGAATGACGAGGAGCGCCGGCAGGATCGTGAGGGCGTTCGAGATGCTGATCGTGCCGATGACCTGGAACATCGCAGTCAGAACCTTGGCAAAAACGAAGATGAAGGCCGATGCAACGACTTGATAGAAGCTGAAGCCGATGAAAGCCTTGAGCCAGCCCCAGAAGAGCCAGTCCATCTTTGGCACGATGAACCAAGGGATAAACATCGGGCCGATCAATACGCAAACAGCGGACGCGACATAGCCATAGGCAATGACCGCAAAGGCAACCGCCTCCATCATGGCGAGAATGACGGCAATAAGAAGAAAGGTCAGGTCTTCCAGAATGTTGAAGCTACCGGGCGGTGCGCCCAGTTGCTGCTCGGCGTTGGTGATGGTCGTGACGATCTGCTGGGTCTGATCGGCCTCGATCTGCGTGGAGATATTCAGCGCCTCTTTGGTGATGAGGTCACTGAAGCTATAGCCAATGCCAGGGAGCGGAGTTGAGTAATAGGTCAGCATCCCGAGTCCAAAGGCGATCATCAGGATCAGGTCGGCGAACTTAGCGAAATGAAAGCCGCCATGTCCTTGCGAAGCAGACAGGGCGGACTTCACCCCGAACCAGACAATCAGGATCACGGCCAGGCCACGGAACATATCGAGTCCCGTGGCCTGCAATGCCGCACTGTTCGACGAAAGTAGCTGGGTGATGGCCTGGCCGATGTAGGTAAAGAGGTTCTGGGGCATGGCTCCTCAATGTCCGCTTGTCGAGAGCGAAATGGCATGGATGGAATCGCTCACCCCGGTTGTCAGGTTTTGCATGGCGCTTGGGAAGTTCTGCTGAAAGTAAATAGCGTTGTTGATGGCCCGATTCTGGGCGTCGATCTGCTGCTTCTCCGCAATCAACTGCTGTTGGAGGGCCGCCATCAGGAGTTGGTTGGTGTCCTGTTGGGAATGGATCTGGAGCAGTGTCGCGGAATTGATCTTGCCCAAAAGCGCGTTCGAGGTTTGTTGCGAGGGATCGGTCGAGAAGGTATCCGATTCGAGATTTGCCAATTTGCTGGCGAATGCCTGCGAATCCGAACGGATCGTGCCAAGCGAGGCAAGCGTCGTAGTGGTCGCACTCTGCGCCAGCTCCGAGGTGGCGTATTGATTCGCTACCGTGGCCTGCGTCCGTGAATCCAGAGACGAGTAGGCTCCGGATGGGTAGCTCTGGGGTTGCACGAAGGCGCTTGTGTATCCCTGTTGCGCCTGGGGCAGGCCGCCAAAGTTAAGTGCATTGACCAGCGGTGACGTGTTGCCATAAACATTCGGCGGCGCAGCCAATCTCGACCACTGTGCCCAATCCGCCCTGTACCGCGCGGCAAGGTTCTGCGGCAGGGTGGACATCTGGTACGCAAGGTTGTACATGGTGACGATCTGGTTTCGGGTTTGGACGGCGGTGGTGTAGATTTGCGCCTCTTTCAATAGGTGCTGTTGCCAATTGTTGAGCTCGGTCGCCCACTTCTGAAGTTGCGATTCCCCCTGCTGAATCTGCTGGATGGCATGAGCGCCTTGGGTCGGGTCATAGACGATGCCGCTACCGAACTGCGCGTGCGCGATTGGTGCGACCGCGGCTAGCAGGCCGAAAACGAATACGGAAATCCGCGATGCTTTCATGGTGAAACCTCCTTGAGGGCGCCCTGTGAGCGCCGGGCTATGGGTGAATGAATAAGGAACAGGACTCGAAACGCACCTCGATGCATTCCGGCGTCATGAACCAGTAGGGAGAGGGCTTGAGCGGTGATGGAACGTCGCAGCCAACCGTCAGAAGACAGGCGAGAACACAGAGGACGACGCGCATCAGATCACCCCCGGCACGTCGTGGTTTTCGTATGCTGGCAAGAGCATGTCCTGGGTGATGTAGACCTTGATGCGGTGGCCCTCGCGGATGGTGATGGTAGGCGGAACGTTGATGAAACGGTCAAGGACATTGGCGCCCGATTGCGAGAGGCCTGAAGCGATGCCGGCCCGGTATGCCTCGGAACCTGTTTCGTTGTACCCCTGATTGAGATTGGTGGCCTGGGCAGCTCCGGCGATGACACCCAGCGCGATGGAGGCGCCGAAGATCGCGGCGTAGTGGTTGTTCACCTTGTCCTTGAGGCCGGTTGCTCCGGCTTGATCGAGACCCCGGAACTGATCGAGATCGACCGAGTACCCATCGGGCATTAACAGACGATGGAAGGCGACGGCGAGTCGCTTCTGCCCGAGGTCGGCAACTTTCTGCACTTCGCCTAGGATGAAGCTGCCTTCTGGAATGAGTATGTGTTGGCGATCCTGGCTATAGACGGAGTTGGTCACCATGACCTTAAGCGGTCCAGAGAACTCTCCATCGAGACGATTGACGAGAACCGTGTCAATCGTCGTACCCTCAAAGACCACGTAGGGCTGACCGTGGGCAGAGTTGACGCTGACTTCCGGCGCGCGCTTGCTGCCGTTCGGAGTAGCGCCGGGAGTGGGCAGCTCGGCAGGCGTCTGCGGCACGCTCGAAGGGTGAACAGGAGTCAAGTCGCTGCCTGAGCTGGGACGGACAAGCGTGTCAGCGGGGTCCGTTGGAGAAGCCACTGGCTGCAGAGCATGGTCAGCGGCGGAGACGAGATTGGAGGCAAAGCGCGCTTTGAAAGCGAGTGCCTTCTCTGCCTCCGCAACCGGATCGCGCGGCGGCGCCGTCTCCGTCGGTGGCAACGGGGAGGCGGCAGACGCAACCCCTGTAGCGGGGGCGCTTGTAGCGGTCCCGGCGTTGACGGTGGCGGCGGTATTGTTGTTTCTGGCCTGCTGTTGTTGCTGGACCTGGCGCTGATCCGCAGTGAGATCCTGTTCCAGCTCCTGGATCTTTCGCTGGTTCAGGTCGGTTGACATTGCGGCCGAACTCCGCGAAGGTCCCTTCGCGGCAGGTGTGGCGCGGTTCTTTGAGAACATCACGGCCATCAGAATGACCATCGCGAGACCGGCAACGACATATCCCTGGGCCTGTTTGGGCACGACGCCCTCCGGTCCCACGCGTTTGTCGCGGAGTCTTGCCTTGGGCGAGTGCTCTTCCGGCGAAACTGCCGCCGCGTCCGTCTCGGGAATGGGTTTCTCTTCGTCCTTGTCCATCGGCATCACCTATTTGCCCTTCCGCTCGAAATTGAGCTTGTGCTTGCCGATTTCGAGGTAGCCCTGGTCAACCACCGTGGGGATGACGTAGGTACCGTCCTTCAACTGGAAGGTGATGAGATCGGGTTTGCCATCTTTCAGTTCGTACACGGCGAACTTCTCGGACGCCATGGATCGGATGTAGGTGAACTTGTCGTCGTGATAGATCGCGGTCACCGCGAAGGGTTTCTGGTTATGAAAGACATAGTCGAACTTCAGCGCCACGGTGGGATAGTCGGAGCGAAACTGCTCGACGGCCTGCGCGGCGCGGGATTCGGCAATTTGGGTTTGCGCGCGCGCCGCCTCCACTTCCCTCGTCGAAACCAATTGGTTTGCGCCGCTCGCCGCAGCCAGGGAAGACGGGTCAGACGGCTCAATCACCACCTTCAGATCGGGATCGGCGGTCTCGACTTCATCGAGCGTGAACGAGTAGACGGTACCCTTGTCGGTGATGAGATTGAGATTGCTATGAATGGCTGCTTTCGCCGGATGGAGAAAGCAATAGTTGCCAACGGTATCGATGATCCAGAAATCCTTGTCGCCCGTGGCAACTTCCAGGATTTTCTCGGTAGCTGGCAGTTGAATCAAAGTGGTGTAGCGCATCTTTGCGCGCACGCCGACGATATCGTTGACGTGATATTTGACGATGCGGGCCGACTGCTGACCCTGGGCAGCGATCGCGGCCAGGCCGAGCAGCAATGGGACAATCAGGGAACGCGCCATAAGTCTCCTTATCGGTTGAGTGGGTTGGGGTAGTCGTGGGCGAGCCGGATCAATCCCTGCTCCGGCCCAAAGCGTGCGAAATAATCGTGTTTGCGTAGGTTGTCACGGGCGTTGTTGGTCGAGATCCAATAGGTCAGGGCATCCACTTCAAGAACGAGCTTCTTGGTGCCGCGCGGCTGCATCAGGAGCAACTCGCGCTTGGGTACGAGCGATTCCAAGAGTTCCAGTTGGGTATCGTTCAACTGAAAGATTTCGGAGTAGAGCTTGCGGTCGATGTTCGGGTTGGACAGAAAGATTTTGGTGGGGCAGGACTCGTTGACGATGTGAAGCATGTCGGAGGCCGCGAGTTCCACGACCGACTGCGTCGCCAAAATCATGGCCGCGTTTTTCTTGCGCCATGTCTTTTCCGCGCGGGTGATCCAGTCCCGAATCGTGCGGTTCTTGAGAAAAATCCACGCCTCGTCGATCACGAACACCTTAAAGGTGGCCGTGTTTGCGGGCTTTTCGATCTCGGAAGATGCCCGCTGCAGCACATAGAACAGCAACGGCTCCAGGATGTCCGGGTAATCGGACCAGCCATCGAAATTGAAAGTCTGGAAGCGAGAGAACGTGAGAGTATCCGTCACGTTGTCAAAGAGGTGGCCGAACTGCCCTGCCCCGCTCGTACCGGAATTCGTCCAGCGATGCAGGCGCTCCCCCAGAGGGCCAAGGATGGACGCGACATTCGAGAGCGTCCGTATCTCGGCGGGCAGTTTGTAGGCGCGCTCGATCGCAGCGAAGAGCGCCTTTTCATCCTCTGGGGTCAGCTCGTAGCGTCCGCCGGATTCGACCAGCACTCGGAGGAACAAGTACAGAAAATTCAGGTTCTCATGCGTCGGCTCTAGCGAAAACGGATTGATGGTGAAGCCGGGGTTTTTCATGCCGACGTTGAGATAAGTTCCCCCGAAGGCGCGTGTCAGTGCCTCGTAGCTACCGCCAAGATCGAAGATGAAGGTGAGGGGATCGTACTTTTGGGCGGCCTGAAGAGTGGTGGAAAGCGTGAAGCTTTTCCCCGAGCCGGTTGCACCAAGCAGCAACGTGTGGGCTACATCCCCGCTATGGAGATTGAGGTAGTACGGCGTGCCGTGAGTTGATTCTAGGACTGCAAGATACTCACGCTCCAGATGCCGATTCCATTCGGAGCCGCTGTCTACGGTGAACAGGAACGACAGGTCGGCGTAGTTGGAGTTGAGCGCCCATTGCTGGCGGAGGTTGAACTGGCGGTTGCCGGGCACGGTGGCAAAGAACGCATTGAGCAGGTTGTAGCGTTCCTCGTACAGGAGTCCGTCGTGTTGGTTGAATAGCTTCTGGAACTCGGCGACGGCATGTTCCACTTTCACGCGGTCCTGGTCATAGATCACAACCGACAACGTGAACTCCCCGAAGTTCTTGCCCTCCATGCCAATAGCGGTGAGAGCGTTGCCGAGCTCAGCGACGGCAGCGGCTTTCGCGTCATCGACCAACTCGTCGTGCGGGCCGACGTTCTGTCGGTCCTGCAAATTCGAGACGAAGCTGGTTTTGGAGTTGTGATAGTGGCGGCGGCGTTTCTCGATTTCCTTGCGGGCCTTCGCGTTATCGACCGGATGCCATTCGCTGACGACGTGAAAATTGGCCGCGATATCCAAGAGTCCTTGCAACAGCAAGGGCCGCGTTTGGCTCGGCAGTTCTTTCAGGGTGAGAACGCGGAGATAGTCGTCGTCCAACCGCAGAAGTCCGCGATGGGCTTCTAGTTCCGAGTCGCAGACCTGCCAGTCGAGGTGCCGCGCGCCGCCGAGCGGAGCCTCGTCGATTTTGGAGGGGCGGAAATTGACGAGACGCCGGACGAGCCGGAAGGTCCTCTCCGCCCCAAGCAGCTCGACCGTGGTGAGATCGCTGAGCTGCCCACTCAAACTCTGCACTTTTTGCTGTAGGCGCGACCGGTCGCGCTCGATTTGCGCCGAGATCAGCGTGCGCTCTTGGTTGGCGGAAAACAGTGCCCGCAAAGCGCGCAACGACGAGCGCGGATGCTTGGGTAACTGCGTCACTGCGTCGAGGAGTCCGGTCTTGGCATGATGGCCGTCGACCATCACGACCCAGTAAATCTCGATGCTGTAGAGGCGATCAGCCTTCGATTGGAGAAAGGCGACGCGCTGTTCTACCGCCGCACGCACCAGCGGGCTCTCATATTCGACGTGAGGAATTCGAGGCCGGTTGTGTTTGAAGAGGATCTGATAGAGACGGCACCGATCGTCAAGTGAGCGCACCGCGGCTTCCAGCCGTTTGACCACATAGTCGCGTCCGGCGTGGTCAAGACTCTCGTAATCGATCCCGCCGATATGGAGCGCCGTGCCTAAGTCACCGGACTTGGTAAGAAACGAGTGCTCATCCCAGAAGCCATAGAGGTTCAGATGAGCGGCGAACGATCCCGCTTCCTTCCAGTCCTTCGTGATGTGGTCAATTCTGAGCATTTCGGTTCCTGACCGTGACCTCTGCGGGTTCCCATTTCATCGGGTCGTATCGTCTGCGAAACTTGCTGGAGTTGAAGAGCACGCGCAGAATCTCAACGTCGTGCTTGGTCGCAATGCGGGCGATTATGACGCCCGCGATGAACAGGCCAATTCCGCCAACGAGCGAATGCAACAAAGAGAAGATGGCCCCGCCAGAAATCAGAGCGACGAAGAACAATCGCCGCTCTGCTCCTAGAACGGTCAGCGGACGGTTCATCGCCTTAAACACCGGGTTGACTCTGCCGTCCGCTGCCTTCGACATGGATCACCTCCTTTCTTTGCTGGTCTAGCCGGGAAACAGCCAGGCCATGAAGTTCACGGCGCCGACGGCCATGCCGACGCCGAAGACGATGCCGGCGAGAGTGCGCTTGGACTGGCCTTCGCCATAGGCGAACATCAGTCCACCGACCACGATGGCGACCAGCGACAGCCCGGTCGCAATCGTGCCGGTGAATGCCGTTTTGAGAACATTCACAGCGTTGTCCCAAGGATCGTTGCCGGTGCCCTGGGCATATGCCGGTACGGTCGCGAGGAAGATCGTCATAGCTAAGATCAGGAATGGCAGTGGCAGCCTTTGAGCGCGCTCCTCGACTCGCCGCCGGCGAGACGCTTTCGTTGGAAATCGATTGGGTGGCATTTAGAGTCCTCTGGTTTCAAGATTCCGGCGAGTTGCAGCTCCCCGGTTCGGATGTCAGGAGTTAAAATAGGGCGGATTACGCGACGCGGTGTGGAAGAGTTTTCCGGGTGGAATCCCAAAATTCCGTTGCGGATAGGCCTCCCTAGACCGGGACCGTGAGGACGAGAGTGGAACGGTAGGCAAAACAAAAAAGAGCGTCCGGCTTCAGTTGCCGGACGCTCGAATTAGGACCAGATATTCCTAGGCCGCTGGTGCGTCCACAGCCGGTACTGGTTCGGGGACGATTCCCCCAAGAATCACGGCAGCGGTGTGCTGAACGACTTCCAGACTTTCTTGCAGAAGCTTTGCGTCTCCATGCCAGAGCCGGATGTAATCCTGAGCGGAGGTTCCGTGGTCCAGCCCGACCGCTTGGCAAACCACAAACGCAACCGCCTCGGCTTCGGTTTCCCGCACGGGCTTGGTTGTCAAGGTGCGACGTTCGCCGTGATGGAGCATCTCGTGAGCGATCTCATGCGCCAGCGTGGAAAATTCCTCGGCAGGTTGCATCCCGGATAACAAGGTGATCTTTCCGCCAAAGGACAAGCCTTTGGCGGGTGCGATCCGTTCGGAGTAGTTGAGCGTTACTCCTCGGGCTGCGACGAACTTTACGAGGCGTTCGCGGTAGCCGCTCACATCGCCCTGCACTTCTGTCAGCGCGGGCAATTCCTTACCTTCGGTCTGGCCGATGTCGAACACATACACGGCCCTGAATCCGTAGAGTTGCGCCGGACTCTCCTTCGCGTCTGCGGTCGGCTCAGCCTCGCCGTTGGTCTTTTTGCGGCCGACCATCGGGGCAAGAATCAGAATGCCTTTCTCGCCTCTTTTCACGAAGCGGCCAAGCGAGTTCCATGTGCGAATCCCTGCGACGTTGGTTGCCTGTGGTTTTTGCCGGGCAATCAGCATGATGTTGCCAAAGCTGTAGTGATGAAACCGGGCCATCGCGCTGAGATACTGCGTCAACACTTCACTCTCACCCGACTCCAAAGCTGCGACCAGATAGCTGACTGCCTCGTTGGTTTTGTTCTTGATCTCTTCTAATTTCATTGTTTTTTCCCTTCTGCCGGTGTCGGCTTGTTTTTTCTTTCATTTGGAGCGGCAGCGAGGAAAAACAAGGCGACACGGGCGAAGGGACGAAACGGAGCCGGACGGAGGGTGGCAGGGCGTGAGGGAAAGCGCGGCGAGTGCCAAACGGGTTTGGTTTATGTTTGGCGCGAAACCGGCGCAGTCCGAAACGCCCGTCCGAGCCGCGGCCAAGCGGCGGTCCACCCGGAAGAGGGCGAAGTGGGAAGAAGACGCGAAGCTACCCTTAAAGGAATCAGGACTCAGCCGCATGTGTCCCAGAAGAACACTGAACTTATCCTCATCAAGCACAATTTCATCGAGATGGCTTGTTAGCTTGGGCCAATCGAGATTTTCTAAGGCGTCCTTCGCAACCTTCTTTTTCAATTGCGCTGTTTGAGCCATCGCAAATTGAACGCCCCGGGCTGCTTTGGGTGCCTCCAGGATAGTCGTGTTTTCTGTCAGAGTTTTTTTCGGTGGTACAACGACGAGCACCGTCACTCCGGCGTAGGCTTGTTGACGCCAGCGACGGTTCACTATGGTCAAGCGGAAAATATTCTGCGGCAACGCCAGGATGTGCTCGATGTTGCTTACCAACTTCATCCGGAGCGCTTCGTACGAAGCGCTCCCAAACCAACGGCCCTTCCCAGCCAAGTCTGGATTAACAAGCCGATTTGCACTCCGGAACCGCTGCCTGGAGGAGGCAGATGAAACAGCGGTAGTGGGTCAATTTGGACGGGAGGCAAAGGAGTTCGTAAGTCCTTGGAGCAAAGCGGGAGGTATGCTTGATAAAATCGCGACATGCAAACCGTGTGGAAGCAGGCTGTTGGTTGTTGCTTCGCCATTTCAGTCTTGGTTCAGTGCGGCTGTAACGATGGGCAGCGGGAGAGAAATGTGGGGAAAGTGACACCGCCTCTTGCGGTTGAGACGGAGGCGCTCAGGGAAGCGTACGCCGCATTCAACCGGAACGATATTCGGGCAACCGTTAAGGCACTTGACCCTCAGATCGAGTGGACTGAACCTGCCGAGTTTCCGGGAGGCGGGACATATCACGGGCACGCCGGAGTACAGGCGTACTTGTCACAGTCGCGCGCGGCTTGGTCCGAAGGAAGCAGCGAGCCGGAGCGGTTCATCGTTGCTGGCGATAAAATCATTGTGTTCGTTCATGTGCGAGTGAGACTTAGAGACAGCGGGGAATGGCACGAAAGGCGTCTAGCTGATGTCTTCACCTTCCGTAACGGCAAGGCCATTCAGATGCGTGCATTTGCCGACCGGCGGCAGGCTCTCGAATGGGCTGGAGTCAAAGGCTCCGATGCAAACTGACCCACTGCCGAAACAGCAGCGATCTAGCTTGGAAAAGCGCTTGAGGAGGGACAGAAGCGGGGATACTGTGGGTCGACCCAGTCGGCGATTCGCCTCGCTAGGCGATCCTGGCGCGAAATTTCTTTTCGGAAAACCCAACAAATGAAAAACTCATTAAATTTCGCGAGCACCTGTCTCAAAGTCGTTGACACGCGCCGAGTACTCCCCAAGCGGGGCACTTCGGGCAGGCGAATTCTACGCCCGAGAGATGCAGGGCGCCGAAGACCGCCAAGGGGATGGAAGGCTAACCGAGGTTCCGAACAATACCAGTCAACGAACTCATCGATGGCGTGAGGATAACCCCGCTTTGCGTCTGCTGAGTTGAGGCTGTTCAACACCGCGGCCTTGGCGTATTCAAGGTCGGGCAACCGAAGGACAGACTTGGCGCTACCGCGTTTTCCTTCTGGAACTTGGCTTCTGCTTCATGACCGGTGGCCTCCGTGCCACCGATCAATGATCAGAGCAGTGCCGAGACCGTAAGGTGAGAGTTGCCCGTCATCCGCCCGAGCACCACGCCAACCAAGCGCAGAGCCCACACGTGCACAACCAGGCGCCAGCTTCAGAACAACACTGTCGTGGTCCTAGTTTCGTGACAGGTTGGCAGGTGGCATTTTAATCCGTGCGTGGCGTCGCGTTGGCGAGCGCGAGAATCGCTCCGGCAAACAGCAGCGTGTCGAAAAAGTAATTGATCCCCTCAACCTTGACGGCAGTGCTCGGGTCGGCCAGCGCCGCGATCAGAATCGGCCCATAGATGAACAAGACCAGCAGCACAATCCAGGTGCCGAGATACGTTGCCGCCATCCGCGTCTTCCTGGCCAACAGAATGCTTGCCCCGGCAACCAGAAGAATTGTGCCTGTCAGATAGCTTATGAGCAGGTGCCCCGGAATCCACGCGGGCATCAATTTTTCGAGCGGGACTCCGGGAACGTTCGCTGGGTGCAGAAAATGCTCAACGCTATAAAATATAGCGGCGATCGCGATCACCACGCGGCCCACGGTTATCAGCTTGCTTCCGCCTTGCCCGCGCATAGCGTTTCCCGCAAGAATCCAGCCCCCGCCCCGCCGAACAACATTTCGCGGAGGGTCAAGGTCCATCCAAACCTGTCTCCGGGGCTGGCGAGAGCTCCCGGTATGTCCAACATCGCCACAAAAAGAAACATCGCGATCCCGAACAGCAGGCCGGACCAGCGCACCTGAATTTTTGTGGCAATGCTCAAAGACGCGGCCAGCAGCGCAAAGCCGAAGAAATACGCCCAAAACAACCGCCACGGCATATAGGAGGGCACCATGGGCATGAGGGATTCCGCGGCCGCGAGATGCAGGGCGCCGAAGACCGCCAAGGGGATGGCGAAACACAAGTTGCTCAAGGCTACGATCTTGTCCAGGCCGCTGGCCCGCGCGATATCGGTCTTCGCAGCCAACAGCGCAACAAGGAAAAGTAGGATGCCGGCGCTGCACATCGAAACCACCGTGCGAGAGATCTCAAGAAATGTGGCGAGAATGGTTGTGTGCATGTGGATGCCAAGCGTATGCTCGCGTGCTCTATCTTGGGCACGTTTTCCCGGGTCAATATAGCTTCAAATTGTACAACGAAGAGTAGGTGAGGATATTTTTTTGCGAAGCTGGACAGACGCCCGACCTGAAGCGCGCCCTGGGCTACTTTCTCCTCCAACTATTTACCTCAGGATGCGTACCGCCGATGGCTGGATTGGCTGGACCAGTACCTGAAGAAGCCGCCAATTCGCGGTTTGTCGCTAGCCCTTGGAGTCGGCCCCACAAGCGCTAACATAAGATGGATTCACTTCCGAATCGAGTGTTAGGCTCACGTTTGTTGCAACGGTGCGTCGAAGAAGTGGGGATCGCTGGGCGGGAAAACCCGATGTCAGGAGCTTCGAACCTCAGCGAAGTGCGCTTAGTCGTTTTCACCCTACTCGCAATCGTCAGCGCAGGAGCGCAAACAAGCGTTCCAGCACAAGAGCGCTGCGCTAAGGCTGCCACACCCTGGATGAGGGCTCTGTTATGGTGGATAGGTGGTCATGTCCGAAAAGCGCGAGTCTCCGCTTTGAGTGGGTGAGAAAATCCAACTATGGAACTGCCTGATCGGGAAATATGTTATCGCGCCTTACAGACCCGAGATGCGCGTTTCGATGGACTGTTGTTCGTCGCGGTTACTTCCACCGGAGTGTATTGTCGGCCTGTCTGTCCAGCCCGAACCCCGAAATTCCAGTACTGCCGCTTCTTTGGCTCCGCCGCAGCGGCGCAGGAAGCGGGATTTCGCCCGTGCTTGCGTTGCCGGCCCGAGACCGCTCCGGACTTAGCCTCATGGCGCGGAACTTCGAACACCGTTTCCCGGGCATTAGCTCTTATCGCCGATGGGGCCCTGGATAGTGAAGAGGCAAACGTTGCGGCGCTGTCAGAACGTCTTGGTGTAGGAGAACGTCAACTCCGGCGATTGTTCCTAAAGCATCTCGGGGCCTCGCCCATCGCAGTCGCACAGACTCGGCGGGTGCTCTTTGCCAAGCAGCTCATTCATGAAACGCGGATGCCAATGACCGAAGTCGCGTCAGCCGCGGGATTTGGTAGCGTGCGCCGCTTTAACGAAGTATTCCGCAATCTGTTTCACCGTTCTCCGAGTGCCTTGCGACGAGAAGACAGCGCAGGTTCACTACCTGCAAGAACGGGTGTAACTCTCCGCTTGCGCTATCGACCACCCTACGACTGGGATTCCATGCTTGCTTATCTAGAGGCGCGTGCGATCCCAGGCGTGGAAGTCGTCGAGAACAGGTGTTATCAACGGACGGTTGAGATCGACGGTTCTGTCGGATTTGTCCAGGTCGTTCATCTACCTCAACAGCAGAGCCTGGCGGTTACGATCCGTTTTCCCCGTGTTCTTTCGCTACCTGCAATTGTGGTCCGAGTGCGACGATTGTTCGATACAGGCGCAGACATCGAGACCATTGATGAGCATCTCTCTCGCGACGTGGTGCTCGCGCCGCTCGTGGCGCAACGTCCTGGTCTGCGTGCGCCGGGTGGATGGGATGGATTCGAACTAGCCGTGCGGGCGATTCTTGGGCAACAGGTAAGCGTTGCCGCGGCTCGCCGTCTTGCTGGAGAACTTGTGGTGCGCCACGGTCGGCCTCTGCCGGTCGCTCGTGACGGTCACGGTAGCTTGTCACATGTATTTCCTACACCTGAACGTTTAGCGACGGCAGAATCCTTAGGACTTGGCATGCCTTCTGCGCGCCAATCGTCATTGCAGGCGTTAGCGCAAGCTGCAGTGGCGGATGCAAACCTATTTCGTCCGTTCGGGACAATCGAAGAAGCCATCGCGCGATTTCGATCGATCCGCGGAATCGGCGAATGGACGGCACAATACATCGCATTGCGTGCCTTACGCGAGATGGATGCATTCCCGGCGTCTGATGCTGGTCTGCTTCGCGGTGCGGCATTAATCGGCGGAATCCAGTCTAGTCCAGATAGCCTTCTCAAGCGCGCCGAATCCTGGCGGCCTTGGCGCGCGTACGCAGCGCAGCACCTGTGGGCAGCTCAAGCCGTCGTGAATCCCAACAGGAGGAGCATATGACTGAGGTCTTGCAGTTGTTGGTCGACCGGATCGACACCCCGATTGGCAAGATGCTTATTGTTGTGGACCGCGACGGAAATCTGCGTGCCGTGGATTGGACGGACCAAGAAGCGCGTATGCACCGTCTCCTACGCCTTCAGTACGGCAAGAACGGATTCCGGCTCGAGCCCACTCACAATCCGAATAGTCCGACGGATGCCATCGGCAGGTACTTTGCAGGAGAACTGGCGGCGATCGACGCGTTGCCGGTGAAAACCGGGGGTACGCCCTTCCAGCGTGAAGTCTGGCGAGCATTGCGAGATATCCCTTGTGCCACGACGATGTCTTACGCGCAGCTTGCTAAGAGAATCGGCCGCCCTGCCGCGGTTCGTGCCGTCGGGCTTGCCAATGGTTCAAATCCGGTTGGAGTCGTCATCCCGTGCCATCGCGTCATCGGATCTGACGGGTCGCTCACCGGCTACGGTGGAGGTATCGGACGCAAGCATTGGCTTTTGGAGCACGAAAAACGAATCCACCAGCAACCGGATACGGGTGGGGCTTGATGACCGTGCACGACAGAGGAGAGGAGACATGGTGAGCAAAGTTAATCTTGCTGAAAAGCTGGCGCAAATAACGGACTACTGGAAACCGCGGATTCTTTGCGAGTTGAATGGCCAGGAACTTAAGCTCGCTAAGGTTCGCGGAACCTTCGTCTGGCATCATCACGAAAACGAGGACGAGTTGTTATTGTGCCTGGCAGGTCGGTTGCGGATTCAGTTCCGCGATAGCTCCGTCGAGCTTGGAGCAGGGGAGTTTTGCGTGGTACCCAAGGGGATTGAGCATCGCACTTCGGCTGACGACGAAGTCCACCTTCTTGTTTTCGAGCCAATCGGTACCCGCAACACCGGGAATGTGGAAGACCCAAAGTTCACTACGGTTGACGTCCCGATTTAGTTTTCTACAGGAATATGCAAGTTTCCTTTATGCGGAACTGAAGGGCGTGGTTTGCAAATGACCAGGCCAATCTTAAGAAGCTCGTGCCAAAGGAAATCATCCTGAGCAACAATGGCCAGGAGGAGTGGGAGCATCGCACCGAGATCTGAGAAAGCGTAGAGAAGTTTGCCGCTAATGGCGGCAAGTTGATCCGTCTCTCCTTTCCTCGCCGTAGTGATTCGGAAGGACTAACCAGTGCATCTTGCCACCACCTCTAGCGCACCCAGTACCGACGTTACGCCCCACATCGGTTCGGGAACCAGATTCTCGTCGATCGACATATTCCGGGGTCTAATCATGGTCTGGATGGCGCTTGATCACACCCGTGACTTCTTTACAAACGTTCGATTCGAGCCGGAAAACATCAATCTCACCTGGCCAGGACTGTTTTTCACCCGCTGGATCACTCACTTCTGCGCACCAATGTTCTTTCTTCTCGCCGGCACTGGCGCATTCCTCTATCGCAATAGTACAGGATCAGTGGGGAAGGTTTCGCGCTTTCTCTGGACGCGGGGGATCTGGCTCGTCATTCTGGAATGGACGATCATTGAGTTCGCCTGGACCTTCGTGCCCTGGATATTTGGTGGCGTGATCTGGTCACTGGGCCTAAGTATGGTAATACTGGCAGCCCTCGTGTGGCTGCCAGAATGGGCAATCCTGACATTTGGTCTTGTGCTTGTCGCGCTGCACGATCTATTCGACGCTGTTCAGCCCGCACAAATGGGTTCCTTCGGCGGGCTATGGGTTCTGCTGCACCGTCGTGGCTTGGTACCGGGCACCAACTTTTTCGTCCTGTTCCCTCTCGTCCCTTGGGTCGGGGTAATGGCGTCTGGCTACGTGTTGGGGAGCGTCATGCTCAAAGCGCCGACAGTTCGACAGCGAATTCTGTTGTTTCTTGGCTCGGCGCTCACGGTGGCGTTTGTCGTTCTGCGCGGGTTGAACGCATACGGAAATCCGCAAGCCGGGGTAGCCGCCAGCTCCCCCGGAGAGTGGCACCCGCTTCCTGCAGTTTCCATGACGATCGTCTACTTCCTTGACGTCGAGAAATACCCCCCATCCTTGCAGTTTTTGCTCATGACCGTTGGACCTTCTCTCCTGTTGCTTTGGTGGTTGGATCGTTTTGGGCATAAGCCCTTTACAAAGAAACTCGCTGATCCTCTCCTGATCTTCGGACGCGTGCCAATGTTCTTCTACATACTGCATCTCTACGTAATTCACCTGCTGGCAATTGTCACGGCGTACATCTTCCGCCAGCCCGTGAATTGGCTCTGGCATGGCACTTTCTGGATGAATAGTGTCCCCGACGACTATGGCCAGAGCATCTTTTTTGTTTACGCGATGTGGCTCATGGCCATCGTGATGCTCTACTTCCCCTGCCGCTGGTTCGCGGAATTGAAGCAGCGACGAAAAGACTGGTGGTTAAGTTATCTGTAAGGATGGAGGTTCGCGCCTAGGATCGGCTCCGATAATTCAGCTGCGAAGGATTCTGTTGTGATCGACAAGCAGAATCGAAGAAGAAAACTCTCTGACGCCAACAAAATCTCGCATGCCGCTCTGGAGTTTTGTCCGCTGACGACCAAGAACTGGCCGGACATTGAGAAACTCTTGGGGCCGCGCGGCGGATGGGGAGGATGCTGGTGTATGTGGTGGCGCCTTCGCCGGGCCGCGTTTCAAGAAAATAAGGGCGATCGAAACAGGCGGGCTCTTCGTCGAATCGTCGCTTCGAAGAAAGCCGTGGGGGTGCTGGCCTACTTGGGCGGCAAACCTGTGGGTTGGTGTGCTGTGGCCAAGCGCGAGGTGTACACCCGTCTGGCAAATACTCGCGTGCTTAAGCCCGTGGATGCTCAGCCGGTCTGGTCTGTCTCGTGCTTTTTTGTGAAGCCTGAATACCGTCGGGCCGGCTTAAGCGTCGCGCTACTAAAAGCCGCCGTGGATTACGCTATCCAAAATGGCGCCAAGATCATCGAAGGGTATCCGCAAGACGCCCACAAGAACATCCCCGATGCATTCGCTTGGACTGGTCTTCTCCCTACGTTTTGCCAAGCCGGATTCGAGGAAGTGGCAAGAAGGTCGCCACGTAGGCCGATCATGCGAAAGGATGTCAGCGCGTGAGGAAACCGCGATGACATCTAGCTCGCGAGGCGTCAAGGAGGCGGGCTGGCTGGCAGCGCTCCAAACCTTAGAACGACTGTGAGAACCGAGACTCCAGGAACTCGCCAAGTTTCGCAGTCGCCTTAAATTGCAGAATCGGCTTTGAACGCTGAGGTGAATGCGCTAGAGAGACTCCAGATTGTGCGGGACCGAAATTCCTTGTGCTTCGGTTCGAAATAGAGGTTGTGCGCGGTCCGGGCCAGATGGTTCGGAGCTTCCAGGTCGGTTCCCGGGTAGAAAAAGATCGCAACCGCCATAGATCCGATCGTACTGTGAGGACAATTTTCGTTCAGAACCGGCTTTGACCTGCGAAGTGACCCCAGTCCAAGTCCGATCTGTACTGGTACTCCCGCCATTTGGCGATCTTTCCTCCTTCAACTTGAACTGTAACGATGCCGTGGTATCGGTGGTTCATCTGGAAGGTAAACTCTCCGAATCCGACCTGTTCTTTTTTGTTGAAGGCAAGGTGATGCCACTGCATATGCATCGGTGGGCTCGGCTTCGTCTGCCCTCCAAAAAAGTTGTATATGGCGGATCTGCCGACATACACCTGACGATTCGGAGGCTCGATGTAGACCGCATTCTCGGCGAAACAGTCCGCGGCTTTACGGGCGTTGCCTTCGTTCCAGCCGTCGGAAACTGTTCTCATCAGAGAAAGGAACTCGTCCTCACCAATTGTCGTTGCAGGCGCACGGACCTGACCTACACACACGGTGGATAGAAACGCGACTAGCAATGACACTGTGTGAACTGAGAATGTTCGCGTCATGGGTACTTCCCCTCAATGTGCCCTTGGCAGGATGCGGAAAAACTCGATAATTTGGATGTGCGCCAAGTGCCAGGCTTGTTACGTGACCAAGTTCGCAACCAATCCCAAGAACTCCTCTGGCGCTTCCAGCATCATAGTGTGCCCAACTCCCGGCTGTACCGTCATGCTTGCCGCTCGGCAGAGCACCGATTCAGGCACGCTCCATCCAGCTCGGGAACGCTCACCTGCAAACAGGTGCATGGGAATTCCAGAATCGAGAACTGCATGGACGTCATCGAGATAAGATGCTTGGGAAGTCGTCTCAATCACTGATTGCACCATAGCCTTGATCGTTGTGGCGGGCTGGGCATGCAATCCCCGGCCCGCGATGGCAACTCGCTCCGGTGTAGGTTCAATCCCTTCAGGTGATAACCATTGGCCGGTTTTGTGTGATCGCTGAGGTTGAGTGACAATTTACCCCTGAGCTGCGCGATAGCATCTGGGTATTGCTCCAAATCTACATTTGGATTTCGGTTATGCTCTGATCCTCTTAAAAAGCCGGTTGAGGCGCTTCCGGCGCGATAAGAGCAAATAACCCAAATCAGCAACAACTCAGGTTACCCGGACGGAATCGCTAAAGTATGAGCTGCTTCAATTACGGGCGTTTTGATCCGCTAGCCACTTCTCCGTGCGACTTTCGAGTAGATCAAGCGGCATGCTTCCGCCGTTCAGCATTTCATCGTGGAAGGTGCGGATATCAAACTTCGGTCCTAATTCTTTGCCGGCGCGCTCCCGAAGTTCAAGGAATTTGAGCTGGCCAACCTTGTAGCTACAAGCCTGTGCCGGCCACGCAATGTAGCGATCGACCTCTGACTGGATAGTGGGCTCATCGACCGCGTCAGATCTTCGCATAAAATCAACAGCCTGATCGCGCGTCCATCGCTGCGTGTGAATTCCCGTATCAACTACCAGACGTACACTACGCCAAAGTTCTGATGAAAGGCGACCGTAGTCCGAAACGGGATCTTGATAGAATCCCACTTCTTTGCCAAGATGCTCAGCATACAGGGCCCAGCCTTCGACGAAGGCAGTGAAACCTAACCCTTGTTGCCGAAATTTCGGCAGTCCGGTGAGCTGTCGCTGGATAGAGAGCTGCATATGATGTCCTGGAATGCCTTCGTGGTAGGCGATGGCCTCGTCGCCAACCAGTGAGCGCTCAGCGAAATTGGATGTCGCCACGACGATCCGCCCGGGACGTGTTCCGTCGGGATTACCGGCCACGTAATGAGTCGGAGCGGCTGCCTGAAAAGCCGGTATCGCTTCCACTGTGAGGGGGGACTTCGGTTGCATCGTGAACAGCTCCGGGAGCTTGAGGCGCATCTTCCCGACGTAATGCCGAAAATCATCGAGGATCTGCTCGGCCGAGGTAGGAATGTATTTGGGATTGGTTCTAACGGCAGCCCGGAACGAGGTGAGGTCCGTGAAACCTTCCTTTTTCGCAATCGCCAACATCTCGGCTTGGATCCGGTCCATCTCCCGCAGTCCGAGTTTGTGTATCTCTTCTGCAGTCAAATTCGTCGTGGTTTGCTCGTAAATGGCATTCTGATAGCGCCTCTCGCCATCCGGCAGAGAAGTGACTGAAAGAGGGATGCGTCCCTGAGGCGCGTATTCGGTCCGGACAAAATCAGCGAACGACCTATAAGCGGGGATTACGTCGCTATTTACCGCATCTGTGATTTGCTGGGTCAAGCGCTTCTGGTCTTCCGTCGATACGTCTGCAGGATACTGCTTAGTCGGCTTCAAGAACGGATCTTCGTCGATGATGCCCTGGCATTGGCGCGGTATTTTTTCCAGCAGGAACCGCACGGGCATGAGTTTGTCTTTCATACCCGAACGAAGCACTTCGACGTTCTGATTAAGGACACGAGGGATCTGGTGAAGGCGAGCGATGTAGTCTTTGTAATGCTTGGCAGAGTCCAGTGGAACAGAGTTCGGAAGGTCTGCGAGTTCGATGTGAATGCCATCAAGTTGGTTGAGTGGCATCTCATATTCCTTGAGCTTGAAATCTGTGATACGTCGCTCGAGGCCGCGTACCAGCAGATCGTGGGAAAGTTCGTCCTGCTCGGGGAAACCTTCCGTTGAGATCGCCTGAAGTCGATGTAGAAAGCTTTCGTTAATGCGTTCGCGCCGTACGACGGCAGCAAGTGAGTGGTCAGTGAGCCGGTCGTTATAGCGATAGTCACCGATATCCGTTGCTTTCTCCGGAAATTCATGCAGAACGGATTCGTATTGCTCGTCAAAAAGAGCATTCTGCGTCGCAAGGCGCTCCACAACTGATTTCATCTTCTTGTCTGGCGCGGAATTGGAAACCGCTGCCAATGAAAAAATGAGGGGGAAAATCACAGTTTGTTTTAGGTACATAGCACTTCTCGACTCAGACAAGCTCACTGGTGTCGATTCTAGACTTGAAAACTGCGGTGATCAAATTAGGCATGGTCCGGATGATCACAGCCTTCGGGCATCGCCTCTTGAGACGTGTGCAGATTGTTGCGCTGAAGTGGAGAAGCCACATTTCGACTGGACTAATTTCCGGGGGGCAGGTCACGTCCGATCAGCCAGGGCGCTGTGGGGACGCTCGCGATTGTAATGCTCGCGGAACTTCGCTAGCTTCCGCCGCGCATCATCTAGCGATGAGAACCACTCCACGTTCAAACACTCGTCGCGGAGCCGGGCCGTTGAAACTCTCGATGAATCCGTTCTCCACTGGACGGCCTGGCCGGATGAAACACAACTGCACTTCGTGACTCATCGCCCAGGCTTCGAGAGCACGACTGCAGAACTCGCTGCCGTTGTCCACGGTGATACTCTCCGGCAATCTGCCTCGTTCCGGCTTCGCGCCTTCCAGCAGTTGCGCCACTTTTGCTCCTGTTATTGAACGATCGGCTCCCAACCCAACACGCTCCCGCGTGAACTGATCCACCACCGTCAGGATGCGGAACGAACGCCCATCGGCCAACTTGTCGCTCACAAAATCCATGCTCCAACACTGGTTCGGTCGCGTGGCAACACCGCTCGGGACGGGCCGTCGTCGCGCCATCTTCCGTCGTTGCTTCGTGCGCACGATCAGCTCTTCCTCTCGATACAGCCGGTAAATGCGCTTTGCATTCACATGCCAGCCTTCACGCCGCAGCAGCACCGTCAACCGCCGATAGCCGTAGCGCACGTGCGTGCCCGCCAGTTCCCGCAAGCGATGCCGCAGAACTTCATCGAACACCTTCCGGCTCTGGTAGCGCAGCGTTCCGATTCGAACTTGCCGATAAAGACGGTGGTACCGAAAGTAGTAGGCGTGCACGAGGGGCTACCGGTCGGCGTGTCCACCGCGGACAACGAGGCCGGTTGGCGAATGGCTTTAGCAGGCTGCGGAAAAACTCGGTTTCTTACCGGCAGGTCTGCAACATAGGTGTCAACGGCCATCGTCGGTAGATTGGGCGATGCGCGTTGCCGCCTCCGTGATACGCTCCGGACGGAGAGTTGAATGTCAGCCGTTCGCAAATTTGTGACGCCCGTTCTTGTAGGTGTCGTCATCTTTGTCGCGGACTTGTTCACATTCTGGTTTGTTTGGGCTGAGGCTGACGCCGTACCCGCCGCGCACACCGCATTCTGGCCGCGAATAGCATGGCCCATCGTTTCCTTTCCGGTGTTTTCGGTTACGACCAAGAACTTCGCCACCGTCTACTTCTGGGAACTGGCGGTTCTGAACGCTTTCCTTTGGGCGTGTGCGACTGCGTTCATAGCATGGAAAGCGAGTGACCGCAAAGCGGCCCGATAAGAGTGCATCTGACTCCGCACCAAGAGTTACTCTTGTTTCCACAGTGCGAACTGATAAGAAGAAGGCATGCGCGGAAAAGACGAGCAACAGTTGGACGTGTTCAGCTACATCAACCCCGAGCAGCGAGTTCCGCAGGACCATCCGCTGCGTTCGCTGCGTGCCATGACCGATGAGGCACTACAAAAGTTGAGACCCCGGTTCAACAGCTTGTACGCCAAGACTGGTCGGCCATCGATTGCGCCGGAGAAGTTGTTACGGGCGCTTCTGCTGCAAGCGCTCTACTCGGTTCGAGCGAGCGCCTGCTCGACGGGGACATTGCCGAAGCTTTCTTTCAAGCTGTGCTCCAGCAGGCACGCGAGCGGAGTCTGCTCTCGGATGAACACTTCACCGTGGATGGAACGCTACTGGAAGCGTGGGCGAGTGTGAAGAGTTATCAACGCAAGGATGCCAAGGACGCCGTTCCTCCGGACGATCCCGGCAATGCGACGGTGGACTTCCACGGGGAGAAGCGGTCGAACCAGACGCACGTATCGAAGACTGACCCGGATGCGAAGATGGCACGCAAAGGCAAGGGCAAAGAAGCGAAGCTGAGTTACAACGGGAATCTGCTAGTGGAGAACCGCAACGGCATGATCGTGAACACAGAAGTGTTCGAAGCCAACGGAACGGCCGAACGTGATGCCGCGCTGGCGATGTTGGAACAGATTCCGGGAACGAAGCAGGTGACCGTGGGCGGCGACAAGGCATACGACACGGCGGATTTCGTGGCCGAGTGCAGAAACTTAAAGGTCACGCCGCACGTGGCACAAAACCTGGAGCGACCCGGTGGGAGCGCGATTGATGCCCGCACGACACAGCATGCTGGGTATGCCATCAGTCAGAGGAAGAGGAAACGCATTGAGGAGTGTTTCGGATGGCTGAAGACGATTGCGCTGTTGCGGAAAGTTCGGCATCGCGGAATCTTCAAGGTGGGATGGAACGTCACCTTTGCTGCGGCCGCCTACAACTTGGTCCGTATGCGGAATCTGGCGATTCAAACGACGTAAGCCAAGATCGCAGTGCGTTCGCGGGCGCGAAAAAGGAATCGCGAGCTACCCGCGTAAACAGCCAAAACTCTTCCCTGCGGCACACAATCGAGGAGCCTGGAGAGAATCTAAGTTGCATCATCCCTTTTTCCGCAGCCTGTTAGGGAGGCTCGCGTCGCTCATCACCTCAGCATAAAACTCTAGAAATCCGGTCCATAGCTTCCGTGACACCCGGGCCTTAGATGGTTATTAAGCCACGAGACAGCCGCGTGCGCCGGTGCAGATATCAAGCTTTTGATGCCGCAGTGAATCATGGGTCGATGTATCTGGACAACTACGCTTTGGACTTGAACGAAAACCGCGTGGAAGTAACCAGCTTGGCCTGCAAGTCCTCGGCCTCCAGCTGACTCAATAAGCGCTTGGAATACGAGATTAAGAGTTCTTCGTGAAGTCCCGACGGTAGCTGGGCGCTCGTCACACTTCCACCCGGATTTAATTTAAGAAGGTAAGATAAGCTTAGAGCCGAGTCCAGCGAGGGAGCGCGGAGAATCACGACACCTCGGAAGCCTTCGTCGCCGAAAAAGGTCAACTGAAAAAAGTCACCCGTTGTTCCCGACCAGTTCTTAAGCTCGGAAGAGGCGTTCCGATGCGCTGCTTGAATACGTTCTTCGGTTTGGAACATAATCTTGCATTCATTATACCTTCCGAACCTCTGAAACGAAGGAGAACCTACACTTTTAGCCCTTAGCCCCCACCGATGTCCGTTCATCTATTCCATTATTCCATTGACTAACACGAGTCGGCAGCCCTCATGATCTCGTCGAGATCACGCTCTGATTTCATTCGGCTCTAGGCCGACCCCCTACACCGCCATCGCGGACGGCGACCATGAATCAGTTAACGATTTGATCCGTCTTGTAGTTTGAAACTGAATGCCGTGCCGTAGGCACGGATTCCGCCATTAAGTATTCCTCCCCCTTGTGCGTCTCCATAGAGGAGGCCATCCTCGCCTTGAACGAAACCGTTTGTGCCCATTCCTTCTTGATCGCTAAAGATGTGTAGGACCAGAAACTTGCCTGATTGGCTGATTCGATACGCACAGTCAAGCTGGTCCCTGCCGCATCCCATAATTGTTGAATAGAAAAACCCGTCTTTCCCTTCAAGCAGTCCGTTAAACGGAAAACTACCCCAGACCGGCGGACCGCCTTTGGTGGTGGAATGGAAAGTGTGCAGGAACGCCACTTTTCTGCTTGGGGTCATGCGGAATACGGTACCGGCAGCATTGGTTCCTCTGCCGCCAAAATATGTCGTGCCGTAGAAATTGCCATCGCTCGCCTGCACGAGTGGAGCCACTGGCCCGTAACCACCAGGCGAAGGACCGAAACGGTAGACCACTTCAAAGTGGCCCTTTTTCGATATCCGGAACACGGTGCCATAGTCACCGTTACTATCCTGGTTGTACCCTGTCACGCTGTAAAACAGCCCGTCGCGCCCTTGGATGAAATTCGTCTGAGGACGAGCGCCGCCGGTGGGCACCTGATTCAGTGCGAAATGGTGCAGAATGGTAACGGTGCCCTCCGGGGTCATACGAAAGACTGTTCCGACGTTATTACGCCCTCCGCCCTTGGTCGTTCCATAGAAATTGCCATCGGGCCCTTGTATGAGCCCTGCCCATGGATACGCTCCGTCGAAGGCAACAGATCCAAAGCTGTACAGAGACGTGAAAACGCCATCTGGGGTTATCCGATATATGGTCCCCATCAAGTTGGAGCCGCCCGCAATAGTCGTTCCGTAAAAATTGCCATCCGAACCCTCTACCAAGGCACCCTGAGGGCCATCGCCTTCGTTAGGAGCGGGGTACTTGGGGAATTCATACAGAACGGGCCAACTGCCATCGTTGTGCAGCCTAAATACAGTGCCCAGGTTGAGGTCTCCGTCCGAAAGGCACGTTCCATAGAACCTGCCATCCCTGGCTTTGATTAGGCTCATAGGTTGCACGGAAGAAATAGGGAAATTGTAGAGAACCGTTACTGGGGAGGTTTGCGTCTGCACCTGCGCGGCGCAAACTGATGCTAGCCAAACAACAAGCAGAATTGGTACGCTCATAAAGACGATGCTGGGGGAGTGCTTCGAAAGACTCTGTGCTGCCCTGAAGTACCTTTTTTCCGACATTCTTGCCTCCATCTCAAATTTCTAAACCGAATCTCAACTCCTTCCAGGAACGTGGTTCTTGGGGAGAAGACCCGAGCACCAGTGCCTATTTCCTCTTCTTCTCTTACGACACGCTGATTAACCTACGTCAATGGCTAGCCGCCCTTACGGGCAGGTCAGTTGCGCCGTTCCGTAGACCTGTTGAGTGGTGGGGCCCCATCTGCGACAAGGGAACGTGCGGATCGACCGGCGCGGTGGCTTGGATCGAAAACGTGCCGGCCCGCCGTAAGGCACGACGCCATGCCGTTGGCGTCCACGCTGATCTCGTCCGCGATCTGGTTCTTTACCCAGGGACTATTCTGTGACCACAACGCATCCAGCGGCACGACCTTGCTTCCATCCGCGTATGTACCCGTGGCCGTGAATTGCGCGTGACTGCTAGCCGTAGCCGGGCTGATCCTGATGGATTGAAGCCGATTGCTGCTACCGCAGGCCAGCATGGAAAAGGCAATCAAGAGAAGTACGCTGCAAGGAAAGAGGGAGAAAATTTTCCTCATGGGAGCCTCCAGAAGCCCGGTGGAAGGGACGGCGCGAGTAATCGAGACGAGACAGTCCGCCCCTCTAATCTTAAACCCAATCGCACAGAAGAAGTTTCTCAATTTGGTAGTGGGCTGTTTTGAATTCAAAACAGCCCACTACCCTCAATTTTAATCACTTTGCGTCCGGGATGATTCAGTGTAGTGTCTCGCCAAATCTTGAGGAATTCGAGGCCGATAGCCCAACCACCCACATCGAAGGTCTACCCTTCGCCTGTACATTCCCCAATCCCATCAGTGGAGCCTTTATTCGGCCAATAGCAAGGATGGCAACCTGGGCCAGCCAGCCCAACCCATGACCGGCCAGTTCAACAATGGTCGCGGCGAAAGGATGCATCTCCTTCTCGGTGATTGGCTGCGGGATTGTGGCGATTTGTGGCTGCTTGGTATTCTGATGGCAGCTGTGTCACGAGAGTAGTGCTGGCCATAGTTTTCACCTACTGCTGAACGTGAGCGCCATCGTTTGCAACTGGATTCGGGGAATGGATCTGCTGGAAGACGTCCGTCGTAGCCTTGAGGTAATCGCTGAATTCGTCCACCTGACGAGGAGATCATGAATCCAATCCCTGCATTATCATCAGTGCAGAATTCCGACCCACTGCTCCTAATCCTGCGGGCCGGACTCACGTGTGGCACGCTGGACATTACCGCTGCACTCGTCGTCTATGGTTATTTCGGGCTTCCGCCGATGCGCCTGCTGCAAGGGGTCGCCGCCGGCGTGCTGGGCTCGCCGGACTTCGAGGGCGGGATGGCAACCGCTTTGCTCGGCCTTTTCTGTCACTTTTTCATCGCATTTTGGGCAGCGACTATCTACTTTACGGCGACCCGTTGGGTTACCTTCCTTCTTGAGCACGCGGCGACTTCTGGTGTCCTATATGGCATCGCTGTCTACTTTTTCATGAATCGCGTTGTGATGCCGGTCTCTGGAGCTGTAAAATTTTCGTTTTCTTTCAAGATGATGGCCATTGGCATAGTCATACACATCTTCTGTGTCGGGCTGCCCATCGCGATCACAGTGCGGCGCTTCTCAATGAATTGAGAAGGGATTCGTGCACAAAGCAAACTAAACACTATCAAGCTCAGAAGCCAAACAAGAATGGATGAAACCCTTCTAAGAGCTTGATCTAAAACCCAATGATTGAGCGGCAAACGAAACCCGCATCGGAGATTCCGAATGGCAAACTCGATGAATGATGGTTTGGCAGCTTCATCCCTGGCACACACGCGTCCTGTACCGGCCATCGTCGTCGGTGGTCTGATAGTCGGAGTATTGGATCTCGCCTACGCCATCGCCGTGTACTGTCCTCGCCAGCCCATCCTTATTCCGCAAACCATTGCCAGCGGCATCCTTGGTTTGAAATCGTATAGCGAGGGTATGCAGACCGCTGCGCTGGGAGTCGTTCTGCATTTCGTGATCGCTCTCGGAGCGGCAACGGTTTACTACCTGGCGAGCCGCAACTTCACATTCCTGCTCAGCCGCGCCATCCTTTGCGGACTCATTTACGGCGCACTGGTTTACCTGTTCATGCATATTGTCGTGTTGCCGCTCTCGGCTGCGCCGAAGGGAGACATGCCGCTCGTCTACAAGGCCTTCGAGTTCGTCGAGCATTGGTTCTGCGTCGGCCTGCCCATCGCACTTTCCGTGCGTCACTATTCGCGCTGAATTCTCAAGGTGGTAGCCACGTCTGTCTCCCCGCGGGGCCTGGCCTTCCAAAATACTCGGGAGAAGGACATCTTTGACGAGTGAGATTTCGGCTATGGCTAAACCGAACCAGTGCATCGAACAATCTGCGACAGGACAAGGTCCGGTATGTGCGGCTGGACGAGATGTCCCAGCCGAGACCGGTCTGGTTCAAAGCGAGTATCTTAGATCCGCAGGCAAGGCCGCTGGAGGGATAGAGAAACATCATGATACACTGCCGTCCGCTGCTCAAAGAGACCCGTCCTGCGTTTAGGCGTAGATTGCCAGCGTTAACCCTCCTTGCGTCCATTTTGTGGGTCGCCACGGCGTCCTCTGACTTTCGCATTCGGGTACCACATACCGCATCCGCCGTGATGATTGACGGCGTGCTGTCGAAAGACGAGTGGCAAAACGCGGAGCGTGTCGAAGTTCGAGGCATCGCCACCCTGTATTTCCAACGATCCGCAGAATTTGTGTACATCGCCGTCGAATATACAGAACAACCCTCCGGAATTGTTGATCTCTACCTGTCGCCGGCGGAAGGGGAAATCTACGACTTGCACGCGTCCGCGAATATCAGATCCGGCGTGGGCGTTTTCCCTCTGCCTCTTGGCGCTTGAGATTTGAACTCACTGCCATGACGGCGAATAGCGAGGTTCAAGCAACCACTATCTTTCCCAAGTCTACGACTGACAAGTCTACTGCCGGTTGGCTCGTGCTCGATCTGAAGTAAGGCGGTCGCGTACAGTCGCGGATGCATACGTCCGCGAGGCTCCGACAGGCGAGCCGCAGCGAACACTCACCAGCCGCCGTTGTTTCGATCCCCGAATGGTGCGCTGGAAGGCAGCTTCTATCTTGCTACCGGACGGCAGTTGTGGGACGCTTCGTTTATATATGTCGCAACCCTTGTGCTAGTGTCGGAACGTGATTTCTGGTCTCGTCTTGCCGACCGCGACAAGCTGGGCGGAGCGCATTCCATCATGGCCAGGAGCCTCGTGCTCCAGTGGGTCTGCGCAAATGTATTCCGCCTTCATTGCTGGCGGGAGTACGTAACTAAGAGTGGTATCGCTAATCACAAACAAAGTGGTGCTTTTGGACGTGGACGGTCTCAGGACAGACGGCGCCACGCGTGATGCCGTGATTCGTTCCCTCTACGGCCACCCGGGAGATAAGAAAACCCTGCATCTTGTGCGAAATGGCAATAAAATTGAGCAGGTGGTCGTCGTTCACCGGCTTCTCTAATGGTAACTCTCAAATTCGGATTATTCATGATGGTTGAGGGAGTCGTGATCCGTAAAGCGTTTCTGAGTCGACTGTCACCCCATGCGCATTGCCATCGTTTCTGACATCCACGGCAACCGCACTGCTTTAAGGGCGGTTCTTGCAGACTTGCGGCAGACCTCTCCCGACCTCATTTGCCACGGCGGTGATTTGGCTGCGAATGGCGCACACCCGGCAGAGGTCGTCGACGCAATCCGAGATCTTCGCTGGCTGGGTGTTTGCGGAAACACGGATGAAATGTTGTGGGCGCCGGAGCGACTAGCAGATCTGGCCTCGCAAGTACCTAAGCTCCAGAGTCTGTTCAGGACATTCCAAGAAATAGTCCCAACTACTCGTGAGTGGCTAGGTGAGGAAAGGATAGATTGGCTTCGAAGACTGCCGGAGATCCAGCACCAAGGCACGTTTGCCGTGGTTCACGCTAGTCCCAAGGATCTGTGGCGCGCCCCAATGCCCACTGCAACTGATGCAGAGCTTCGCGCTGTGTATGGTGATCTCGATGTTCCGATTGCCGTGTACGCGCATATCCACCGCCCTTACATCCGAAGGCTGTCGGAAATGTGCGTCGCCAACACCGGCAGCGTGAGCCTATCCTACGATGGCGATACGCGAGCGTCCTATCTTCTGATCGACGGTCATACCGCCTTGATTCGTCGCGTTGAGTACGATGTCGAAAGCGAGGTGGAGGAGCTTAGGGTCTGCGGCCTCCCTCACGCAGACTGGCTCCGCTATATCTTGCGCGCTGGCAAGTACTGCCACCCACCGAGCCGTCCCTGATGATGGCATCGCATGTACCCTTGGCGTTTATGAACGCCAACATAGATGCGCTGGCATCCGCCAGAACTAGGCAACTCACTTCCGAGCGCAACCGGACAGTTGCGCGAGGATGTGCAACTGCCATCTGTGCTCGCCGTAATTCCAGTTTCCAAAGTTGTGCAATGAGAGTGCCTTGCAACGCCTACCTGGGTGCCAGCCGCAAAGCATCTTTATGAGGCCCTGAATGAGGCCCTGACGGCCTTGTCTCGCCGGCCGGACGCCAATCTTCCAGGCGCTATCTATCATGCGATGGGATCACTAGAGTGCGTCGCGCGCGACCTGACCGGGGATTCAAGAGCAACACTCGGTGTGATTTTGAAACAGCATCCGGAATTGCTGCCAAAACCCCTCGACGCGGCTCTTTCACAGATTTGGGGCTATGCCTCCAACGAAGCTCGCCATGTGCAAGAAGGCCGAGATCCCAACCGCGAAGAGGCTGAATTACTGGTCGGCCTGGCTGCAGCGGTCACAACCTAATTTAATCCGAAAAGGTACGACCTAGGCCCCGCCCACCTTTCCAGCGCGCGTCGCATGTAGCAGCCTTTGTATCGTGTTTTCAGTGACTTACATGGAAATCAGATTGTCTGGCATTTACTAGTAATTACATTGTCATTTGACAGGCATTTTGATACACTGACACCGAGGTAAAGGGAGATCTCGAACATGGCAGTATTGACTCCGCCACGACCGGATTTGTTGGCGTACCGGGAAGCGACCACCCTGGAGTTTTCCAAACTCGTCACGGAGCTGACGGGAATCCTGGGGAAGAAATTGACGGCCTACATCGCTTCGGTGAAGGACGCAAGAGCGATAGAGCGTTGGATGGCAGGTTCAGAACCGTACAAGGGAGTTGAAGAGCGATTGCGGCTTGCTTATCGGCTGGCGAGGATGATTAGCGACCACGAAGGGCCGCGCGTGGTTCAGGCTTGGTTTACGGGTTTGAATCCAGAGTTGAACGATCGTGTGCCGGTTCGGCTTTTGCGAGAAGAGAATGTAGAAGCCGTGGGCCCGGAGATTCTTGGCGCAGCTCGCGCGTTTCTAGCCGGAGGATAGTCATTCTTGAAAGTCCCCGGCGCGATTTATCGATTGGGGAGGAAGCCCGATCCCTGGTCTATCCCCGACTGGGCTTCGGCGGGACCGGACGGAACCTTTGGCAATCGGTTTGACGATCCCGAGGGAATGTACCGGGTACTGTATGCATCCTCGCAAAGGCTTGGTTGTTTTCTAGAAACGCTAGGCCGATTCCGAGTTGACCCCAAACTCCTGGCTGAATTAGCCGAGATTGAGGCGGACGATGACTACTGTCCGCTTGGGGAAGTTCCGTTGGAGTGGATCGAGAAGCGGATGATGGGAGTAGCGACTGCCGGCGGAGACTATGCCGACATTTGCAGCAGCGAATGGATTGGGCGACTGCGAAATTTGCTCGCAGCTGATCTGGTGAAGTTTGGCTTTGATGATTTGGACGCATCTGTCCTGCAGCAGACGGCTCCGCGAAATGTGACGCAGTTAGCATCACGCGTTGTCTTCAACGACGGTTTCGCGGGAGTCTATTACCGCTCGAAGTATGGACACGATATTGAGAACTGGGCCCTGTTTGAACCTTTCCAAATCGGGGGACAGGATTCCAGGTTCATCCGACCCGACGATCCAGATCTGCAGCGAGCCCTCCAGCTTCATTCGTTGAAGTTCAGGAAGTAGGAGGTTGTCCCATGTCGGCGGTCGCGCCATCGTGGGTCTACAATCTCAGAACAATGTGGATCAATCGCTTGTTCAATTTGCTGCTTCGATCTTGGGGAGCCACGACTGCTGGATACGGCACTACTACACTTGGCTTTGTCTTGTGGGTAGTTCTCCTCACTGTCCTGTTGTGGTTTGCCGGAGTGCTGGGCACGTGGATCACGCTACGACGAAGAAAGACAGCTACTTCTTTCAAAGAAGTTTTGCGCGATTCTCTGATGACTGGACTGTTTTCGGTGGGCTGCATTCTTGCGATAGCTGTGGTCTCGTACTCGTTTTTCCTTTTGCGAACGATGTACCAAGATCATCAGGCTCTCGTGAGCCGCATAACAGCTTGCGACCAAAACAACATCGAAGTGAAAGAACAATTGGAATTAAGAAAGCACAATATGGTGACAGGCGATCCAGTGTTCGTTAACACGATCTACCTGCTACAGGCTTTCAACATTTATCGACACGCTCTAAACGGCAAGAAGTGCGTTCTCATGATTACGGCCCCCATAGAGAGCAGGAACGGCAGCGCGATGGCGAGTATGGTCGCCCAATTTTCCAATTCAGTCTCAGGTTGCTTTACCTTCGGCCCGATGGATGCCAATGGTGATCCTGACGTTGAGAAGCGTGCCGAAGCTGGTATGGTTCCCGACAAAATAGTCTTTCACGCTGATCGAGGGAATGCAGCCGCCGAACAGCTATTCACGAACTTAGGGAACCTAATTCAATTGAAGCGCAGCTACGACGTTCCCCCTGCTACCGCGAGAGCGCACTTATACAACATCCCGAATCAGGGCGACGAGAATCTGATCTGGTTGCAGTTCGGCTCGGATGTCAAATGGAACGAACAGTTGCGGTGAGTTTCATCGTAACTTTTCCAGTCGCTCAAACAGCCCGTCAATCTCCGACATCGAGTAAACTTCGGTGCCCCACTCTTTGTCGATGCCACGTCGTTTGATCCTGTCACATTGTCTCTTGTCGGTCACAACATAGTGGCACGCTGGGACGGCGATTGAAAGCAGCCCCACATCCATCACGTCGCCAGATTGGATGACCGCATTCCCTGTCAGCAGGTCTGCCCCCAACTGATTCCCGATCTTCGGGGTGGGGAGATTGTTGTGGTAATCGGAGCAGAAATATTTGTGCAAGCCTTCGAGACCTTCAGGCTTGCCGCCTAAGTCTTTCCAGACCGCACGGAACATCAGAAATCCCTGCACATCCATGAACGCCCAAAAGTCGGAAATTCCCGCTGCCAATTTCTTTTCCCATTCTTCAACCTTGTAGGCCAATGCGTCGGCGTAGCCGCACTTTTCCGATTCCAATTGCTGTTCGTATGTCACTTTCTTGGCGACAAACTCCTGCCTCAATTGTTCCCAGACTTCGAGCACTTTGACGTTAGCGGCATCCCGCCGCGCAAGGATTTCCGGGAGCCTGATGGGATGTCCGCCGATCACGATATTCCGTTGCCGAGCCTGCTCAAGCTGTTCGACAGGATCGCCATGACAGAATGCGTCAACACCAACGGTGATGGCGTCGACACCTTCGACGTAGGCTTCCATTCCGAGTTGGGCCTGCCAATCGAAAATACCCTGCCGATGCTTCATGTTGATGCCGAGAGAAAGACCGAGGAAATCGCGGTGAATCTCGGGATCAAGCCGCTTGGCGACGTACTCTTCTTCCTGATCCGATTGAGGGAAGATCAGCTTTCCAGCGGGAACAAGCTCTTGCACAAGGGTACGCAAACGAGTGAGCCGATCAACCTCAATCTGCTGCAACTTTTCGCCGCGTTCGACTTTGGTCAGTTTGATGATGACGGACGTATCGAGCCACACGGTAGGCAGCTTCGGTTTTTCGCAAACGACTTTGGGTTTGTCGCTCATACGAATCCCTCTGTTCCGATCTTATCAATCGGCAGTAATATGGCCTATGCTTGAATCGTTGTACATCAAGGAGGGATAACGATGTCCTACATCCGACGTGACAAATCCAACGCAAAGCCCAATGCTCAGGTCGTGTACGGCGATCCCGAAATCGAAAAGATGTTGCACGAAGGTGGATTCGTAAAGGCTTCGGGTGCTCCCTACTACAACTACATGGGCACGGCTGTGGATGTCGTCGTGTACGACGATGGCACGTGGGAACCGAATCGGGGTACAGGTTTTCTGTCTGAGGAATGGCAGAAGATGCGTGAATTCGATGGTGTGCAACTCAAAGACTTCGTTCCGTGGCTGAAGCAGAACTATCAATTCATTGCCCAATATTGCGCGAATCTGAAGCCTGACGATTACCGCAAAGAGGAGACTTTCACCTTCGTGAAGGTTTACAGGGATTACACACCACCGTTCGGCGGTGAGTACGTATGGTTCATCCAGCACTTCGGGCTGTTGGGTTCGGATGACGTGATGCCCGCCGACAAGAAGGCGGTCCCAAGGCAGTATTGGTTCATCAACGGCAAATACTACGAGTCAATGTCTGCATCCGTATCCACTGGCATCCCGAATCAGTTCTGTATCAGCCAGACGCCCGATTTGAAGCAGGGGATGACTGATCCTTACGTCATCAAGAGAATCGAAGCTGCTTTCCTCAAAGATAAAAACCGCTAACCACATGTTTAAGAGCAAACCACTGCTGTCCAAATTAGCTGGGATTGAGGAGTGGGAGTGAAGGAATTGGGGCATTTTCTGCTTCTTGGTGGTCGCTCCCAGGTTGAGGTTGCCATTCTGCTGTCCAAGTTGGATTACCAGGAAAGCGGGATTTGCTCGGGGATGTGAGCGAGTTGGGGCGGGGGTTGAAAGGGTTGATCGATCCAGGAGAACAGATCGCGATAGACGAACAGTTGCTGGCGCAGCAGGGCGGCGAGATTGGACAGGCTCCAGCCGAAGCGGGCACGCAGTTGCAGGTACTTGAGCAGGAGCAATGCGATCAGGGCGGTCCACACCTGAATCTGCAAGGCATTGGCGCTGGTGCCGACGAAGGTCTTGATGCGGGAGATTCTGTTTGAGCGCTTTGAAGAACAGTTCGATCTGCCAGCGCTGACGGTAGATAG
>Ga0310038_10000325_pt1 | contig 43519 bp, 44 predicted proteins | sample Sb_taG_6_FD_200461 | JGI IMG/M metagenome (GOLD analysis project Ga0310038, IMG submission 200461) | Peat soil microbial communities from Weissenstadt, Germany - Sb_50d_4_PS metaG (v2) (version 2) | ecosystem: Environmental > Terrestrial > Soil > Wetlands > Peat | place: Germany: Weissenstadt... | reverse complement strand
GATCCCGTCCAGCGCTGCCCCAGCGCGCAGCGCATCCACATCATGCCGGACTGGGTATCCGTCAAGGTGCCATCACCGTTATCGGTAAAACGCTCGGTGGGCGTGGACATGGGGTAGGACTTGGTATCGCACTGCTGGTTGGCAAGGGCGGTGGAACCGCCCATGACCAGCGCCATCATCCATGCAATTTTCTTCACGGCTGCTCCAACGGGCGCAAGCGATCGAGTCGGCGGACGCCCCCCTGACTAAAGCTCGGGGCCTCCGCCGTGGGTCGCGTCTTAGCTTTCAACCAGGCCTACTTGTCGTAACCGACGCCCGACCCCTTCTTCGGATAGCCAACGCCTGATTTCACAACCACGGGCGAGGTCTGTTCGGTGGCGAGCCCGGGAGAAATCTGCTTCCCGCGGTACAGGTAGAACGCATAGGCCTCCATGGCGACCATGTCATCACTATTGACGTCCAGCGCTTTCCCAGCCTGCGGCGTCGTGATGCACCAATTGATCATATCGCGCAGCGGAATGACCCGCCCAAGGTCCGCCTGAAACTTCGGGAAGGTCTGCGGATTCGCAGCCGCGGCGTCCGGGTGGCAGTTTCCACAGGCCAGGCCGTTGCTCGACATGCTTGGATTGCTACCATGCCAAAGGTCTCGGCCATGATCAACGACGGCGAGCAGTGCCTTCTCTTGATCGGCCAACTCTTCCTTGGTGTAGGGTTCGCGCGCCACCGCTGACGTGTTCACCAGAAGACCCAGCGCACCGAACGTGATCGCCGCGCCCAGGCCCGCAAACAAACGTTTCGTGTCAGTGAATTGCATCGTCTCATCCCCCCTTAAATCTTAAAACCGTCTTTGATAGCCGGCTTCAGCATGTCGCCGAATGGATCGTAGTGCATCGTTCCCTGGAAATCGGCTTCCAGATCGATGTGCTGAGCGCCCTCCCCATCCTCCACAAGGGCCGGATCAGAGCGGTTCATGCGCATGTCCGGGTAGGCGAGCTTGACATCCGGGTAGGGCCACGGCCATGAGGTCGACAAGGTTCCGACCGAGGACATGTTGCCGATCTTGTTGTACACGGTCTGATGAACGTGTCCGTGGAAGGACATGAAACGCTCGAACTTCCCTAGGATCTCGCGTATCTGGGGAGCGTCCTCGGTCTGGAAGTTCCAGCGCGGATAGTAGTCCCACAACGGCGAGTGCGTGAAGACGACCACCGGAGTCTCAGTACCCAGCCCCTTCACGTCGTTCTTGAGCCACTCCAGCTGCTCCTCGCGCACGCCCCACGGACCGCAAATCGGGCTCTCCAGCATCTCCATGGTGTCCATGCGCTGCTTGGCGCTCATGCCGGCCGCAGTCCAGAAATCGCGCACCAGGATGGAGTTCATGCCGATGAAGTGCACGCCCTTGTGTTCGAAGGACCAGGTCGGTTTGCCAAAACGACCGCGCCACGCTTCACCCATGTCCAGGTACCAGTCGTGCTCACCGGGAATGTAGTGGATGGGCATGGTCAGCTTCGAGAGCAGCCTCTGGCCCTTCTGCAGCTGCTCGTCCCGGCCGTTTTGGGCGATGTCGCCGCAATAGACCACGAAATCCGGCCGGGGTTTCATGTCGTTGACCCGATCGACCGCGAGGCCGAGAAAGACGTCGAATTTGTGGTCCTCGATGCTGAACAGGTGCGCATCCGTGAGGATCGCAAATCGGAAGGGTGTCACCTTCTTTGACGTGGCCGCAGTGACCACCCGCACCAGCCCTAAGTTGATGCCGACCGCGCTGGCCACCAACGTCGTAATTCCAGCGCGTCCGGAAATCGTGAGAAAATCCCTCCGACTGGCGCTCTTCAAGTCGTCCATTGCTTTCCTCCAGATGGGTGAACGGCCTGCCTTGTGGACGGCAGATCTGACGCGAATCTACGGCAACGATCAGAGCTGTTGCTTGGGCACCGCCGAAAGGTTCAAGACGCTCGGCGCTCGCAGCACGCAGCTCCGCATTGGCCTGCGATATGCAGCGCACTCACGAGGCAGATCAACACCGTCATGTAAGAGTTGGACGTACTCAGTCTGATTTGTCCATGCTCCCCACCGACATTGCCTCCTCAAGAGCGGAGAGTGCACGATGGATGGCAACATTCCCAATTGAATGTTTGAATGACGGCGATAGGGCTTAGCTATGGGACTGTAGACCAACGACGGCTCCGCTCGCGAAATCGCGCCCGGGGTATTGTGGTTACGGATGCCGTCATTGGCTTTGTTATGGAATGCAATACATCTGCCAGTTATTAATGGGACATGACACTAGATGCCGCCGTTCAATCTCGCGCGCGCAAGACTCTTCGCTTCCTTCAAAACTGTGTCGGTCCCGATGGGCGGATCATCCCTGACAAGACCGGCGAGCAACAACAGATCTTTTGCCTTCGGGTAGCCTTTGCGCCAGATCAAGCCAATGCGGCGGCTGGCGTTTTCTGATAGCAGGGGCCGCACTACGTATGACGGCGCCTGCTCCTGCGGTGGCCGTATCGCCAGCGCTGGTAACAACGTGCAGCCGAACCCTGCAGCAACCAGCTGGCAGATCGTTTCCAGGCTGGCAGCGCGGAAATCGTCCATTCCTTCCTGGTTCGCCGTCTGGCCACCACAGGCGGCCAGCGCCTGACCGCGCAAGCAATGGCCATCGGCCAGCAGCAGAATGGACTCACCACGCAGATCGGCTTCAGTGACGGCTTCCAATCGAGCCAGCGGGTGCTGCGAAGGGCACGCAAACCAGAATGGCTCGTCGAATAGCGGCAGCTCCTCGAAGTCATCGTTGTTCAGCGGCAGCGCCAACATAGCGGCATCGATTTGATAACTGCGCAGTCGCTCCAGCAGATGCTCGGTCAGATCCTCGTGCACCACCAACTGCAGACGCGGGTAGTGGCTTTTCGCGAGCGGGATGAACCATGGAAGGATATACGGCGCCAGCGTCGGAATCACACCCAGATTGAGCGCGTCCGCTAAAGGCCCACGCGGTTTCCGCGTCGAGGTCAGCAGGGCGTCGACCTGCGACACGATTTGGCGCGCCTTTTCCGCTACCTCTTGTCCGATCGGCGTGAGCGAGATGGACTTGGCGTTGCGTTCGATCAGGGTGGCGCCGAGATACTCCTCTAGCTTCCTGATCTGGGTACTCAAGGTTGGCTGGGATATGTTGCAATCCGCGGCGGCGCGCCCGAAATGTGCACGATCCGCAAGAGCCACCAAATAACGCAGTTCTCTCAGGGTCATGGCCGAGTTTCTCTCAGATTATTCCAGTGTCGGGTACGTGTCCGAGGTGCGCCATTACGAGCCAGGCCCTCAGCAGGATCCAATAGTTAATTTCTAAAACGGCGATAGATCTGGTCAATGATCGGCCAAATGTCATGGCGCACTCGCTGACTCTTCGCATATCGCGTCCGTTGATTTCGGTCCCATCAATTTCTGGAAAATCTATCGCTCTAAGTCGTAGTCGACACGACTGTCAAGGCGGGTCAGTCGCGGCGATCTTAGGAGAAATAAGCCATGTTCGCGGACCCACCGATCCGGTCGGCGGCGCTGCCACGAGGGGTCAGAGAGGGGCATAGAGCTATGTTTCTCGTGAACGCGGCTGGTTGTCGCTTATTGCACTCTTCGAATGCCAGAGTCGCAGCCCAGCGTCCGCGACCCCGGATCCAGGCGAAGTCGATCGAGCACGTCTTCCATCTCGGCCCTTCCCTACCGCACCCGCGGCCGCCGGCTCATTTCTCTCTCGCCAACTTGCGGATTTTCGCCAAACTGAGCGCCCCCGCCGCTCCCCATCCCGACTCACCGGCGGGGACCGCCGGCCGGAATTGTTCGTATAGGCCATAAGCCTCGGCGGCCAGCTCCTCGGTGTCCCTCGAGTCAGCCAATTCCGCCATGGCGGCCGACACCGGACCCAACGCATCGTTGAACTTGCTGGAGAGGTACTTCTCGACGCTCGCCGGCGCGACGGGCCGCTCCTTGCTGAGCGCGCGCAGACCCTCGGGCGTCTGCACCACGGGGACCGCCCGGTGCAGCAGCTCGACCTGAAGCACCGCCTTGCCCTTCGCCTTCGCCTCCCGCTTCGCGTGAACCTCCTTCGGCGTCGGCTTGAAGAGCCCGAGCGCCCTGCCCTTCGAATAGGCATTGAGCCCGGCTACAGCTCGACCCAGTGTCAGCGCTTCGTCATGGGTGAATCCCAGCCGTTCCGCGACGATGGCTGCCCACAACGTCAATACTGGAGCTCGGTTGATTGTAATGGCGTCAATCGCCATATCTCCGCACCTCTATCAGCTTCATCCGATCAAGCAACACCCGCATCGCCACACAATTTAGCGCCGCAGCAGCCAGATCAGGAGCGACAGGACCACGCTCACGATCAGCATGGTCGTGAAGGGGAGGAAGAACTTGAATCCCGGGCGGTCGATGAGGATATCGCCGGGGAGATGAAACAAAGGGATCCTCTTGAGCCACGGCCAAAGTAGGCTGGCTATGATGCATGCAATACCGAGAGCGAGGAGAAACCGGTTCATTGGTATTCGTAGCGTTCAGAGAATGGCGGCGAGGTGATAAAATGCGCTTACGTGAAGAGTGGGCGCTTCCTTCACGGATTGATTCCAGACACTGTTGATAACGGAGAGCTCGCCTATAAGTAGAAAGAAGGCGATTACCCTAAAATCTTGGTGCCACCTTGAGTTCCGGCGACGGCCTCGGAGCTTCATTGCCTAGAGGCACGTCAGCGCTCGCGAAGGACTGTGCCAACTTCCCGAGTTCCCCTAAGAGTTCAGCCGCCGCGCTCGCCAGCTGCTGAGGGCGAAAGACCCGCTGGGCGAGGCCCCTCGCGTCGCGCATGGCGACGACCCGAGGCGCCCAAAAAGACCCTGGCGCTACTGAACCGCCAAGCGGGTTTCTTCGTTGCCATAGAGTCATTATCCCCCTGTCCGCCAGGGGCGTATAGGATTCGGGTTGGGTCGAGGCTTCCTTGGCCTTGAATCGGCGCGCTGAGATTTACGGGAGGGGATCCATGTGGAGACCATTCAACATGGTGATGCGGATTGTCAGCAGCTTGACCCGCGTTGCGATGATCTTGATGGGGACCATCTGGATTCTCCAGGGCCTCAACCTGGCCTTCCGCGTCGGCTTCATGGTCGGCGAGGTTCATTGGGCGATTTACGGCGCGATGCTAGCGTTGCTCGGCGTCGCCGAAGTCGTCTGGAGCAATACCCGACAGAGGCTCTGTGCCTTTGAAGACCAGCGCCTGCGATTGTGTTGGGCGTCCGGTTTACGCCTCACGGCCCGAGGTTCCCCCGGCATCTCATGATGAGTTCCCGCACCGTTTCCACGGCGTACCGATAGCCCTGCGCCCAACCACTCAAGCGCGGACCGGCGATATTCAAGACGTGGATGTCGTGCTCCTCAACGAATCGGGCAATCTCGGTCGCTGCCGTTGCCTCGGAGGCCATGTTCGCATCGATCACTACATGCGGCTTACCTTCCCGCTTGCAGAGATTCAGCGTCAACAGGGTCCCACCCCCGACCACACCGTGGAACAGGATCGCTGTCCCGTCGCTGTCCAGCACGTTCCGCCGCGTGCGTTCGCGGTAGCCGCCGCGCGCCAGAGGCGTGTGCGGATACACTGCTGGAATCGTCCCGTCCTCGGCGCCACGATCCGCGGGACACCATCCACCGCAGGGAAACTTCGCGGCGAGTGCCGCATCCAGCGCACCGCGATCAACGCCGGATTGTCCACCGGAGATGATCCTTACTAGTGCCATCAATGCCGCGTTGATGTGCTCAAGGTTTACGTGCTCGCCCGCTGTGTAGATCCCGATTGACCCGGTTCAGATCAAAGCCCTTCGGATCCCACACGCCACCAATCCATCGCAAGTAGCTCTCGTGTTCCTCGTGCGCCGGATCGGCGATCGCCTTGAGAAACTCGACGTAGCCATGCGGTCCACCGACATCCTCGGGCGGACGGGCGTTCTCTCCGGCCAGGCATAGCGGCGAGGGACCAGGTACGCGCGAGCGCGTCGCCGGTTCTAGCACGATTCGATGGACCCAATTGTCACCGAAGTCGTAGACATACTCGAGTTCCGACACGCCCGTGTCGAGCAGGTCCTGGAGACTCCAGTTGTCCTCATCTTGCAGGTTTTCGCGCTCGTCCAGCTCATTGACATCTTTCACGCCTAGGATGAGCTTGCCGGCACGAAACTCGTGCAGATGCGAGTCTTGCCAGCCCATAACGATCTGCAGGATCTCGTGCAATTGTTTGAAGGTCACGCTACGAGTGACGCGAACGCGCCGCCAGATCAAAGGTTCTATATCCAGCAGCTCGACCCGAAGCACCGCCGTCGCCGAAGCTTTACTCGCCAAGGTTTGATTCCCCTCCCCTGCTCCGCTGCCTCAACCGCCTAATTCGCGTTCGCAACCGGATCTTTACCCTCTGCTTCTCGTAAATCCCTAAGCAGTGCCACGTGAAGCGTATCCATAGACTACGCTGCCTCGACGAAAATTCGCCCGATTGAGGACGAAGCCGTCTTCGGCGCGCGGAGCCGAATCTCAATATCGCTACCGAGCGCCGTCAGAAACGTCATGAAGCGTTCCACCGCCGAGCAGGCGATCTATCTCGCGCGCCGCCCGGACGAATTTGTATCGACCGTCATCGCGCGCTGGGGAGTGCGTCCTTGATATTGCCGGATTTCTTAAAAACGCCGTTTACAAACGTAGCTTGGTCCCCGGGCATGACGCCCGCCGGATACGCACCAACCCATTTGGCATCCGCGACCACACTGCTGGACATTTGAGGCGACGTGCTCTGCGATTCCGTATGTATTTCAGTGTCGCTTCCGATCGCTGCCAGCACCTGAGCGCGGAATAAACGTTTTCTTGTCAATAACTGATCGCGCATACCCGCAACCCCCTTGCGACATATCTTAGATCTCGACCGTGTGCCGGTCGGTAGTCATGCCATCGCGAGACCCAGCACGTTGTCCTCATACTCCATCAATCTACGTCGACAGACGCATGTTCGTGCATCCATTTGCGCCAGTCCACTTCTTCGCTCTGCCGCAGCACGAGACCGTCTTGCTCCTTGTGATTGGTGACAGAGAGAATGAGATTGGGTCGGCTTGATTTCTGTGTCAGAAGCGCCGATAGGAACAGGGCGTGGTTCCCGAGCGCCACGAGCCCGCTGCTATGTAACCCAATGATTTATGGCCAGTTGCTGTTCCGTGAAAAACGTCGAAATTTCTCGGGAAAAAAAGGGCATCGAACCGCAGTTTCTGAGATGTGAAAATGTGCACGATTTCTGCAGGAAAAGCGCTTGTTTTCCAGTGAACAGGAAACTATGCGATATCAGGCAGTTACTGAAGTCAGCCCCATAATTGTCGGTATTTTCCACCGTCAGTCTTGGCAAGGAAAGCAAGACTACCCCGCTATTGGGCTTCGATCTGTGCCCGCGCCTCTACAGTCTGCGCGATCGGCATCTGCATGTGCCGCGCGGGCTCGACGTGCCCGCCGCCATCGCCCATGTCGCCTGGTGCTGATGGATCTGGCCCGCGCGTGGCCACGGGCGGAACGGGTTCGCGCAGCATTGAAGCGGCTCGATCGACTGCTCGGTAGCGCGTTTCTGCAGGGGGCGTGCCGCGCGCTATACGGCGCGATGGCGCGGTGGCTGATCCGTCAGCCGCGACCGATCATCATCGTCGACCGGTCGGAGGTGCTGCAGCCGAACGGCCGGTGGCATCTGTTGCGCGCCGGCATCCCGATTGGCGGAACGCACGGGGACGCTCTTCGAAGCCGTACACCCCGAGCGGCTCAAGAACTCACCGCGCGCAGAAAGCCAACTGCTCGTGCAATTGCACACGCCTTTGCCAGCGGGCGTGATCCCGAGCTTGGTCTGCGACGCGGGCTTTCGCGCACCGCGGTTTCGCGCGCTTCGGCGTCTCGGCTGGGATTACGTCGGGCGCGTACGTCATCGCGCGCGTGTGCAGCTCGAGCCGCATGGGCCCTGGGTAGATAACCGCGAGCTGCATACGCTCGCGACCAACGAGCCGAAGCGCCACGCGAGGGCACGCATCGCCGCTTGCCGGCCGTTGATCTGCGATCCGGTGTTCTATCGCAAGCCGCTGCCACGCCGCATTTGCTGGACCAAGTACGGGCCGCCCAAACAGGCGCGCAGCGGACACAGTCACAAGGCAGGTGGGCGTGCTCATACAGCGGTCATTCCGCGTTGTTGGGTCCTGCATCGACTCCCGACTTGTCGTCTGCATCCGCTTTGGCATGGGTAAAGCAGCGATTGCTTCGACGCTCGGGATCGCATCTGGCCGCGCGACAGGACGCGTCGACCGATGCGCACATTGTCGTTTTGCTTTTAAAGTGGGACTTTTCGCTCTTCATGATGAGACTTTTCCCCTGAGTGTCCCATCCGAATGCCGGAAACAGCATTCACGTCAGTCTCGCCATGGAGGAAAAAAGCCCAAGAGCGAGCCGCCGACTTCAATGCGTCTCGGTAAGACGGTATTGACCTTTTACGATCACCTGTAAGATCAGCGCGAACGCTCAGCCACAACCGCCTCAGTTTATCGCGTCATGAAAGATGAAAAAATCCCATCTTGAAAGCAAAACGACAACGAGATCCCCCGCCTACTAATTGTTCGTTGCTCGGAAACCGAGCATTGGGGGTTCGCAGGATAGGACAATGTCAAAGCGATTGTCATGAAGGCCCCCGCCGATCTGCCTCAATGGATCGCTATGGGTACTTTTTACACGAATGTTCCCATGGGGCCTAGCCAGGCGCGCCAAGTCGACGGCCGCGATAGTCGAGCGCATGATGGGGGCTGGCGGCGTCACGAGCGGGTCGTGCGGTGACAGCGATCCTCAACCATATCCGGTCTCTAGAGGCCTACGTTGAGCGCAACGGCGCTCGCCTGGTGCGCACGAGTTTGCCCGAGTGCGTGCATGGCCGGGTTTTCTGCGACCTCATTACGCTGCGCGCAGGCCTGACTCCAGAGCAAGAACTGCTGACGCTCGTGCACGAACTGGCGCACTGGCTGGCACATCGGGGCGCACGCCCGGGCCTCTCTTGCACGGTCTGCGAATACGAAGCCGAAGCGGTCGAGGCGCTGGTGATGGCGCGTCTTGGATTACCGCGCCCGGGGCTCGATCCGGCCGATGTCGGTCGCGACAGCCCGACGGATGGTCTGCTGTCGGCCTCGGTTGCGCGCGTCGTCTGGGCGAGCAGTCGGATCTGCGGTGCGCTCGGCCTTGAGGCACAGCGGCCGGCCTCAGAGCCGCAAGCCTCCGTCCACTTCGAGGCAGCGACCGGTAAAGAAATCGTTCTCGAATATAAACAGCACGGCATGAGCGATTTCCTCGGGTCGCCCGAGGCGCTTTAGCGGCACCGGCGCGGTGAGTTTGTCGAGCATTTCCGGACGCATCGAGGCGAGGATCTCGGTGTGCGTGAAGCCGGGCGCAATCGAACCGACGCGGATGCCGTAGCGCGCGAGTTCCTTCGCCCACACCACGCCCATGGATTCGACTGCGGCCTTGGCGGCACTGTAGTTGCTCTGCCCAGCGTTGCCGACGCGTGAAATGCTGGAAATATTGACGACCACGCCACCGTTGCCGAGTTCGACCATGTGCGCCGCCGCTTCACGCGCGCACAGGAATACGCCGCTGAGATTCACGTCGATGACCGCGTTCCACTGATCCATGGTCATGCGTCCGACCACCGCGCCGTCTTTCACTTTCACCAGCAAGGCGTCGCGCACGATTCCGGCATTGTTTACCAGCCCGTCCAAGCGACCGAAGTCGGCCGCGACACGCGTCATGGCGGCGCAGACTTCGGCTTCGTCGGCGACGTTCACGCGGTAGCCGCGTGCCTGCACCGATTCGGCCGCACACAGCGCACCGCTCGCCTCGAGGTCGGCGGCATTCATATCGAACAGGGCGATATCTGCACCGTGACGAGCGAGCTTCAAGGCGATCGCCCGACCGATGCCACGCCCCGCGCCGGTCACCACAACTGTTTTATTACGAACATCCATGGGTTGTCCCCTGGCTTACGCAGTTACCCAGCTTTCGGCGGGGGCGCCGAGAGGCGCCCCCGCCTCCCGCCGTCGAGCTGTCGCGAGTCGGCGATAGCTGACCGGCGCCTGTGGGGGACGGCGCCAGTCCGCGGTTTCAGGCCGCTTTCTTGGTCACTGCTGCGACTTTGGCCGCGGCCTCGCTCACCACTTGGGTGAAGCTGGTCTGGGCGTCGGTCGCCAGTGTCACGAGCTCCTGCGCGCGCGCGCGCAGCTTCTCGCTGAGCGCCGTGGCAAGTTCCACTTGCTTGGATACGAACTCGGCCGGCGTCTGCACGCCAACGCTCGCCTTGGCCTGGGCCAGGCTCCACTCCAGGTAATCGCCGGCAACGGCGTACTGGTAGCGGCCTACGCGGTCGATGGCCTTGAGGCTTTCCTGCTGGGCCTTCAGCGTCGGCGCGAATGTGTTGCGGTAGGCCTCGAAGATGCTCTTCGGGTCAAACGTTGAGTCGCTCATGTTAGCTCCTGGTCGTGGGTGTCGGTACGGGAGCCATTATAGCGCATTCTGTATGCAATGCAAAAAGACCTTAATGGGCTCGCTGGAGGCCTCTAACTTGCATTATGTTATTGAAACTAGACTATAAAATGCAACAAACCCGTCTTAATATTGCAAGATATGTATGCGATGCAATAAGCTTTTTCGAGAAGCTTTGTTCTCAGGGGCCTTCATCCAGCAGCTCCTCGATCTGACCGATGAGCAGTCGTTTTTTCGTCGTCGGCGACAGAATTTTGTTTTAGGCAGATCGGTACGTGGGCATAGACACGGACGCCACATCACTATCCGGAACAGTGGTATCCAACACCGTCCATTGGATGGCGCGGGGCGCCCCATTTACGCCTGGGGAGATCCGTCTGCCGATTAGCGCGTCGGCGCATTTCGGCCAACTGCGAACGGTGCGGGCCTCGACTCGCAAGCTGAAGGCGGCCGTTCACTGGCAGCTCAGGACCGATGGCTCGCATGCCAATCGCCACGGGCCAGCGCTATTGATCCAGGATTGCGTAGGCGCTCACGCTCGCAGACTTGCTGCCTCTAATCCATCAGAGGACAAAATCAGCGAAATCTCGAACAGGCCATGTCGCGCGCTTCTATCCGAGTGCATCCTGCGCGTCATCACCGCGTAGTTCGGCCAAGACTGCGAGCATCTTCCGCATATCCAGATAGGCTTCGTAGTACGCGGTGACTAGCGGCGAGGCATCGTCGGTCATCGACTCCTCGGGCAACATCGGCTCTCTGCCCACCAAGGGCACGGTAACTGCATTCTTTGATCTTGCCTTGGACCGCCTCTTCGCGCGCTTGCCAATCAGCGGTGCGCTCGCCGTGCCCGGAAGGGACGGGGGACGTTCAGGGTCTCCGTTCGTGCTCCCAAGGCGTCTCATAGATCATGTTCCAGAAATCCAAATTCGCCGAAGCTGGTAGGCGGCCTCAAGAATTGCTGCAAGCGACGTGCCGAGCGCCTAGCGCCACGGACTGAAGAAGCTGATCGAGTCGTTTAGGCCTGAATTACTGCCATTTCACGACGCTTACGCATATGTCGGATGCGATCGGGTGGGACTCATATTTCGTTGACGACGCTATCATTTAGGTCAGCGATCGCGTCTCGCGCACCGATTTCAGGCATGGCGTAAGCTTGATGAGTTGGTGGCGCGCCGGGATCCCGATCACCTCTGGCATCGCATGAGCAGGTCGCGCACGTCGCTCTACCCCTGCCCGGGGCTACTGACCCAAATGCGGGACGGTGATATTCAGAAACCATTTGCCATCGGGTCCACGCGGGGGATAGAAAATTCCTGCAGAATCAATAATCGTTAATTGAAACGGCACATTTTTCGCCAAATGCACACCCAGGCCGAAGAGGTGGTCATTGCCTACCATGAGCGGACCAAGCATCATTTTCACCGGTACGCGGCCTCACCCGGCTCCCTGGACTGGGCCACGCAGCCCAATCCGTTCCGACGCTATCCAGGAGCAGACCTTATTCAGCTTCTGCTACCCAAATCAGGCGGTCCGCTCCCTTATTGGCGGCTCTACACGCCCGGGGAGGTGACGTCGGAGCCTCTATCGCTCGAATCGATCTCTCTCTTCTTCCGATACGCGCTGTCTCTGACAGCGTGGAAATGCTTCCATGAAACCACGTGGTCCCTCCGCGCGAACCCCTCGAGCGGGAATCTCCATCCGACCGAGGGGTATACGCTTCTACCGGCCATCGAGCGGATTGGCGATGCGGCCGCCGTGTACCACTACGCGCCCAAGGAGCACGCCCTCGAACGGCGGGCGATCCTTGACGCAAAGGCGTGGAGCGAGCTCTGCGCGCCGTTTCCCGCGGGTTCTTTCCTTGTGGGTCTCTCGTCGGTCCATTGGCGGGAAGCCTGGAAGTACGGTGAACGCGCGTTCCGATATTGCCAACACGATGCTGGGCATGCACTTGCGACCCTGCGCATTGCGGCAGCCGCTCTTGGCTGGGGCTTGCTACTCCTCGACGGGATCAGCGACAACGCCATCACGGGTCTCCTCGGGCTCAGCCGCGGTGACGACTACGGAACGGCAGAGCGTGAGGAGCCTGAGCTTGTGGCATTGGTCACACCCGGTCATCCATCGATGTCTCTGAAGCTTCTGGACGAGCTGACGGCAGGCGCAATCGGCGCCCAATGGTACGGCAGGGCCAACACGCTGAGCCCCGAACACCGCGTCGAGTGGCCCGTGATCGACGAGGTTGCGCAGGCCACGCGACGATCCGGAAGCGCGCCGATCACCGAAGACTTCTCGCGGTTCCCCACGAAGGAAGAGCTATTCGAGGTCCCCATCCGCCACGGTCTGCTTAGCGCGGAGAAGGCAATCCTTGGTCGCCGAAGCGCGGTAGCGATGGATGGCTCGACGGCGATCTCGCAGCAAGAGTTCTTCCGCTCGCTCGCTCGGTTGATGCCGACGCGCGACCGGCGATCGATGCCCTGGGATGCGATCGCGTGGCGGCCGCGCATTCATCTCGGCCTGTTTGTACACCGTGTCGATGGCCTCCCTCCGGGCCTCTACGCGCTGGCGCGAGATCCCGACAAGCTCGCGGCCCTCCAGGAAGTAATGCGGCGGGAGTTTCGCTGGCAGCGTCTGCCTTCTTGTCCGCCCGGGCTCCCGCTGTACCTGCTCCAGGAAGGGGACTGTCGGGCGCTCGCGGCCACTGTTTCCTGCGGCCAGCACATTGCCGGCGGCGGAGCTTTCAGCCTCGGAATGATCGCGGACTACATGGAGAGCCTGACCACATACGGCGCCGCGTTCTACCGGAACCTGTTCTGGGAGGCCGGCATGGTGGGCCAGGTGCTTTACCTCGAGGCCGAAGAGATGGGCATTCGCTCGACAGGGATCGGCTGCTACTTTGATGATCCCGTCCATGAGGTCTTTGGGATCACTTCACGGGAGTGGCAGAGCTTCTATCACTTCACCGTGGGTGGTCCAGTCGAGGACACACGGCTCACGACGTTAGCTGCGTACCACTTCGAAGAAGCGCGATGAGCGCACCAACGTCCAGCTCGGTACTGCGAGCAGAGAATAATGAACGGCGTGTACTGCTCGGCTTCCGGCCACGCTGAGAACGCAGCCATCTGCTGCACAGCTCCGCGGAATCGCCTCCGCCTTCGTGACACGCGTCCTCAACACCCCAATTTGGTTTAATCATCGGTGGCCCATGTCCTCCTGGTGGAAGACGATCCGGCCATGCGAGACGCAACCCGCACGTTGCTCAAGGTGGAGGGCTACCGCGTTACGGCGGTCGGATCGCTGGCAGCAGAGCCTTGGCCACCGCCTAAATTCGCCGGAGAAGCTCTCGTCATTCGGTGGCTTACACTGGGCTGCGATCGAAGGTGGTGCTGACATCCGGTCTCGACCTCAGGCGACGCTGCGCCACGCCCTGCGCAGGCCGTGAACCGGCGTGGAGCATTGGCCAGGCCAACCTTGGACGTCTGTTGACACGCGGGCCACCCGATGTGTTTCAAAGTGGGCGATTTCAAGTTAGAAGGTGTGGATGAGAAGGTGGGCGAAATTGTCGGTTGTGAGTTTTGGATGCATCGCGAGCCTTTGCGGCACCGGGTGAACACGCACTGGACGCTGGATGCCGCACCTGGACGGGGCGCCAGTTTTTCGCTGGAGGCTCCGCTGAATCAATGATTTCTGATCCGCTCGTCCCTGGGCAAGGCGACACCAGGAATCCCAGGGCAATGCGGATTGCAGGGCGAGTCAGCTGGCGACCTTTGAGGCGAGCCGGGCTCGGGCGCGCTTTGTTTCAGGCGCGCCTCGTCCACCCGCGACACGCCTGTGCTGTTGTGCGCCGCAGCGTCGTCGGGAGGCGCTCAATCTCGGCGGCGGAGTTCCGCCCGGATCTGCGCAAAATGTCTTAGCCCGTTTGCGTTCCCAGCATTGCCTGCGCCGATTCTACGGCGCACTATAGCGGCGCGTATAAGCACGGCGGGTCTGAGCACCGCGGGCGATCGCTGGGGTTGACTGCGAGCGTTCGCACCGCGAGCGTGTTGCCACTTCAGGAGGTTTCGCGCGCCCAAAACGCGCGACCCTCAGCTTCCCGCCTCTGTAAAGGAAACGCACTGAACATTCCAGGACGAGGCCATCGGAGCATTTACCCCAGTAGAGACTCTACCCTTCCGGCAGCAGGAGCTCCGACGCGACCGAGCGTCAACCCATCAACAGGAGATACGACGATGAGCGCAGTTCTCAAGGAAATCCCGACGTCGAGTCCGGTGACGCAGTTTCTGGCCACGCCGAAGAAGATGCTGATCAACGGCAAATGGGTCCCCGCCGCTTCCGGCAAGACCTTCGAGGTCACGAACCCGGCCACGGGTAACGTCATCGCGCGCGTCGCCGAAGGCGACAAGGCGGACATCGATGCGGCTGTGCAGGCCGCGCGACGTGCCCTCGAGTCGGGACCCTGGGCAACCATGACTGCCTCGGAGCGCGGCAAGATGATCTGGCGCATTGGTGACCTGATCTCGAAGCATAGAGACGAGCTCGCAGAGCTGGAGTCGCTCGACAACGGTAAACCGATGACGGTTGCCAAAGCCGCCGACGTGCCGCTGGCCGCGGACATCTTCCAGTACATGGCAGGCTGGTCTACCAAGATCGAGGGCAAGACGATTCCGCTGTCGGTCCTCTACACGCCCGGCGTGCAATACCATTCTTATACGCGGCCGGAGCCGATTGGCGTCGTGGGGCAGATCATTCCGTGGAATTTTCCGTTGCTGATGGCCGCCTGGAAACTGGCACCGGCGCTTGCCACGGGTTGCACGATCGTCCTGAAGGTCGCCGAGGAGACTCCGCTCTCGGCATTACGCTTGGGTGAGATACTGCAGGAGGCCGGACTGCCCCCGGGAGTCGTGAATATCGTCACCGGATTCGGCGCAACGGCGGGCGCGGCCCTGGCCGCTCATCCGGGCGTCGATAAGGTAGCGTTCACGGGGTCTACCGAGGTCGGAAAGCTCATCGTCCAGGCAGCCGCCCGCGACTTGAAGCATTTGTCGCTCGAACTCGGAGGCAAGTCGCCGAATATAGTCCTAAAGGATGCGGACCTGGATGTCGCCATTCCGGGCGCGGCGAGCGCCATTTTCTTCAACCACGGTCAGTGCTGCTGTGCCGGCTCGCGTCTGTACGTCCAAAAGAGCATTTTCGATAAGGTCGTGGAAGGGGTCGCCGCGCACGCTAAGGCCATCAAGCTCGGCCCGGGACTCGACCCCACGACAGAAATGGGTCCGATGGTGTCCGAGACGCAGCGCAACCGCGTGTGCGGGTATCTTGAGGTGGGCCAGAAGGAGGGCGCTCGGGCAGTCGCCGGTGGCAAGGCGCGGGAGGGGGCGGGGTATTTTGTCGAACCCACCGTATTCGTCGATACCCGGCCGAACATGAAGATTATTCAGGAGGAGATCTTCGGCCCCGTGGTGGCCGCGATCCCGTTCACGGATATGGACGATGATCTGGTCCGCCAGGCGAATGACAGCATTTATGGGCTCGCAGCCGGCGTTTGGACCCGCGACATCAGTAAGGCGCACCTCCTGGCGGCGAAGCTCAAGGCGGGGTCCGTATGGGTCAACTGCTACAACATATTCGATGCGGCACTGCCGTTCGGTGGTTACAAGCAGTCCGGTTGGGGGCGCGAGATGGGCGAAGCGGTATTGGAAAATTATCTCAGCACCAAAGCCGTCACGATCCAACTGTAGTTTCAATTCGACCGGCGATGAACGGACCCCGCTGCGGCGGGGTCCTTTTTATACCGGCGCTTCCGCGCGCGGCGCTTGAGCACGGCCGGCCCCGAAGTCGGCGACGGTATTGCCATCATCCGCATGACCAAGGTCAATCGCGAGGAAGCGCGTTACGGCCTTCCCGTGTATTCGATGTCAAAGTTCCGGTACATGGACGCTTTGCCAAGCTTTCAGTTCATGAGGGCTTGCAGGATCAGATGGCGCCCGCACATTCGGACTTTTGCTGCGGCTTTTGCCGCTGTCCCTGATGGGATGAGCTGATTGGCTCCCAATCGTTTTGTCGCACTCGAGGTGCTCTGGACTCTTTGGGTTTCTCCAACCACGCTCTTACCTCTCCTGCCATCACTGCGTGATCGCTCCGCCGCCATTTCAATCGAGGCCGTGGAAACCGACACCCTAGCATGCGCAAATCCATTGTCGTCTAATTCGATCCCTCCCGTTGGGCGATCAGAACAGCATTCGTGCCACCAAATGCAAATGAGTTTGACATCACGGTTCGCAATGTCACACTGGTCCTCGCCCGCCCTGGGACATAGTCGAGATCACACGCAGCATCTGGTGAGTCGAGATGCATCGTTGGTGGCACAATGCCTCGCTGTAAACACGTGACGGCAATGACAAACTCGAGTGCCCCAGCCGCGCCGAGCAAATGAGCGTGCATCGACTTCGTCGAACTTACGGGCACGAGATACGCTCGTGGCCCAAACACCTCTTTAAGCGCTGCAGTCTCGACCACGTCGTTTTGTGTCGTGCCAGTTCCGTGCGCATTAACATAGTCGACTGCGTCAGGATGGAGCCCCGCAGAGCCGAGGGCCGCGCGCATGGCGCCGGCTTGGCCTTCAACGGTCGGCCGTGTGATGTGGGTCACGTCGGTCGTTACCCCATAACCGGATAGTTCCGCGTGTATCGTGGCCCCACGAGCAATGGCATGGTCCCATTCCTCGAGTGCGACGAACGCTGCACCTTCGCCGAGCACAAGCCCCGTCCGCGTGCGCGAAAAAGGGCGACACGAACAAGATGGGTCCAGGGGGTCTGGCACGGCAAGAGTCCGCATGGCCTCCCACGCGCGCAGGACGCCGAACGTGAGCGGCGCCTCTGCACCCCCGGCCATCATGACATCGGCATCGCCACACTGGATTCTGCGCGCGGCCTCTCCAATCGCAACAGCCGAGGACGAGCAGGCTGTCGAATAGGTCAAGTTAGGTCCGGAAAGCCCGTAGTCGATGCCGATCCACGCCGCAGCCGCGTTCGTCATCGCGGCCAGAACACTATACGGCTTCACGCGATCCGAACGCTCTGCGTAGATCGTGTGATAGCCTTCCTCCGTCGTTTCGGCGCCACCCATGCTCGTGCCCACGCAAACGCCACAACGCTCGCGCCGCTCATCCGCGAAGTCGAGCTGTGCGTCGGCAATCGCCTGAGCCGCAGCGACCAACGCAAGCTGACTGACCCGATCGAGCATCCGAAGCCGTGGCGCGTCAAAGTGTGCGCTGCCATCGAATTCGACGGGCGCACCGATCGGCGACCTTAGCCGTTCACTCAGCCCAGGGGCGAGGCGGCGCACGCCGGATCGACCGGCCACGAGTGCTGTAAACAGCTCGTCGACGGACGTGCCGAGCGACGCGATGACCCCAAGACCGGTTATCGCGACGCGATGCATGGTCAGGTGACGCCGTGCACTTGGGCGCTCTCGGCGGGTTGCGCTGCCGGCTGCGGCACGAGAAGTTTATCAATGTAGCGGACCACGTCGTTGACTGTGTCGAAATTAGTCGAGTTGTCGTCTGGCAGTGTGATGCCGAAGCGATCCTCGATCTGGAACATCAACTCGATCAATCCCAGCGAGTCGATGCCCAGCGAGCTCAGTGGTGCATCGGGTGGCAGCTGCTCGCGCGCGAGCGTGTATTCGTTGATTAGTATGTCCTGCAGTTTCTCAAGCGTACTCATATGATTTGCTCAGACAGTCCCGGTCGAAGAATTGGGCATCGGGCCTTTCCGGCCAGCCGCGCGGCCATGGTCAGCAGTGTCGGCCAGCGCCGCAGCAGTGCTCCGGTGGGCGATGCGAGCGCCGGACGCATAGCGAGGTGCGCGTACGCGGCGGCGAGCCGAAGGCGAGATGCGAACTCAGCCCGCCACGCAGCGGCATATCTATGCTGCAGATGGCTGGCGAGGCGCGCGCGGATCGCCGACGCCGGCTGCTGAGTGAGGATATTGGCAAGGAGTGCCGCCGACTGCAGCGCCATGCTGATGCCCTCGCCGATCAGCGGATGCGTCTCTCCGGCTGCGTTGCCAACGCGGAAGAGCCCGTGCGCAGCATCAATGCGGATACCGGGCCGAAGCGGACCTACGGAGAGCCAAGAACCGTCACGGTGCGCTCCGACTAGCGCCTCACGAATCCCAGGGCACGAGCGGCGCAAATAAACCTCAACCGCCGCGCCGGCTTCCGCGCCCGGCGCGAGCGCGCGACACGCCCGCAGCGCATCGCGTCGGACGCAGCAGGCCAGTGTCGTCCGTCCCTGGTCGGAGACGACAATACCGCCATAGCCGCCGTTGATCGCCAACACTGGCAGCACGCCCGGAGCAAGCGTCGCATTCAAGAAGGTTGCCTTAAAGGCAAACAGATCCGAATTCCGTCGCGGCGACTGGGCGACGCCAACGGCACCGTCTCCCGCCAGCTTTGGCCCTGCTTCCCAGGACCCGTGCGCATCGACCACAACTCGGGCTCGCACTGTTCGCATCGTTCTGGAACCCGGCCGCCCGTAATGCACGCCGTCCGGCATCGATTCGATCTCGCATTCAAAGCGTGCTGGCTCGCCGCGAGCCGTGCGCACTTTAGCCGGTTGCAGCACCCTGACGCCGAGCGCTCTCGCACGCAGCAAGAGCAATTCGTCGAACTGATCACGGCCCAGGGCTCGACCGAAGGGGTAAGGCCCATATTTGCAAGGGGGAAGATCGGCGACAATCGTCGCCGCGGCGCTCATCCATCCGACCCGTCGCAGCTGCGGCCCAGCCATTCGTTGGAATGCAGTCCCGATACCGAGCTCGTCCAGCAACCCCAGGTTGCCGGCAGCTATGCATTCGCCGCAGACCTTGCGGCGCGGGTAGCAATGCTGCTCGACGAGGACCACGTCCCAGCCGGCGTTCGCGAGCCATATCGCGGTCGATGTGCCGGCCGGACCGGCGCCGATCACGAGCGCATCAGTGCTATCGTACATGCGCAGAGCCGAGTTTGCGTGCTTCGGCGCGGACAGCAACGAAGCAATGGGTGAACGGCCGGGCAGGAAATTCGTCTACGACCCAGGCGCCGTCCGCACGTGGCCACGCTGTCGTCAGTTCCAGATTCGCGAACCCGGCCGCCACGCTCGTGACCGCGTCGCCGCGGGTGACGTCGTTTCCTCCAATTACACCAACCAGCCGGCTACCGAGCCGCGCGGCCCAGTCCCGCCGCGGCTCGCAGGCAACGAAGGCGTTCGTCCTGGCGGCAACGGCCGGCAATAGGACTCCCAGACTCGAGTCGTCGAAGTGGTGTAGGAAAAGGGTCGCGACGCACAAGTCGTAGCGCTGCGTGCTGGGCTCTTGTGCCCACGCAAGCACCTCTGTGCGCTCCACCGTCACGCGCCAGCCGAGCTGCCGATACGCCTCGCGTGTCTCAGGGGCTACGATGTCGTGGCGGTCGAGAAGTGTCAGCTCGATGCCGGTCCAGCGGGGATGCAGTGCGCGCGCGAGCCGCAGCAGCAATGTACCGTCGCCTGCGCCAAGCTCGAGGAGGCGACGTGGCGGCGCCGCGAGTTGCAGCCGCGCCAGGGTGCGCTGCAGTATCGAAAGTGTACCCATCGCGTAATGCACCCGCCGCAGATCACGCCGTGAGCGACGCGCGCGCGGATCGTTAGGAGCCAATTCGTCGAGAAGCTCAGGGAGGACGCAGCGGGCCGACCCCGTCATGTGCATCACTCGACCGCGAGCAGGGCGCCATGGCATGTGAAGCCGGCGCCAAAAGACGATAGCCACCACCAGCCGCCGGGTGCGGCGTCCGAGAGGGCGGCATCGAGCACGAAATACACAAATGCGCTGCTCAGATTTCCATACTCGCGCAGAGCCTCGCGACTGTACCGAAGCGCGGCTGAGGGCAAGTCGAAGCGTTCCTCGAGCGCGAGCAATACGTCGCGTCCACCAGCGTGCAAGATCCAACCGCGGATGTCCTCGCGCGTCAGGCCGGCGCGCGCGACCGCAGTAACGAGAACCTGCTCGGCATGCTCGGCGGCGAGGCGTGGCACCGCCGGTGTGAGAACATTTCGAAGCATGCCCGCCCGGTGCTCAAAACGCAGCGCATCGCGTGCGGTGGGATTAGTCAGCGACACGGTCTCGCGCCACTCGACGCTACGCTGCCCAACCGTGCGCCGCCTGGACAGCACAGCAGCGCCAGCACCATCACCGAAGAGGCACGCACTGATCAGCACGCCGGGATCATCGTCGAGGTACATCGCAGCGCTGCACACCTCAACACATATCGACAGCACGTGCTCGCACTGCTGTGCCCCAAGCAGCGCGCTCGCTAACTGCCAGTTAGGAAGCGCACCAGCACAGCCTTGCCCGACCAAGTCGAACCCGAGAACGTCGCCTCGCAATCCGAGGCGCTCTATAACATAGCCGCTGAGTGCCGGACACAGATAGCCCGTGCAGGTCGTTACGATCACGGCATCGATTTCTTCGTGCGCGATTGCTGCGCGCTGCAGCGCGGTACGTCCGGCGGCAGCCGCGAGCCGAGGCGCATGAGTGGCAAAACGCCGATGTAGAGTGTCCGCATCGATGGCGAATACTTCTTCAAGCGAGTCGACGGCCAGCCAACGAGCCTCAATACCGTTCTCCCGCCGCAGCACAGCATTTGCAATGGCGTGCGAGCGTGGATTGAGCCGCCCAAACCAATCGGAGGCGGCGAACGCCTCCCAACAGTCGCTCTTCGTGTAGCGTCGTTCTGGGAGGGCGATGCCGAGAGCGTGCAGATACATTGTAGCGTCCCTGCGCGCTGGTCAATGAGGGAGGCTCCGTCATTAGGCCCCTACCCCGCCATCATCGACTCCAGCGGCATGTTGTCAGCTGTCACTTACGCCCATTGTGGGTCGTGCCGCATACTATAGCGGCTTTGGCAACGTAAAATTGGTTCAAACTGCGGAAGTCATTGGGCGAGTTGCGACCTGCCACGGCGGCCACAGGTCACGTTGGGAACTGCGCCACGGTTTCTTTACATCTTTCAGATTCCCGCCGTGAATATCAGATCCAGCAGCACTCTGAGGTTGCCAGTGCACTGAGTATTCTTAATCTTTGACAAAACCGAGATAAGTTTTGCTCCTCTCCGAGGCAAAGTGACCGTCATAAACAGATTGTGTCGCGCGTTTATATTGCATTTGCGCTTACTACGATTCCGTCCTCGTCGCTATAGAGGTAGCTGCCAGGCGTGAAAATCACGCCACCGAAGTCCACCGCCACATCAATCTCGCCCGTGCCGGCCTTGGCACTCTTCCGAGGGTTGGTTCCCAAAGCCTTCACTCCGATCTCGAGCTTTTCCAAAGCCTTCATATCGCGGATTGCGCCGTTAACCACAACGCCGATCCATTTGTTCGTCACGGCGATGCCGGCGATGACATCGCCAAGCAGCGCACAGTGCAATGAGCCTCCGCCATCGATGACAAGAACGTTGCCGGCTCCCGCCTGTGATAGAACTTGCTTGACGAGTGCGTTGTCGTGTCGGCAGCGGACTGTGCGGATCGCACCGGAGAAACGCTGCAGCCTGCCGAAACTTTTGAATTGCAGATCGCAGGATTGCAATTGCTCATCAGCATCGATCAAATCCGCCGTTGCAAAGCTCACAACGCGCCCTCCTAACCTCGAGCAAGACCATGCCACCCTAGAATTGACGAGCGTGGCGTAAACGAGAAGCGGTGGCACGGGACCAATCCCGAACTCACCTAGCAGCGCTCGAAGATTCCCGCCGCTCCCATGCCCGTGCCGACGCACATCGTCACCATACCGTAGCGAAGCTTAGGGTCGCGTTTCAGACCATTCACGATGGTGGCGGTGCGGATGGCACCGGTAGCTCCGAGCGGATGTCCGAGCGCAATGGCGCCACCCAAGGGATTGACCTTGGCCGGATCGAGCCCGAGGCTGCGCATTACGGCCAGGGACTGGGCCGCGAAGGCCTCATTGAGTTCAATCCAGTCCAGGCTGACTTGCTCAATTCCGGCCGCCTTGAGCGCGCGCGGAATGGCCTCGATCGGGCCGATGCCCATAATCTCCGGCGGCACGCCGGCCACCGCAAAGCTGACAAAGCGCGCCAGCGGCGTCACGCCGTAGCGCGTCACCGCGGCTTCGCTCATCAGCAGTACGGCTCCCGCGCCGTCTGACATTTGCGAGCTGTTGCCGGCCGTCACGGAACCGCGGGCCGCGAACACCGCACGGAGCTTCGCCAGGCCCTCGAGCGATGAATCCTTGCGCGGGCCTTCATCGAGATTGCAGATCCTTTCGACCACCCGCACTGCGCCGCCCGCACCCGGCAAGTGGGTATGCACCGTATAGGGCGTGATTTCAGTGCTGAATTGACCGGCGGCAATCGCCGCACAGGCGCGCTGGTTGGATTGCAGGGCAAAGGCGTCCTGATCTTCACGGCTGATTTTCCAGCGCTCGGCGACCTTTTCGGCCGTGAGGCCCATGCCGTAGGCGATGCCGTAATGCTCGTGCTTGTCAAAGACCGCTGGGTTAATGCTTACCTTATTGCCCATCATCTGCGACATCACGCTCATCGATTCGGTCCCGGCGCCGATCATCACCTCGGCTTCACCCAACCGAATGCGCGCGGCGGCATCGGCAACCGCCTGCAGGCCGGAGGAACAAAAGCGGTTGATGGTGATGCCAGGCACGGACTGGGGGAGCCCCGCGAGCAGCAGGCCAATCCGAGCCACGTTCATGCCCTGCTCGGCCTCCGGCATCGCACAACCCACGATGACATCACCGATTTCGCTGGTCTGCAGCCCCGGGACCTGATTGACCACCGACCGCAGTACGTGGGCCAGCAAATCATCCGGGCGCACGTAGCGGTACATACCGTTACGTTTGCCCACGGGGCTGCGGGTCGCAGCGACTATATAAGCTTCCTGAATCTGCCTGTTCATGGTGAGGTTCCCAATTTTCAGCGTGCCTTAGTTGCGTAACGGTTTACCGGTTTCCAGCGTGTGCGCGATGCGCTGCTGAGTCTTTTCGGTCTTGAGCAGCTCGACAAAATGCGCCCGTTCTACATCAAGGATCCATTGCTCATCGACACGGCTGTTGGTCTCCACCTCCCCGCCACACAGCGCGATGGCCGCTGCCCGCGATACGCGGAAGTCATGATCGCTGATCATGCCGCCCTCCCTCATATTCATGAGCGTCATCTCACAGGTGGCAATACCATTGCGTCCGGCCACCGGGATCGAGCGTCTGACCAACGGCGGACGATAACTGGCCTCGGCCAGCGCACGGGCGCGGCGGATCGCCACATACAGCAACTCATTCGCATTGAACAGGATATCGTCCGATTTTTTTACGTAGCCGAGCGCGATGGCCTCCAGGGCACTGCTGGACACCGTGGCCATCGCCACGTTCTGAAACGCACTCTGGATGTATGGGAAAACGTCACCACCGGCAGCGCGCTCCGCGAGCTCAGCTGCCTGCAGGGCCAACTCCTTGCAGCCTCCACCTGCGGGAATCAAACCGACGCCCACTTCGACCAGGCCGATATAGCTCTCCAGCGCCACGACGCGATGCGCCGCCTGCAGTGTAAACTCGCAGCCACCGCCCAGCGCCATACCTTGCACGGCCGCCACGGTCGGCACCGAGGCGTATTTGAGTTTCATCGCAGCGCGCTGGAACTTGTCCACAAAGCGCTCTAGCAGCTCGAATTGCCTCGCCTTGCAGGCCTCCAGTACCTCGTTCAGGTTGGCGCCAAGCGCGAACGGTGCCTCGTGCCAAATCACCAGTCCGTCCAATTCCCGCTCGGCGCGCGCGATCGCCTCGAGGACTCCGTCGACCACGGCACTGGCGATCGTGTGTTTCTTGGTTTTGAACGAAACGATGCCGACGCGGGTATCCTGCTGCGGCAGATACCAGAGCCGCACACCCTCATTCTCCCAGAGCGTGACACCACGATCTGCCGGTGGCTCGCCGACCAACTTCTCCGGTGACAGTTGCCGGGTATAGACCGGAAGGGTCGAGCGCGCCTTGAGGGTATTGGATTTCGCCGAAAAGGAACCACCGGCCTCATGCACTCCGGTGCGCCCAGTCACCCAGCTGGGCAGCGGCGCTTTCGCCATCGTGCCCCCGGCCTCCATGTCGGCCTGGATCGCTTGGGCGATCTCGTGCCAGTCCGCCGCCTGCCAGGTCTCGAACGGACCCTGGACCCAGCCAAAGCCCCAGCGCATGGCAAAGTCAAGGTCGCGTGCGTTGTCCGCGATGTTGCTCAGGTGATAGGCGCTGTAGTGGAAGACCTCGCGAAAAATGGCCCACAGGAACTGGGCTTGTTTGTGGGTGGAGGAGCGCAATGCGGCAAATCTCTCCCCCGGATTGCGCAAATTGAGGATGGTCTCAACCTCCGGGGCGATTGTGCCGGCGGCGGCTCGATACGCCTGGGTCGCGCGGTCCAGGACCTGAATCTCCTTGCCGACTTTTCGATACACCCCGACCTTGGTCTTCTGACCCAGCGCTCCTTTAGCAATCAGCCCTTGCAACCAGTCTGGCGCCTTAAAGTGCGCATGCCAGGGATCGGCGTGTGCTCCTTCGCCGAGCGTCGACTGCATGGTGCCAATGACATGGACCAGCGTATCCAGTCCCACCACATCGGCGGTCCGGAACGTGGCGCTCGTCGGCCGACCGATTTTCGGACCCGTAAGCACATCCACTTCATCGAAACCGAGCCCGAGCCGCGCGGTATGGTGCATGACCGCAAGGATCCAGAACACGCCGATGCGGTTCGCCACGAAGTTCGGCGTGTCCTTGGCGCGCACAACGTTCTTGCCGAGCCGGCTCGTGAGCCAGGTCTCCAGTCCGTCGAGCATCAATGCATCGGTATCACCGGTCGCGATCAGTTCAATCAGCGACATATAGCGTGGCGGGTTGAAAAAATGAATGCCGCAGAATCGCGCGCGCAACGGTGCGGGAATCCCTGCGGCCAGTGTCTGGATGGCCAGACCCGAGGTATTGGAGGCGAGTATCGCCCCCGCAGCGATGTACGGCGCCACCTTCGCATAGAGGTTGTGCTTCCACTCGAGTCTCTCGGCGATGGCCTCGATGATCAGGTCGCAGTCCCGCAATCTCTCCAGGTCCGAGCCATAATTGGCAGCATCGATGTAAGCGAGCCTGTCCCTGGAAGCCAATGGCGCCGGTTCTAGCTTAGATAGTGCCGTCAGTGCCTTGTCGACGATGCCGTTGGGCGGCCCGCCCTCGGAAGCAAGATCAAAGAGCACGACGGGTACATCGGCATTGGCCAGATGGGCAGCAATTTGGGCGCCCATGACGCCCGCGCCGAGTACAGCCGCCTTGCGGATAATGAAATTGTCCACGTGTTTGTCCTTAGCCTGATATTAGAGGCTCTGCAATGAGCCCGACGTGCTTCTATGTCCTCAGGGGTTCACCTCGCTGCAACAGGATCGGATCGACGCCCACCCTCGTTGGACTCAAAACCACTCCTCCTTCAGAGACAAGGCCGCTGACACGTCGCTCTTTATTGCAATCAGCAGGCCGTGAACCTTGGGCAGGATCTGCGTGACGTAATACTGAGCCGTCGCGATCTTTGCGCTATAAAATGACGCGCGGTCGTCTGCGACCAATTGGCTCAAGGCGATGTCTGCAGCGCGCGTCATCTGCCACCCACCGCACACGTAGCCGACCAACATCGGGTAGCTCACCGACCCAGCCAATGCGAGATTCGGATTCGCGGCATGGGTTTCCAGCATCCAGCCGGTGGCCCGCTCCAAGGCCTGAATACCCGTCGCGAATGCAGCGCCAATGGCCGCGAGCTCAGAATTCGCGCCGTGACTCAGTTTTTGCTCAAGCCCACGCATGTCGTCCATCAGCGCGCCCATGGCGCCACCGTTGTCCCCTGCCAGCTTGCGTCCGACGAGATCGCCTGCCTGGATCCCCGTAGTGCCTTCACAGATTGGGGCTATGCGGGCGTCACGCAGGTATTGGCTGGCTCCGGTCTCCTCAATGTAGCCCATGCCGCCATGTACTTGCACGCCCAGGGATGCGATCTCAACCGCAATCTCGGTGCACCATCCCTTGACGACCGGTGTCAATAGATCAACCCGCTCCTGGCGCCTGCTTCGCTCACTTTTGTCGGGATGCCGGTGTGCGAAGTCAATGTCCGCCGAGACCACATGGCAGAAGGCGCGCATGGCCTCGATCTGCGATTTCATGGTCAGCAGCATGCGCCGGACGTCCGGATGGTGAATGATGGTGATTCGCTCACCATTCTTTTTCCCGACCAGGCGGCCCTGGACACGCTCCTTGGCGTAGTCGCGCGCTTGCTGATAGGCGCGCTCGGCGATCCCAAGACCTTGCAGGCCAACCTTCTGGCGGGCCTCATTCATCATCGTAAACATATGCGCCAGACCCGGATTTCTCTCGCCAACCAGATAACCGATGGCTCCTTGATTTTGACCAAAATTCATCGCACACGTGGGACTCGCGTGAATGCCCAATTTGTGTTCGATAGAAGTGCAGCGCACGTCGTTCAGTTCGCCGAGCGATCCGTCGGCGTTCATAAGGTATTTGGGCGCCAGAAACAGCGAGATGCCTCGGGTTCCTTCGGGCGCATCGGGAAGACGGGCGAGAACGAGATGGACAATATTCTCCGCCATATCGTGGTCGCCCCACGTGATAAAAATCTTTTGACCAGAAATGCGGTAATGGTCATCTTCCGGGACCGCTTTGCTGCGCACCGCCGCCAGATCCGAACCCGCCTGGGGCTCGGTCAGGTTCATCGTCCCGGTCCATTCTCCAGTGACCAGTTTTTTAAGGTACTTCTGTTTGAGCTCTTCCGAGGCATGGGCCTTAATGGCCTCTATGGCTCCTGCGGTCAGAAGTGGGCACAAGGCAAAGGACATGTTGGCGGAATTCCACATTTCGACCACTGCGGCCGTAACGAGCGCCGGCAAGCCCTGACCGTCGAAGGCCGGATCACCGCCAAGTCTGTTCCACCCTCCGGCAACAAAACTACGGTGCGCCGAGGCAAAGCCGCTGGCGGCAACGACGCCTTCAGCGCTCAGCGAGGCGCCCTGCTGGTCACCCGACGCGTTGCTTCATTGACATCACCGGTTGCGTTCGGGGGTGCCTAAGGACTCCGATTGACCGGCGCTGTGCCGCTCACCCCTGAGGGGCGATGCTCGCCTCCGTAACGGATATAGAAGTCCAAAGATGCCGGATTGATCATGGCATCGCTATCGAGATAGCCGCGAGTGCTGCGATCCCAGGTTTCGCTTTCAATTCGGTACGACTAGACTTTGCGGATCAACAATTACGGGGAATGCCATGGCATTTTCGCTCTACGCCGCCACTGTCCCGTCTTATCGACAGATCCTGGAGGCCGTTTACAGCCTACTCGGTAAGGCGGAGGCTTTCTGCACCGAAAAGGCGATCGCACCCCACGACATCATTCAGGCCCGTCTCGCCGAAGACATGCTGCCCTTCGCTTATCAGGTAAAGTCGACGGCGGTACACTCGTTCGGCGCCATCGAGGGTGTGCGCAGGGGTGTCTTCTCTCCCGATACAACGTCGCCCCCCGAGAATTTTGCGGCACTCAAGGCGCGAATTGCTGAAACGCTCACCGCGCTCGCGGCGATCGAGGAAGCCGAGGTCAACGCCTTCGTCGGTCGCGACATGCGCTTTGCGTTCGGGGACCGCCATATCGACTTCACCGGCGAGAATTTCCTTCTCTCCTTCTCGCAACCGAATTTTTACTTCCACGCAACCACGACCTACGACATTCTGCGCTGGAAGGGGGTCCCGCTCGGGAAACGCGATTTCATGGGCAAGCCGCGCACGAAGAAATGAGTATGGATGGCAGTCATGGTTCCATCTTTCTCGCAAGGAAACGGGAGTGCCCATGGACAAACTTGATCGCATGGCGCGGCAACCGCAAATCATGCTCAGCAAGGCTTTCCCGCGAGGCACACGCATCACCGCGGGCTGAGCTACCATCGATACTCGGTCGAAAGCTCGACGACGCCTTGCATAGTCGATTGTGTGATCGGACTGTCATTCGCACTTCCAGTCAGGTGGTTCCACGCCAAATCCGCATTGATCAACCAGTGCTGTGTCATGAAGCGGCTGGCGCTGAAGCCCAGCCCATAAGCCGTAGAGCCGCCATGAGCATCGTAGACCGGATATGCGGAGGCCGACGCTTGAGCGGCGGTCACACCGAATAGCTTTTGCATGTAATGGCGATCGGAAAACGTCATCGATGGGCCGGCGAACATGACGAAAGTTTTGGAGCTTCCGGGAAGCGGCATAAAGGCATCCAGATCGCCAAGCACCCCATTGGCACCACCCACAATCCGCCGCACGTCCGCACGCAAGACCAATGGGAACTGTTTTGAGACCACGTAGGATCCGAACAGCTTGACGGATGGCGCCGCGCTGATGTCACCCAGGCCATGCAGATGCCTATAATCGTCCGACATAGGGCGGCCGAGGTCGTAGCCGATCGCGACTCCCGCGCGATATTTGTCACCGCGCAGTAGATTCACGCCGAGGCCCTCTCCCACTGAGGCAAAGGCGATGTCTCGGTAAAGAATGACGATTACAGGACCGGGTGATACCCGGTATGGCCGCGCGCCGTCGTACCGCGGCATGTCCGCCACCGCTGCGCCAAGCACGACGCGCCATTCCTGTAAATTCGGCTCGTATACCTTTTCCAGAATGGTGCCGCCCGGATATTGCCATTCCTGCAGCGGCGACGGCGTTTGCGACAAAGCCATCCGGGGGACACATGCACACAGCATGAATGCCAGAAAAGCAAACCAACGCGAAACGATCGCCGTTCTGAGGAGATTACCGTGCATCTTGCTTTTACCCACAGGACTGTCCGAGAACTACTGACATATGCCCCTCCCTATCATGACACAGCCTTATCCTCAGCTTGCGCGCACATGGACTATGTCTGCGTTCAGACTTAGTCTACCAGCGTAAAGACACCCCCCTCGTTCGACCCACGAGCAGACGCTTCAGACTGATTATTATGAGACTTTTGAACCGTGCTGTGTCTTGTTTGTCACTTGCGAGAGGCGCCACGACCCCGGTGCTTGGGGCTGCTATCGTCCAATGAGCTCTATGGACTCACGTAGGCATTCAAGCGACGCGGTACGGATAATCGGACGCAGCAGCTCTCTCTTCACGCGAGTGCCACTCATCTTCGCGGAGGAACTCGGCATTCGATATGAGCTCGTGCCGATCTACGACATGACGGCAATGGACCCCCAGGCCTACGGCGGCAGCCCGGCGCTCAAGCTGCCTAGTCTCAGGCGCGGGGAGTCGCTGCTATTCGGCGCTCAGAACATCTGCCGAGCTCTGGCGGAGATCTCTGCCTCACCGCTGCGCATCGTGTGGCCCGAGGATCTCCGCGATGACATGTCACGCAATGCGCAGGAGCTCGTGTGGCACGCCATGGGAGCGCAAGTGCAGCTGGTGTTCGGTACGATCATTGGAAAGCTTCCGGCGGACAATGTCTACTTCGCCAAAGGTCGCGCTGGATTCGAGAGTTCGCTCCGCTGGCTCGACCGGCACGCGGCACAGATCCTGGGCACGCTGCCTCCACGTGACATCAGCCTGTTCGAGGTGTCGCTCTTCTGTCTCATGGAGCACCTGGCATTTCGCGGTACCTTGCCTGTCGAGCCCTATCCGTCGCTGGTCCGCTTCAGCCAGGAATTTGCCGCGCGCCCGTCGGCACAGCACACGGTCTATCGATTCGATGCGTCCGCGGCCGAATGATTTCAGCGAGCTGGGTCTGCATGCAAGCTAGGTTCTACCGTAGCTTACATTTATATGTACATGATTGTAATAACATTTATTACCCGCGCCGCCTTGTCCTTGCGATGCATTATGCGCCGTTCGACGCGATGCGGCACCGAGACTAAGCTGGGTTGCCGCCGGCTAAGCTCTTTCAACTCGATCGATAAAACGTCAAAAGGCCGGTTTGCGAAGCAAACGTGATGGTCTGATGAATTTTTATCGCAACCGCTTGGCAAACACAACGGATCGAATAATCTGCCTTTCCATCTTCAATGGCCTCGAACGAGGTTGCAATCATGGCGCAAACCGTTGAGCACAAGACTGCCGCAGATCCAGCACTGGAACGCCGGCTAGAGCGACTGGGGTTAGCCGGTCACGAAAAGGAGTGGACCGACCGCTATCTTCTGTGTAACCACCTGCTCAATCCGCGGTCGGCCGAGCCAAGGCAGAAGTTCGAAGCGACCAGCCGGTTCATCCGCGATCTGGTTGCTCATCGGTGGGCCAAGACGCGACATGCCCGCGAGGAGACCAATCCCAAGCGCATCCACTACCTGTCGATGGAATTCTTGCTGGGTCGGACGCTCCGCAACAACATGATGAACTTGGCCGCGGAGCCGATCGTACGACGCGCCATGGAGCAAGAAGGCTGGAACCTGGAGCAGCTGATCGAAGAAGAGCCGGACGCGGGGTTGGGCAACGGCGGCCTCGGCCGCCTCGCCGCCTGCTTCATCGACTCCCTGGCCACGTTGCAGTACCCGGCCATCGGTTACGGTCTTCGCTACGAATACGGCATCTTTCGGCAAACGATCCACGACGGCTGGCAACTCGAACAACCTGACAACTGGTTGCGCAATACCGATCCCTGGGAGATTGTGCGCCCAGGCAGGGTGTACGTCGTTCCCTTGAACGCCAAATTTGAGCTGAAGGGCTCGGGTCTCAGCATCACGCCAAATCGTCCCTCCAGCTTGCTGGGAATCGCCTTCGATCGGCCCGTGGTCGGTTACGGCGCCCAGTGCATCAATACCTTGCGGCTCTGGGCGGCGGCAGCTCCCGAGTCGTTCGACTTTGCCGAGTTTTCACACGGCGACTTTGCCGGCGCCGTCATCCAAAATGTGGCGGCGGAATCGCTCACGCGCGTGCTCTACCCTGACGACTCCACCGAGGCCGGCCGGTCATTGCGGTTCCTGCAGCAATACTTCATGGTGAGTTGTTCGCTGCAGGACATCATCGCCCGTTTTCGCAAGAAAGACGCCAATTGGTCTGCGCTGCCGGACCGCGTGGCCATCCAGATGAATGACACGCACCCGGCCCTAGCGGTTGCCGAGCTGATGCGTATTCTTCTCGATCAGGCAAAGCTCCCCTGGGATCAGGCCTGGGACATCACGCTGCGCACCCTGGCCTACACCAATCACACGCTGCTTCCCGAGGCTTTGGAGCGCTGGCCAATCGAGCTCTTCGAAGTGCTCATTCCCCGGGACCTGGAGATCGTCTACGAGATCAACCGCCGCTTTCTCGACGATGTTCGCCGCCTCTATCCCGGCGACGAGGCGCGCGTGCAACGCATGAGCCTGATCGAAGACACGCCGGTGCGGAAGATCCGCATGGCACACCTGGCGGTCGTTGGCTCGCACAGCACCAACGGGGTGGCCGCAATCCACTCTGAGCTTCTCCGGACCCGCGTGCTGTGCGACTTTGCCGAGATGTTCCCGGCTCGCTTCAACAATAAGACCAACGGGGTCACGCCCAGACGGTGGCTACAGCAGGCCAACCCATTCTTGTCCCGGCTCGTCACCAAGGCGATCGGCGAAGACTGGGTCACAGACCTGGCGGTACTTCGCAATCTCTTGCCTTTGGCCGACGACATGGGCTTCCGCGAGCAATTCCGCGAAGCGAAACGCGAGGCCAAGGCTGCATTCGCAAACTGGCTCAAGGCTACCTCGGGAAAGATCGTAGATCCTGACACGATCTTTGACGCCCAGATCAAACGCATTCACGAGTACAAGCGCCAACTTCTCAACGTCCTTCACATCATCATTCTGTACAACCGGCTGCGGGATCACCCCAATCAGGAGATGACGCCGCACACTTTCTTCTTCGCGGGGAAAGCAGCGCCGGCTTATCATTTGGCCAAGTTGATCATCAAACTGATCAACAACGTCGCCGGCACGATCAACGCCGATCCAGTGGTGCGCGGCCGGCTCAACGTGCTGTTCCTGCCGGAGTACAACGTCAGCATGGCCGAGCGGCTCATCCCCGCAAGCGATGTCTCCGAGCAGATCTCGACCGCCGGCTTCGAAGCTAGCGGCACCGGCAACATGAAATTCATGATGAACGGAGCGCTGACCATCGGCACCCGCGACGGGGCCACCATCGAAATGGCCCAGGAAGCCGGCGAGGAAAACTTCTTTCTCTTCGGGCTAACAGCCCAGCAGGTTGCCGATAGCGCCGGCTGGTACGATCCCAATTGGCATTACGAGAACGAAGCCGAGACGCGCGCGGCGCTGGACCTGATCTTTTCGAATCATTTCAGCAGACACGAGCCGGGCCTTTTCGGGCCGATCCGAGACACGTTGCTGACCAATGGGGATCGCTTTCGGCATCTCGCCGACCTGACCGACTATGCTCGCGCCCACCGGGAGCTGGCTGCGTTGTATGCCGACCCCGAGGCCTGGGCGAGGAAGGCAATCATTAACGTGGCCTGCTCCGGGAGATTCTCCAGCGACCGAACCATCACGGAGTATGCGAACGAAATCTGGAATTTGAAACGATCCCCGGTGCAGTAACGCCTCTCGGCCCCATCGATTTTTAACCTAACTTAATGATTTAATTGGTAGCGGGGGGCTCGTCGCGACGGGAGCGTGTTGCAGAGGCTCAAGACATGACTCACCCCACTGCCCTGATTGTCGGTGCCGGCGCTGGATTGAGCGCTGCGCTAACACGTCGACTGCGACGTGAAGGCTACGGCGTAGCGCTCGCCGCCCGATCGATCCAGAAGCTCCGCGAACTTGAGGTCGAGACCGGCGCCCAGGCTTTTGCCTGCAACGCTACCGATGCGCAGAATGTCTCGACGTTGTTCGACAACGTCACCCGAGAGCTCGGCGAGCCGGAACTCGTCGTCTACAACGCGAGCGCGCGCGTACGGGGTCCGCTGGTGGATCTCGATCCGAGTGATGTCGAACGCAGTATCACGGTGACGGCGTTCGGCGGGTTTCTGGTGAGTCAGGCGGCGGCACGCCGGATGGTGGCGCGCGGTCGAGGGGTGATTCTGCTGACCGGCGCGTCTGCCAGCGTCAAGGGCTACGCCCAGTCCGCAGCCTTCGCGATGGGAAAGTTTGCGCTCCGTGGCCTCGCTCAGAGCATGGCTCGCGAACTGTCGCCGCTCGGCATCCATGTTGCGCACGTCGTCATCGACGGGGCCATACGCCCACCGGGCCGGACGGCTGATCCGGCGCGTCCCGACAGTATGCTCGAGCCCGATGCGATCGCGGAAACGTACTTTCAGCTCGCGTGCCAGCCGCGGAGCGCGTGGTCGTGGGAGATCGAGCTGAGACCCTGGGTCGAGCGGTTCTAAGGCTCCCGAGCGACTTCACTGTTGGTCGTCCGCGTCGCGCTGTGACACAGAACACTTGAGGAGTAGTTCCGATGATTGACTTGTACTACTGGCCAACGCCCAACGGCCACAAGATTACGATGTTTCTCGAGGAAGCGGGGCTTCCGTACCGGATCGTGCCGGTGGATATCTCCAAGGGCGACCAGTTCAAGCCGGAGTTTCTGGCCTTCAGTCCCAACAACAGGATGCCGGCGATCATCGATTCGGCACCCGCCGACGGTGGCGCCTCAATCTCGGTGTTCGAATCGGGTGCGATCCTTGTGTACCTCGCCGAGAAAGCCGGCCGCCTCCTGCCGCAGGAGTTACGCGGGCGGACGGCAGCCCTCGAGTGGCTCTTCTGGCAGGTCGGGGGCCTCGGCCCAATGGCCGGACAGAACCACCATTTCAGCCGCTATGCGCCAGAGAAGATCCCCTACGCTATTGAGCGCTACGTCAATGAAACCAATCGGCTGTACGGCGTCATGGACCGACGGCTCTCAGCGCAACCGTACCTGGCTGGCAAGGATTTCTCGATTGCCGATATCGCGGCCTACCCGTGGATCGTTCCCTGGGAGCTGCAGTCGCAAGATCTTGCGCAGTTTCCCGCCCTGAAGCGTTGGTTCGATGGGATCGCCGCGAGGCCGGCAACGCTCCGCGCCTACGCGCGCGCGGAGGAGTTCCGAACCACGCCGCTGGTAACCGAGGAGAGCCGCAAAATATTGTTCGGGCAAACAGCTCAGACCACTCGTTAAATCCGGGAGATACTTTCCATGATCAAGTTCCATTATCACCCCTCGCGGAACCCGGCCAAAGTCGCCCGCTTCGTCGAAGAGTCCGGTCTTCCGTGCTTATGGCCGACACCGTACATGTAGGGGTTCTTACAAACTGGAGGTTGTCGGCTCATGAACTATTTTAGAGCCAGGTTATGGCGGGAGCAGTCAGACATGCCGCATATGACTTCACCTGCCGGTCACCTTGCGCTTGGAGGCAATCGACAAGCTCAATTGGTATGCGCAGCGCTGGAAGACATTCCACACGATCCTGAAGTCCGGCTGTCGCGCCGAGCAATCGACACTACGGACGGCCGCGCGCCTCGTCAACCTGCTGGCGACATTCCGCATCCTCAGTTGGCGTATCTTCTGGATGACGATGCTCAACTCTTGCCTCACGCAGCTGGCTCGCCCGGGCGGCCACCTGAACCGTGCGGGTGATGCTCCGGCTGGCAACACCGTCATCTGGCGAGGACTCTCTAGGCTCACCGCTATCGAAATCGGCTACTTGCTCGGCTCGCAAAGTGTGGGTAATTGAAAGCAGGAGCAGCTGCTTACACTGATCGGCTCTCGCGCCGTTTGCACGTGTGACCCCCGCGTCATGGGTGGGCAAGGCGCAGCTGCGATGAACACGCATCCGATATGCCTTTTCGCCCGCAACAATACTCGCATGTGAACGCGTTGGTGCGTGCGCTCCGTTGCTTTGACCGAAGCCCGCTGGATGATTTCAATTGCCTATACGCACAATATGTGGAGAAGAGAGCATGTCTGTTAATCATTTTGTCGTCGCCGCGTGCGGCTTGGCCCTGGGTTTCACGATGTTGTCGGCGTCAGCCGATGTCATTGTGGGCGGCAGCGCGATGTTCCCTCAGAAGAAGATTGTGGAGAATGCCGTCAAGTCGAAGGATCACACCACCCTTCTCGCGGCGGTCAGGGCCGTGGGTCTCGCGCTGGGCATAAAATATGCCGCCGATGACTTCAAAACCGTCCGTCCAGCGCCCAGAATGGACCGCTCTTCCGAAGACGACGTGCGAGACTCGAAAGATCGGTATCGATTCTGCGGAAAGACCAAGCGTGAGGCGCAACACCGGTGAAGATTCCCGAGATTCTGCAAATCGAGACCCCCCATTCACCCGGCTCTCTGGCGAGCGTGCTCAACGTGCTCGCGGAGATGGGGCTCGTGCTCGAGCACGTGAGCAGCCTGCGGCGCGACCAGGAGCGCACACTCTGGGAGATCACGGTTGAGATCGATACGGAGGCGCACGCCGGGCTCGTCGATCGATTGAACGCGCTTCCTTCGGCACGCTTCATCGGCTGGTCGGATCGCGTCTTCGATCGTCACCGCGGTGGCAAGATCGAGATGCGCTCTCGTGTGGCGATCTCCACGCAGCAAATTCTGCGCGACATCTATACTCCAGGTGCGGCACGAGTGTGTCTGGCGATCCACGCAGCCCCGGAGAAGGTGTTCGACTTTACCTACCTCGGCCGGGCGGTGGCGATCGTGACTGACGGGTCGGCCATTCTGGGACTCGGAAACATCGGCCCGCGAGCGGGGCTACCCGTCATCGAGGGGAAGTCGGCGCTATTTGCCGCCCTCGTCGGAATCAGCGGCATTCCGATTCTGATCGAGAGTGGTGCGGTCGATCACTTCGTCGATGTCGTCTGCTCGATCGCCCCGTCTTTTGGGGCAATCCTGCTCGAGGACATCAGCGCACCGCGCTGCTTTGAGATCGAGCAGAAGCTGCGCGCGCGGTTGTCGATGCCGGTCTTGCACGACGATCAACACGCAACGGCCGTCGTCGTGCTTGCGGCGTTGTCGAACGCGACCCGGCAGATCGGCGCGAAGCTCGATGCGCTCACGGTCGGTGTCGTCGGGCTCGGCGCGGCGGGTCTTGGCATCGCGCGCCTGCTCCATGCGCACGGGGTGAAGCGGCTGCTGGGCACGGACGTGCGCGCGGAGGCCATGGGGCGCCTGGCGCAGCTGCACGGTCATCGCGACAGCCTCGAGGGGATTCTTGCGCGGGCGGATGCGCTCATTTGCACTACCGGCGCGAAAGGCTTAATTGCGCCCGAGCGGATCCGACCGGGCCAGATCGTCTTTGCGCTGTCCAATCCCGACCCCGAGATCGATCCCGTCGTCGCGCTGGCCGCGGGCGCGGCCATCGCCGCCGACGGCAAGAGCATCAACAATGTGTTGTGCTTCCCGGGCCTCTTCGATGGGGCGCTGCGCGCGCGAGCGCGCGGATTCACTGATGCGATGCTGGTCGCAGCCGCAAGTGCGCTCGCCGCCGCCGCGCCTGCCGGACAGCTTTTACCCGACCCGCTGGAGCCCTCAATTCATGAGCGTGTTTCGCAGGCCGTCCAGGCGACGGTCGTCCGCACCGGTCAGGCGCCGGCCAGGGACGGCGGCAGCTCGGAGCGCGCAGCGCAATGATGACCTCCCTGCACAACTGGTTCCGACGAAAATTCCTGCGATCGGAGCGTCGGGCCGCCATCGATGCGGGGGCGAACAGTCAGTGGCTGGCGGGCGTTTTTCATGAACCGCGCTCCAGCAGCTTTCTCGCCCTCAGGCAGCGCGACCTGACCTACCGGCTGTACTTGCCCGCCGGAATCGGCAGAACGGAGCGACTTCCCTTGCTCGTTATGCTTCACGGCTGCAGCCAAACGGCAGTCGAGTTCGCCGAAGGCACCCGGATGAACACAGAAGCGGAAGCTCGGTACTGTGCGGTGCTCTATCCTGAGCAGTCCAGGAAATCCAATTCTCTGCGCTGCTGGAACTGGTTTGAACCCGAGTCTCTCGTGGGCCATGGCGAAGCGGCTCTGATCGTGCAGACCGTGCTCCACGTCATGGATCATTATCCGATCGATTCGGTTCGAGTGTATGTTGCTGGCTTTTCTGCCGGTGGAGCGATGGCCGCCGTCCTGTGCGCGACACACGGGGACCTATTTGCCGCCTGTGCGATTCACTCGGGAGTGATGTTTCACGCGGCTACCACGTCGCTGCAGGCGGTTCAGGTGATGCGTCGCGGAGCAAGCACATCGCCAGGCCAAATCACACAAAAGATAGCCAGCCAGCACCATCCTGGTTCACGGCTGGTTCCCGCCTTGATCATTCACGGCACCGACGATCAAACGGTCAATCCGGTCAACGCGGAACAGATAGTCGAGCAGATGCGCCTGCTGGCGGAGCATCTGCATCCAGAAAGCGATCCGCCGACCTTGCGCAATGAGCAATGCATCGAAGGCGGAGGCCGCCGTTATCGCCAGCAGGATACGACCTTGGGCTCGATGGTACTGCTCCGTAGCATCCTGATCGATGGCCTTGGCCACGCATGGAGCGGCGGCGACGCGCGTGACAAGTTCTTCGATGCGGCGGGACCAGATGCGAGTCAGCTCATCCTCGAGTTTCTGTTGCCGCACCGATTACCGGCGGATCTCAACGCCGGCGCCGAAGCCGTACGAACGTCCTCGACCGCATATGTCCTTCCGCTTCGCTCGACATGAAGCCGCCAGCCGTCGCGTAGGAGCTGCGCCCGGCTAGTGCCTGTCGGTGTCCCTGATCGATGTCAGTTTGTACGTGACTATTGCCCGGTTCGGGGTCGAACCGGGCGATCGCGTGTTGGGGTGTCCTATCGCTCGCGTAGTCACGTCATACGTAGCACCTTGACAGGTACGGGAAAGTTTGTGCAACCGCAGCATTGCCCTGCTGTTCTACAAGCCTGGCCAGAGCCAACGGGTGGGTCCGATCGCGGGTCCTGGGGCTTCCTGGGCGGTGGACTTTTCTACACAGCAAAAAAAGACGGCAATCCGCGGACAAAACCGCCGACCCGAAGACCGGCAGCTAATGCATCGCGCATCAGCGGTGAAGAGTTTGACGACCGGCTCGAATTCGATAGCGCTGTCGTGTCGGTCCAGGGCAGCGCGTTGGTCGCGCCCGTTCTCGAGGAGCTTCTGGCGTTGGGCCGGACGAGATTCATGTGTTCGATTCCTGTTTGGGCGGTCCCCAGCGGTCCGTTCACCGAACGGCCGGACCATGCAGGGTCCGCCCGGAGTCGAACGCAGCTCATCAATGCCCGATCGGCACGGATCGACGCAGCGCCGGCCGTGACAGCGGCTTTGCGCTCGCGCGGGCCGTGCGCGTATGAAGTTCTTTGCATCGTGGTGGCGCCACAGTCAACCACGGCCGACGCCTGCCGTTCAAAGTCCGAAGTACAGGCTACAGAGGCTCCGGCCGGTACCGCCAATGCCGCTGGCGAGATCGAGCAATATCTGGCGGAGCGGCAGGCCAAGGCGTCGTGAGGTTCGAAACCGCCTGAAGGAGCGCGCCGTATTTCAGAACCTGAAACGTGGAGACGCGACGCGGTGTGGATTCGCCGAGGACACGATTGCGGCCGGACTCGCCGTCGTTCTGCCGTCAGGAGAGAACCGGTATCAATCTCTGAACCTGCAGGTTTTGAATATTCCCTTCATTACCGGCGTCGCGGTGCAGATCAATTGGCGCGACATCGAACCCACCCAAGGAGCGCCGGATTGGTCGAAGCTGGATGAACTCTTCGCCGTTGCAGAGTCCGCGAAGAAATGGGTTCAGCTCGCGATCTTCCCCGCCTTTTTCTCGCCGGCATGGGCCCTCGAAGGAACCCGGACCGAAAGGAATTTCGCCGGGTCGAGGGTCTTGTGATGTCCCGGGACGGGGCTACGCCGATGGACATTGGATGGACCCGTGAGCGCGTGAGGATCGATAAAGGCCGGAACTAGAGGGCTAGCTCCCGCTTGACCTCGACAAATCCCCGCACGGCCATCTCCAGATCGGATCGCGTGTGCGCGGCTGAGAGCTGCACCCGGATCCTCGCCTTGTCCTTGGGCACCACGGGATACGAAAAGGCAATCACGTAGATGCCCTTCTCGAGCATCCTATCCGCGAGCTTCGCGGCCATCCCCGCATCCCCAATCTTCACCGGCACGATCGGATGTTCGCCGGTCGGGATTTCAAAGCCTGCCTCGAGCATTCGCAGCCGGAACCAAGCCGTATTGTCAAATAGAGTTCGGCGCAGGCTGTCGGATTGCTTGAGGAGTGTCAGCACCTTGAGAGTGACCGCGGTGATGGTGGGCGGCAGTGAATTGGAAAAAAGGTAAGGCCGCGAGCGCTGGCGCAGCCACTGGATGATCTCGCGCTTGCCGGAGGTGTAGCCGCCACAGGCACCCCCGAGCGCCTTGCCGAGCGTGCCCGTGAGGATATCGATGCGACCCATGACGCGGTGATGCTCGTGTGTGCCGCGACCGCTTGCTCCCAGCACGCCGACGGCATGCGAATCATCCACCATCACGAGCGCACCGTGCCGGTCGGCGAGGTCGCAGATTTCGCCGAGCTTGGCAATGTAACCATCCATGGAGAAGACGCCGTCGGTGGCAATCAGCACGCGCCGACTGTCGTGACTGGCAACTACCAGCTGGGCTTCAAGATCCGCCATGTCGCCATTGCGATAGCGCAGGCGCTTGGCCTTGCACAGCCGAATGCCATCGATGATCGAGGCGTGGTTGAGCTCGTCCGATATCACGGCGTCCTGCTCATCGAGCAGGGTCTCGAAGAGACCGCCATTGGCGTCGAAGCAGGAGTTGTAAAGGATGGTCTCCTCGGTGCCGAGAAACTCGGAGAGGCTGCGCTCGAGCTCGGTGTGAATCGACTGCGTGCCGCAGATGAAGCGCACCGAGGCCATGCCAAATCCCCACCGATCCAGCGCCTCATGGGCGGCCTTTAGGACCTCGGGATGATTGGCGAGCCCCAAGTAGTTATTGGCGCACAAGTTTAAGACCTCGCCGCGCTTGACCTGAATGTGCGCCTGCTGCGGCGAGGCTAGCTCGCGCTCGGTCTTGTAAATGCCTGTGCGGCGGAGCTCTTCGAGCTCCGAGGACAATGCGCTTTGAAAGTCCCCATACATGGCGCTTAACTCGCAGCGTGTAAGAGCTCCGTTGTATCTTCAGGAACGCGATCAGCGCGGAGTAGCTCGACTTCCCCCTGCCTCAGAACTTCAGACCAGCGGCGCAACTGCCACAACCATGAGAGTTCATGGTTGCAGAGGACTCGTTGCCGTTCTCCCCGTAGCCCATCAGGCCGGCAATGATATGCCACGAAGTGCCTCGAGCAGTGCACCGAGTTGAGCGTCGCTAACGTTCAAATGGAACACAAAGCGGATGGTCTGCCGGCCTATACTCAGTGCCAGGACCTGCTGCTGCTGCAGCTTTTGCAGAAACGCTTCAGTACTAAGGTGCTCGTGCAGCGTAAAGATCACGATATTCGTTTCCACAGGCAAGACCGTAGAGACATAGGCCAGCGAGCGCAATTCAGTCTCCAGCACTCTTGCCCTCGCATGATCTTCCTGCAGACGCTTCACATTGTGCTCAAGAGCGAAGAGCCCCGCAGCGGCCAGATACCCGGCCTGCCGCATGCCGCCTCCCAGTAGCTTGCGGTGTCGGTGCGCTTTGGCGATTAATTCCCGGGATCCCATGAGGAGCGAACCCGCCGGGGCGCCCAGCCCTTTGGAGAGGCAGATCGAAATCGTGTCAAACAGATACCCATAGTCGCGCGGTGACTCGTCACGCGCCACGAGTGCATTGAAGAGACGTGCCCCGTCCAGGTGCATGGCTATATCGTGTTCCTGGCAAACGGCGCGGATGCGCTCAATTTCTCTCAGCTCCCAACAACACCCTCCACCCTTGTTGACCGTGTTTTCGATGGCCACGACACGTGTCCAGGGCAAGTGAGAGTCCTCGCGTCGATTGATGTTCTCTCGGACCTGCTCGGCGGTAAAGCGTCCGTTGTGGCCTTTGAGGAGGCGAACTGACGCCCCGGAGTTCGCAGCGATGCCACCGCCCTCGTACAGATAAATGTGCGCGAGCTCGTCACAAATGACTTCGTCGCCGGATTGCGTGTGAACCTTGATGCCGATCTGATTGGACATTGTGCCCGTCGGACAAAACAGCGCGGCCTCTTGTCCAAACAGATCTGCAGCTTTCCTCTGCAGTTCATTGACGGTCTCGTCCTCGCCGAAGACGTCATCGCCCACTTCCGCCTGGAGCATCGATTCAAGCATGGCCGCGGTCGGTTTAGTAACGGTATCGCTTCGTACGTCGATCATCTGTTGCATGGAGGCTCTCCAACTGGCCAGCAACGCAGGCAAGAGCCGAGAACTTTGCGGGCTGCAAGGTGCACGAACCTCTCGCCTGGTCTCGCGAGCATAACTGATTCGGCCGGGTTACGAACGTACTCCATCGGGTCCCCCATCGCTCACAGCCTCAAGCCTGCCAGTCAAGCACGACCTTAGCCGCATCCCCCGAGCGCATGGCGGCGAAGCCCTGCTCGTACTCATACCAGGGTAGGCGATGCGTGATCACTGGAGAGATATCCAGGCCCGACTCCAGCATCACGGTCATCAGATACCACGTCCCATACATCTCGCGACCGTAGATACCCTTGATGGTGATCATGTTGAAAATGACTTTGCGCCAATCGATCGCTAAGGGTTTCGCGGGAATGCCGAGCATGGCGATCTTGCCGCCATGACAAAGGTTGTCGAGCATCTCCTCGAGGGCGAGTGGGCTGCCGGACATTTCAAGCCCCACGTCAAAGCCTTCCTTCATGCCCAGTCTCTGCTGCACTTCGGCCAACCGTTCGGCCCGCGGATCAATCGCAAGCGTCGCCCCCATGCGTCGGGCGAGTTCGAGCCGCTTGGGATTGATATCGGTCACAACGATATGGCGCGCGCCGGCGTGCCGGGCCACGGCCGTGGCCATGATGCCTATGGGACCTGCGCCCGTGATGAGCACATCTTCGCCCAGAACGGGAAAGGCGAGCGTGGTGTGAACCGCATTGCCGAAGGGATCGAAGATGGCCGCGATGTCGAGCGTCACATGGGCGCTGTGGCGCCAAACGTTGCTCACGGGGAGCGAGATATACTCGGCAAACGCGCCGGCGCGATTGACACCAACCCCCTGCGTGTTGGCGCAGAGGTGACGGCGACCGGCGAGACAATTGCGGCAGCGTCCGCAGACCACGTGGCCTTCACCGCTGACGATTTCGCCCGCATGAAAGTCAGCGACGTTCGAGCCGACCGCAGCGACTTCGCCGACGAACTCGTGGCCAATAACCAGCGGCGTCTTGATCGCCGAGCGTGCCCACTCGTCCCATTCGTAGATATGCAGGTCGGTGCCACAGATGCCGGTCTTGTGGACTTTGATCAGAACATCATTGATTCCGGGCTCGGGCAATGGCACGTCGCCACGCCAGAGACCCACTTCCGCACGATTCTTGACAAGAGCTTTCACGAGTCAATCCTCCTCCGCATTCGGTAGTCGATCTTCATCGGAAGAGGAGGCCCGCATCGGACTCGGGAGGGGCATAAAAAAACCGCCCGGCCAAGCCGAGCGCGTCGGCTGCCTCCGCTTTAGCCGCATTTATTTCGCGCCCGCAAGCTGACAATCAAATCGGCGCGTGGCGGCATCATAGAGCAATCATTTGCGTCGCACCAGTACTCCTCGTTTCTGGAATGATTCTGCTCGCGCGGTACGGCATCGGTGTGCGCAGGAACTTCGTTTGCATTGACAGAATTTAGTTTTTCTGAGAAATGTGTGGCCCGTCGCCCGTCGCGTGATGAGGTCTTGATCGCGCTGCGTGTCTTACATTATTGAGACTTGCATAAATGCTTTGCAACTTGTTTGATGTCGCGTGGTCCAACATGATAGTCAATGTTGGCGAGGCGAGGCATGGACAAGGCAGAACGGGAAGCGAAGGCGTTGCAGCGAAGGCG
>Ga0310038_10000322_pt1 | contig 43588 bp, 27 predicted proteins | sample Sb_taG_6_FD_200461 | JGI IMG/M metagenome (GOLD analysis project Ga0310038, IMG submission 200461) | Peat soil microbial communities from Weissenstadt, Germany - Sb_50d_4_PS metaG (v2) (version 2) | ecosystem: Environmental > Terrestrial > Soil > Wetlands > Peat | place: Germany: Weissenstadt... | reverse complement strand
GCAGCGACTTAAGTCTTGCCTCCTGTGCAGAAACGCAGTCGACGAGTTGCTGCCGCAGCACCTCCATGTTGCGCACCACATCTCCCTCCTGCACTTTCTTCCACTCGCCATAAGCTTCCGCTGCGCGGTCCAGATGCTGGTCGATGGCATGGCTGGCCAGGTTGTAGTTGATCGAAACTGCGCCGTACGGCTGCGCATTCTGCGCGATCGGATTCACCTGCTGATGCACTCCCACAGAAAGCGCCACATCCCAATTGTTCTGGCGCGCTAGCTTGTCCAGCGCTTTTTGTTCACCGACTTCGTTGTTTTGCTTTTCCGCGGCCAGTTGCTTCAACGGCCTGTCACTCAGGGGAGGAACGTAGAGCGCGGTGATCTTCGACTGCGTGTCGGCCCGGTCTGCATTCAGCTTGATCCGCGTCGTTTGCAGCGAAAAGAGCATCAGACGCGTCGCATTCTGCGCGGCGACCATCTTCTCGGTTTGTTCTGTCAAGGCATCCAATAACTTCGCCGCCCGGTCGATCAGCGCCATCCGGTTGCGCAGCGCTTCCTTCTCCAGGCTCGGCACTGCGTATTGAATTTCCTGCTGCGCCCATGTCGCAGATTTATACAGCTCGCAATTCTTCCGCGCCGCCTCCATCGTGAGCCCGGCTTTCCTGAAGTCTGACAATCCCAGAGACGCTCCCGCAACCGCCTGCAAGGGCAGCCCAGTCTCGGGCTGCGTAAAGCCCGCCGCGGCCATGGGCGCGCGCAGCAAGTCGCGCTGCGCTTGCGCCTGCTCCATCACATAGGAGCAATACGCCAGCTGGTCCGTAGGATTCTCGGCAAATGCATAAGCAGAGGAAAAGAACAGGACCGGGGCAACCACCATTTTCCAAGGCCGCAGGAACATTCTCATCCTCCTCAAAGCAGCATCGGCTTCCGGCCGAGAAACACAGTCTTGGATTTCGCGGAATCAGAATGGTCCAGATTCATCTGAATCAGGAATCCGCGAATCTGGGTTTTGAAGATGGGATGCATGGCGTCTTCTTCGGCCGGATAGATTTGCTTCACCGTGCCCACGCGGCGGCACAGAACCATGTTCAGATAGCAGTCATAGATCGCAGCGCCAGGAACCGCATTCGCCTGGTTGTCATAAGGCACAAACGCGAAGTACAGCGTCTGCCCGCCGGACGCATTCAAATAGTAAGGACTCTGCTTGGCGGTCACGATCGCCTGCCGCAGCCGGTCGATCTGCCGCGCCTCTTCCGTCATCTGTTTCTGCGCCACGGCGATCGCAATATCGAGCTGCGCCACTTCCGACCGCAGCTCCGCCTGTTTCACTAGCACATCCAGGGAGCCGGTGCCGGTCGTGGTTTTATCCAGAATGCTGTCGGTGAGCAACACCTCGGCAATCTTGCTGTCGGTATAGTTGCCGTGCGTCTGATTCAGCTCAGAAATTTGTGCCGCTGCATCGCCTTTCGTGATCAAGCCGGCGGCCAAGTCTTTGTTGATATCAGACTCCACCTGGTTAAGCTGTGCCAGCACCTTCTGCGTTTTCACGTTGTCCGACAGTTTCTGCTGGTCGAGCGTCTCCAACTCTGGACCCGCTGCCAGATTGTGGTTTTTCTCGCGCACGATCGCCGCCTGCAGCTTCGGCTCCAGTTCCAGCAGCGCAGCCCGGTGCTTGGTCATCTCCGCAATGCCGCTGTTCAGCTTGTTCGTGTCCACCTTCAGATCTTCAATCGTCTGCTGGCTGGTGACGAGCTTTTCGCGAAAGTCGAGGCTTTTTTCGTCAGACGCGGAGAGAATCACCGGGGCGGCCCATGAGCTGTTCACTGCATAGAAGCCCATGATGAATGCGTAGGCCACAATGCCGATCAGCACCAGATACAGCGCCGCGATAGCGAACACGCGGTAGAGCGCCAGCACAAGCTTGTAGTGCAGTGAGTGCACAGACGACAGTTTTCCGGTTGCCGCCGGCAGCGCTTTGACCGGCTCCGAAGGCATGGTATTAACGGGTGGCGTTGCCAAGTGGCACCTCTTGTGTTTTGGTTCGCGTGCCCCAATCGGCGGAATCCATCGTGAACAAAGCCAGCGGCGTAAGAAACAAGCTGCTGACCAGCGTCCACGCCACGTACGCCCCAAACGCCAGCGGATGCGTGACTGCCTCTTCCGCGCTGTATTTTTTGATGACCCACGTCAGCACCGCGCCTACTGCCAGTGCGCTGACCAGCGGCACGGGTCCGGCCCAGGCCAGCGGATCGGAAGTGAGCGCGGTCAATACCACCAGAAGCCCTACCAGCGCGCCCAGCGGCGTCAGCACCAGCGTAAGCACGGTGTTCGGGTGCAGCTTCCACACGTGTTGCGGCAGAGTTTTTAGCGTGTAGAAGAAATCGCGCACTATGCTGCGCCGCCAGCGCAGTTGCTGCTTGAACAGCACCGGGAGCGTGTTCGGCACGGTCGTCCAGCACAGCGCGTCGTTGTTGATGTACGTTCCGTAGCCGCGCAGCAGCGTTTGATGCGTCAGAAATCGATCTTCGCCCTGGTTCACCGGAACGCCAAACCAGTGGCGCGCGCGGATCGCCGGCTCGATCTCGAGCAGCAGCGTGCGCCGGATCGCAAACAGGCATCCGCTGATGCAGCAGATGCTGCGCGTCCAATTCTCGGGAATCTTGTAAAGCTGAAATGCGGAATAATAAATAACCGTCTGAATCGCCGTAATCACGCTCTCGTTCGGATTGCGCACCCCAACCCGCCCGCCCACCGATCCCATCCCCGGCTCGGCAAAACATGCGGTCAGCTCCCGAATCGCATTGGGATGAAAGATGCAATCCGAATCGATCGAAATGATGACCTCTGCCTTCGAATGCTGCAGCGCGTTGCAGACCGAGCGCGCCTTTCCGCTGTTGACTTCGTTTCGCCCCGTCCGGATGCGGATGTTGGTGAAATCGCGCTGCGCCTTGAGCATCCACTCGTAGCTGTCGTCGACCGAGCAGTCGTCCTGGGCGATCACCTCGAACTTCTCGTTGGGATAGTTGCTCTTGCTGATGCTCTCAATCGTCTCGTAAACCGTCTTGCCCTCGTTGAAGCAGGGCATCAGCACGCTCACCGTCGGCTCATAGCTGTAATCTTTGCGGGCTTTAGCGCTGGGAAACGAAAACCTCATGATGATCCCCATCAGGTACTTCACGACCGAGATCAATAGGCAAAGGATCAGGATGAGCCACAGAAGAATAGGAGCCACGCCGCCACGCCTCCAGAGGTTCGCACAATAGAACCCCGCTTCCGCACAGGAGTTTTGCGCCATGCGCAAACGCTCCTGCGCAAAAGATTGCGGAGAGATTTCTCTACGAATCTTTACAGACCTCAGAATACGAGATGGGTCGCAGCCATGTGCAGTTGACTCTCAAGGTACTTGTCGGCGGTGGCTGACGCGTTTTGTCAGGGCCTGGCAGCCTCAACCGATCCCACCAGCATGCCATTCACTACCTCTTCGATCCGCGCCCGCAGCCAGCGGTTCGGCTCATGCCGCCCGCTGAGGCGCAGTTTCAGGTAGTTATCCGTGAGCGCTTCGGTCGGTGTGGCGCGGGCGCTCTCGCCCGCGGGCCCATCGCCTTCGAGCGCGCCGCCGTCCCCACTCCTGAGCGTGATCGCCTCGACTTCTTTCCCCACAAACCCGCGCATGAATGCCAGCTTCTTTTCCGCCGCCAGATCCCGCAGGATGCGGTTGCGCTCCTGCGCTACTCGCCCCGGAACCTGGTTCTGCATAACCGCCGCGGGCGTCCCCGGCCGCGCCGAGTAGGTGAAGACGTGTAAATAGGTAAAAGGCAACTCCTCGATCATTCGTCGCGTGGCTTCGAACTCTGCCTCCGTCTCACCGGGGAATCCAACCATCACGTCCGCTCCGATGGCGGCCGCAGGCATGGCCGCGCGAATTTTCCCGATCTTTTCGCGATAGTGCCAGGGACGATATCTCCGATGCATCCGCCGCAACACCGCATCGCTCCCGGATTGCATCGGCACGTGCGCATGCTTGGCGATGCGCGGTGATTGCGCCACCAGCGCGATCAGTTCGTCGCTCCAATCCATCGGCTCCACCGAAGAGATGCGCAGTTTTTCCAGCGCAGTGTCAGACAGAATGTCGTGGATGAGCATCGCCAGCCGTCCGCTGTTCGTCGTCGGTGGTTGACGGGATTTGCTGAGAGATGCCGTAGAGCTGACGCCTAAGTCCCGTCCCCATCTCCCCAGATTGATTCCGCTGATCACAACCTCCCGATACCCGGCGGCAACCAGTGTGTTCACTTCCGCGATGATTCGCTCGGATTCGAGCGAGCGGCTGTGCCCGCGCACGTAGGGGATCACGCAGAACGAGCACCGGTTGTCGCACCCATCCTGAATCTTGAGGTTGGGACGAGTTCGTTCGTTGGGCGCATCGAAGACCGGCGCCGCAATCAGCTCCGTGTGCGCAAAAATGTCGGAGACGAAGATGGGCCCTCCCGCGTCCGACACCCGGCACTCGGACGACGCTGAAAGCGTCATCAGCGGGACGAGGGCCTGTGCTCCAGAAAACGAACCGCAGGCTGATTGGACCGGGTTGGGGTGGCGCAGCGCTTTCAGCGCTGCGATGGGGCCGGTCTCCCCTGTCATGGCGTCAGCCGCTGGGGTTTGTGGCCAACCGGAACGGGAGGCCGTAACAATCCGCGCCAGTTCGTGCTTGTGCGAGTTCCCCACGACGCAGGCCACGCCCGGCAGGGCTGCCACTTCTTCCGGAGCACGCTGCGCGTAGCAACCCGTGACCACGATCTGCGCCGCAGGATTCCGCCGCTGCACTCGGCGGACGGCCGCCCGCGCGTCCTGGTCCGCCGCCGCCGTAACCGTGCACGTGTTCAGCACGACGACCGCCGCCTGCTCCGCGGTCCCAGCCCGCTCCAGCCCGCATTCCTCGAACTGGCGTTCGAGGGCCGCGCCGTCAGCTTGTGTAGCGCGGCAGCCGAAGTTTTGTACGTAGTAGCCGGGCACGTTCCTATGTTAACGCACCCATGTTAACGCACCCACGCCGCCCGGCTCCTGCATCCGATTAGCCCAGCCGAGACCCGGCCCAGCGCATCACGCCGAGGCCGCCGTCCTCCGCGACTGGAAACACTCCCGGCAGAACACCGGACGCCCCTGCGTCGGACGGAATGGCACCGTCGTCTGCTTCCCGCATCCCGAGCATACGGCCTGGGTTTCTACCTTGGTGTAGCGATGGTTTTGCCCCGGTGCCGGGGCCGCCCCCAGCACCGACACCCGCTTCGTCTTGCAGGCTTTGCAGCGCTTGGGCTCGTTTTTGAACTGCTTGTCGTGAAAGAAAAGTTGCTCCCCGGCGGTGAAGATAAAATCACCCCCACAATCCACGCACTGCAGCACCTTGTCCTGAAATTCCATTGAGGATGGCTCCCTTCGGCCCCTTTCCGCCCGCCCGGCCGTGGGGAAACGGCCGTGCCGCAACGAAAAGCAGGTTCTGTACATCCCCCCTCGTCGTGCCCCTTGAGTTCGGCCCGCCACGCGCTGGTCCGCGTGGGCACAGACTATCGTGCTTGTATTCCGGAAGAACTATGCAGTATGAATAACCCCTATACAGCTCAACATGGCGGGGGCCAGATTAAGCAGAGCCGCCCCGGGGATGGAGCGGCTCTTCAGGCTTTAGTCCTGTTCCTTGCGCGTCTTTTTTCGGGCTCGCTTGCGAGCCAGCACGGCCTTCACACGTTTCTGTTCGCCGGGCTTCAGGTAGAAGGAGTGGCGCTTTACCTCCTTGATAACGTCTTCCTGTTGCACCTTGCGCTTAAATCGGCGCAGAGCATTCTCGAGGGATTCTCCCTCTTGAAGCCGTACCTCTGCCAAACTGACACACCCCCAAACGGTCCCGTTTGGACCGGATAGTTATGGCAGGGATTTGACCCCAAGTCAAGAGGAAGGCACGAATTTTCTGCTCCAGAATTTCCCGGATTGCAAGCCGGATGATGTTCGTTTTTGAGACGCTTAGACCGAATTCGCCGTTCCCGTATCGAGCTCGCGTAGGGGCGGACGCCCTCGTCCGCCCACCGTAGGCCCCGCAGGTGACCGCGCCGCTACAACAACTCTCGATCCGCTCTAGCGGGACGTCCCGTGAGTTCGTGTCAAAAAGTTTGCGAGTCTTGAAAGGGCGCGGCTTCCAGCCGCGCCGTAAAGAACCCTCGAAAATAACGGCTTTAGCCGCTGACGCCCTTGCCTGTATCGAGCTCGCGTAGGGGCGGACGCCCTCGTCCGCCCACCCCTAAGCCCCGACAGGTGACCGCGGCTATAACTCAGATTCGATCGCCGGCCGCACTTTGTTCCCCTGCTCGGACCGAGAGGAAAAACAGAAAGATAACAGCAGGCCACACCTGCAGGAAGAGCCGGTCTAACGAAAATCGCAGGTGCCAGTAGATATCCAGCGGCGTAATCAGATAGACGGCAAAGTATCCGGCCAGAGTAAGGGCTAAGCCGACGACGGCAGCCCGAAAGCCTGGCCCGCGCCGCGCGTGCTGTTCTTTAGCCACCGCAAAGTAGAACCCCACCAGCAGCAGCGTCCCCGGAATTGCCAGCCAGTGCCCAAAGCGAAAGAATTCCGTCGCGTACCACTTGATCACCGCCCAGTACCGCGCCAGCTCCAGCACTTTGTGCAGCATGCTCGCCGGATCGGAGAACAAATCCCCCGGTGGCGCCACGAAGCGTTTGAAATAGATGATCACCACCAAGACAGGCGTCAGGGCGGCCAACAGCGGGATCGTTGAAACTCTGCGTCCCTCGAAGCCCTGGCTCGACATTTTCCGGGACCGCTCGCGCCCCATGTGCCAGGCCAGAGCAAGAACAATCGCGCAGAGAAACAGCACTCCTTCATTCTTGGTCCAGGCGGCAAACCCCGCTGCAACGCCGGCCAGAGCCAAAAGCCCCGGCGAACTCCCCGCGCGCTCGTCCCGCAAACACAGAAATACCACTGTGGCCAGCAAGAAAAACGAAAGCGGAACGTCCGCATACTGCCACGTCCCCAGGTCAATGAACGCCGGCGTCGACAGCAGCGCCAAACCGCCCAGCAACGCGCAACTCCGGCCGCGAAGCAGCCAGAGCGCAGCACACAGCAGCCCCACGGTGCAGAACGTGAATACCAGGCCAATGACGGCCGGGACGGCCGGCTCATCGTGCCCAAGATAGCTCCAGAAGTGCGCCACCGCGGCCGGAAGCAGCAGCGGATAGTCCGGATGCGACCACGAAATCAGCGGGCTGAATCCGTCGCGCCAGTGCCCTCCGCCGCGAAACAAAAACCGCGCATGCAGATTCCAGATGGCAAACGCATCCCACCCACTGCCCTGCGGCCGGGCCCAGGCGCGCAGCCAGGCTGAGTACACCGCCGCGCCAACCGACACGACAAATCCTGCCGTCACCACACGTTCAAGCCAGACCGGATGCGAGATTCTCTTTCCTGTGCCGGAGCCTGCCGAACCAATCCGATCTGAGCAGGGAACGACCGGGAAGGGCACGGCCGGGTAGGGCACGGCTTCAGCCGTGCCGCCAGGAGCCGCTATTAACGCGGGCTTTAGCCCCTGAGGATCGCCTTGCGATCTCCTGCGCGCAGCTGCGGCCGCGAGCATCGTCCCCGCGATCAGATCGAGCGCGACAAGATGGCTGACGCCGAACACTCTCCCGATGAAGAAAATAATCGAGAAAACCGCGAGCCCGAACGGTCCCGTAAGCGAAGCTCTCAACAGAACAGCCGACCCCAACCCCGCGCTTCGCGGCCATCCCAAGCTCGCCAACGCGAATCCGCACACCAGGCAGAGGATCACCGCCAGGACCAGCGCCATTTACCGGGCATCCTTATCCGTTGCAGGAATGTCTGCGAAGCGAGGATTGGCAAACAGCAGGACGCCATTGCCGAAATCCTTCACCAGTTGAAGCTCTTGCGCCAATTGAAGATCTTGCCCTGGAACTTCGCCCGCCGCGCTCGGAAAATTGCCCACCACCATCCGGTGATTTGCGGAATGCTCCACCACCAGCGGCGTCAGCGCATATTGCGCAAGATAGTAGTCGGCCACCGCAAGGCTGCCCGACTCCCCGACGTAGCCAACCACTCCTCGCTGCGGCAGTTCCGCACGCAAAGCAGCGAACCGCCGGTCCGAAAGCCGCGCAATCTCGTCGGCCTTCCCCTGCCGCGGCAGAGGAGTGTCCAAGACCATCCGCGCAGACGACAGCAGGCAGCACAACACGAAGATCACGCTGGCGATTGTGATTCGGCGCGGGGCACGATCAGAAGGCAGCAAGTCCTGCATAGGCAGCGAAAGCTGGCAGCATTATACGTCCGTGAGCCGGGTGCTCGACCGCCGGTAGCCGAAAGCGCGCCGGGTGCCCCATTTCTCGCGCGTTCTGTGCGCGAGAAGTGGGGATTGTCCGAGTGGGGATTGTCCGAATGGGGATTGTCCGAACGCCGGGTTGGGCCCATCTTCGTTTTTTGTCTCTGATACCTTCAACACGGCCGAGGCTGCCCCACCTTCCGCGATTTTCGGAAGGTGGGCGCCACCGAAAATTGTATCCGGCTCGGCTGGGGTCACCCAGCCACTTTGCCGCGCAGCACGGTCACCGAAGCCTTCGGAAGCACAACCGACGAAGTGCCCGCTGGCAGCGTCCTTCGCACTGGCGGCAGATCCGGCTCAGGATGCCCGTTCGGCCCCTCCGACTTCCACATGTACTGCTCGCTGCCGAACGTCACCAGCGCAATCGGTCCCGCGAACCCCTTGCGCGCGGAATCGTCGAAGCTCGCCCGCACTTCATGCGCGTTCGACTGATCCTTATTGATCAGCATCAGCGACCACTCCCCGTCCGGCCGCGCCACGGCATACGCCGTAACCAGCAAATGCCCCGCCTCATCCTTCAAGTCGCAACTCGCCGGATAAAGTCGATGCACGCCCGCGCGATGCTGCACCCACTCCAGGTTGATCAGCCGGCTGGCGTGGTACTGCGCCGTAAATGTCTTGATGTTCAGATTGCCATCCGCGACGTAATTCCCGTAAGTCCCAAACCCGCGGCAGCCCGAACTGAGCGGCTCCGGCTGAATCGGCGAATGATAGTACACCGCGCCCCCAGCCGCCAGAAACGCCCCCACGCTATCCGCCAGCCACAGCGCCGAAAAAATGTCCGCCATCTCCTGAGCGTTCCCCCACGTCACATTGCTCTCGGTATTCATCAGCGGAACATCGGCGGGCAGCCCGTCCTGCCGCCACACATCGAGAATGTGCCCGATCAGCTCCGGCTCGCGATACAAATCCGCCCACACAATCTCACACGGCGGAAACGGATAATGCTCAAAGCTCACAAATGTCAGATCAGCAATCCGCCCGCGCGCTTTCAAATAATCCACGAACCGCCCCAGCCACGAAGTCCGCCCCTGCGCATCCGGCCACACCTTGATGTCCTCATTCACGCCTTCAAACACCGGCCCGCCCAGCTTCAACCCGGGATCGACCTTGTGCATCGCCGCCGCAAACTGCAGGTAAAGCTCCGCATAGTCCTCCGGCAGCACATTCTGCCCGTCCGGCTCCTCCCCCATCTCCACGTACGAAATCGCGTACCCGCGTTTCCTCAAATACGCCATCTGCGCCGCCGCGTCGTCTGGGGTGCTGTAAAGCATCGCGATCGGAATCATCGCCGGCAGATTGTTCGTGATCCCGCTCGTGAAAAACAGATCGAACCCGGTCTGGTCTCCGTGATCGTTGAGATCGGACTCCGAATGCCAGGGATCGATCGACGAGCAGTAAGTCGCAGTCTGATTCTGATCGGCGCGGTGCTGCACCAGATCCACAAATTCTCCGTCAGCCGTCACTGTCCCGGCATACAACTCATGAATCGCATACCCGCAAGCGCTGCGCGGATCCTTCGCATCATGATTCCGGTCCGGAGTATTCGACGACTCCGCCATCCATATCCGCAGGTAGCGCGCAGAAACCGGCGCCGCCGCCAGCTCCAGCGTGACCATTCCACCTTTCCCTCCGCTGATAATCCCGTTGGCAAACGTAGTCCACACGCCCGCCGTCGGCCGCTCCATCGGATTCTCTCCGGTCCAGTACTGCACGAGATAGTCCGTAGCATAAGGATCGGCCCATTCGATCCGCACATGTGAAACCGCCTCGTGCGAACCTAAATCAATCACCACCCACTGCGGATGCGCCGCGTCCGGCTGCCCCGTGAACTTGCTCGCCAGGTACGGATTGCTCTTCCAGTACGTCCCGGGATTCCCATCGGTCAACCGCGAATATCCATGCTCCGCCCCGCCGTTGCGCGTCGTCCCCCGATGCGGCAGCGGATATCCATACGAATGCCGTATCGGCTCCCCCAGTTCCGCGCTGCCCGTAAAATATCCGCGCTTGTTGGCCGCGTCGCTCCACGTCCCGTTCGGATTCCAGTGCCACGCCCCGATCGACAGCTCCGTATTCTGCCGGTAAGTAATCGGCCCCCACCCCGCCGACAAACATTGCTTCACCATCTCCGGCGTATAGATCTTCTCCACGACATCGTGCGACAGGATGTCCATCGAACTCCCCAGCGCTTTGTCGGGGTCGAAAAGAATCGGCGCGGCTCCAGCGTTCACGCGCACGTTCGCAGGCTGCCCAGCCGAGGCCGACAAGAGTGGACTGGGAACTGCGGCAAACGCCGCCGCGCCTGTTGCAGTATTCAAAAACCGCCGTCGGGAAAAGCCCGATGCAATTTTTCTAACGGGATCGCGCTCGTCGTTCAAGCAGGGGCCTCCATCCCATGTGCGAATGAACCCGGGAGCGCGCAGCACTGCCGCACCGCCCGGAAGTGGTCCGTTTAGGAAAGGGCCCTTCGTTCAGATAAGCGGAAGGCCCCTCTTCTTAGAAGTAGAGCTTCAGCCCCAACTGCAATTCGCGCGGGCTGTTGATGGTAACCGCCCCAGATCCAGGGGAAAAGCCCCCGCCTGGAACGATCTGACCGTAAGCACCGCTCGCAGCGTCCGTATTCGGAGGTTTGAACTGTGGATGATTCAGAGCATTGGTGGCCTCGGCGCGGAACTCCATCCGCATCCCCTCATGCACCTTGCCCATGTCGAACTCCTTGAAGAGGGACAGTTCCGCATTGCGGGTTCCAGGGGAGAGGACGCTGTCAGTTGCCCGAGGAGCATTGCCAAACGTGAAATCATCGGGTACCTGCAATGCGCCGGGATTGGAAAAGTAGCTGGCTGTTTGTGACGTATTTGGGAGACCATTTATTAGGTGCTGATTGGACGTTGAGGACCGCTGAAGGGGTGCCGACAATTTGGGCCTCTGGCCATACGTTGGGATTGAGGCATGGGACCCCGATAAAGTAAGCGGTCTGCCGTCGCCCACGGTCCAAATGCCGCTGGTCTGCCACCCGCCCACAACCGCGTTCAGGACGGGGTTCATGTTGCCTCCCAGCGCCTTGCCACGACCGATCGGCAATTCATACTCATAACTCACCTGAAAAAGCTGTGGCAGATCGAACACCGACACAGCCCGGTCGCCTCTCGGGTTAAATGGGTCTTGCAGAGAGGCGGCGCCTCCTCCATTGCCCAGAAACTGGTTGCTGAAGTCCTGGAACGAGGAATTGTCAATGGACTTCGACCACGTGTACGTCGCCAGAAATTCCAGTCCATTGGCAAACGCCCTTTCGGCGCGAACCTGCAAAGCGTGGTAGGTGGAATCAGCCACCGGGAAGGCGTCTCCTCCAAAGCCGGCAAACTGCGGGTACGGCGATAGCAACTGGCTCACACCGATCGTCGACGCGAGCGAGCCCTCGCCACTACCGACGCTGCAAATGTAATTGGGGTCTGTGGGGCCGCTGCATGGATCCCCAAAGGTTGAGGACGCAAACGGATTTGGAACCGTGGCTCCGTTGATCGTGTTGATATCCCCATTGGTGCCCCCCGACAACACCCCGGACAGGGCCGCCTTTTCAAAGGGACGACCGAGGAGTTGCAAAGTGTTAAAGCCCCCCGCGTACAGGTGGGTCCCTTTCTTGCCCACATAGTTCATATCCAGGAGGATCTTTGCCGCCATCTCCTTTTGAATCCCGAGGCTCCAGCTTTGTTCGTAGGGGATTTTCGAGTTGATGTTGGGGATGGGCCCGTTCGCCGAAAAGCCGATGTTGTTAAAAGCGCCGAGGGCGCTTCCCGGCGGCGTCGGGAAGGCGAGGTTGGTGACATTGCACCCAGAGGTAGGGTTACCGTTGGGATTGTTGAGCCGGCCACAGGGGACCTGGTTCGCAATGTTGGCGCCGCTCAAATCTATTGTGAGCCACGGCGGCTGTATGTCGAAGCCATCAAATCCCACCGGACCGGTTCCCGAAGCGGCGCTTCTCGCCGCATCGTAGAAGATGCCGTAGCCTCCCCGCACTACTCCCAGGTTGTGCGGCAACACCCAGGCCAGCCCAATGCGCGGTTGAATCATTTTGTAATAGGGATTGTAGGTGTAGCGGCTGGCTCCGTTTACCCCGGCAAAGACCTCGGCCCCCATCAATACGGTCGGGCTGGGGATGCCCAGGGCAGTCGGCGTTGTTTCCGGACGCCCGGCTATCAGTGGAGTGCTATTGAAGGCGCTGATCTGCGCTAGTTGCTTCGCGTTGTATTGAATCGCCGAAGGCTTGCTGGGATCGAGCGACTCCATGCGGTTGAAGCGCTCCGTCCGCGGCAGTGACAATTCATACCGTAAGCCCAGATTCAGCGTCAGCTTCGAAGTGGCGTGGAAGGTATCGTTAACGAACCCGGCATAGCGCCAATTCTGCGTGGACACAAAATTGTTGAACCCCCGGAAACACCCCCCCGTGCCATTGAAGCAGCCGGAGGGCGGAGGCGTACCATTGAGCGGATCGCCCACGCCAACCAGCATGCTCGCCATATCGTCCCCTCCGTCCTGCGGCGAGCCGCTATTCACCGAAGTAACAACGACGCCACTGGGGAGGGTACAGTTTGGTGGACAGCTAACAGTTCCGTCGTTTCCCGCGTCCGTGAACTGGGATGTTCCGATATAGCTGAAGTTAAGCTGCCCGGCAGGCGCGCCCGGCTGAACGTAGTTGTCACGGGCCAGCCGTGCCTCGCCACCGAACTTGAACTCGTGCTTGCCGTGCAGCCAACTCACGGTGTCGGCTAGGGCGTGCGTGTCCTGCCCTTGCCTGATAACGAAGAAAGTTCCTGAGAGACCTAGAGAGCTATAGGTGCCTGCCAGAACAATGTTGGGGACAGCGGCAAACACGTTTCCGCTCTCCTCCAGACCGGCGGCGCCGAAGCACGCAGCAGCGGACGGCGCAGAGACACTGCAGCTCTGCCCCGGCAGGCTGAACAGGTTGTTCAGATCATTCTGGAATTGCTTGGAACCAGTGCTCGCTTCGATGCCCTGCGTAAAATTGAAATTGCGCGCGCCACCGTACGTGATGTTCATCAGAAGCGTGGAACTGAACGTTTTCGTGTAGTTCACCGCCAGCAGGTACGTATGCCCGGTCGTGGGCCCTTGGACCGAGCAGGGATCGGCAAAATTCCCATAGCAGTTGGGGACACTGAAGCTGAAGTTATCCTGGCTGTATTTCACGCTCAGCAAGTTCCGGTCGTTGAAGTGGTGATCAATCTTTAGGTCCCAGGTATTGTCGGAATTTGGACTTACCCCGGCAAAATTGAAGTTGCTCCCACCTTGGAACGTGGGATTCGAGGTAGACACGTTGGGCTGAGGAAACAGCAGGAAGAGCTTCGCGGCCAGGGGATCAATCAGATTGCCCGCCCCTCCTGGCAGCGCTGCACTTGTGTAGGCGGACAGGTTGTTCAAGGGGATGGGCGTTTGGCGTGTCGAGAAGTGGCCATTTGTATTAACGCTCGACGCCCCCGAGTAGGGGTCCCACAGCTGGCCGGACGACAACAGAGCGCCGCCTATCTGGCACACGTTGGAAAAAGTGTTGCCGGTGACGGCATCTGTGCCAGTCCCAAAGGTTCCCCCCTGGGACGTGCAGACTTCTTCAAAGTTGCCCAGAGCCTGCCCATTCACGGGACATGCCGCATCGCCCCTCTCGCACAATGAGGGCACGGCGCCACCGTTTGAGAAAAATGATCTTTGTCGCGTGCCATCGAAATCGAAAAAGAAAAAAGTCTTGTTCTTCTTGATGGGTCCGCCGAACGTGCCTCCGAACTGATTTCTGCGCAACGGTTGGATCGGTGTCCCTTGTGAGTTCGCGAACCAGTCGTTCGCGTCCAGAATCTGGTTGCGCCAGAATTCATGCAGGCTGCCGTGAAACTCGTTCGAGCCCGAGCGGGTCACGGCATTGATCAGCGTGCCCCCGGCGAAGCCGAATTCCGCGCTGAAATTGGTCTGCTCCACCTTGAATTCCTCGATGGAATCCACCGGAGGATTGCGGAGCACGTTATTGGTGCCGCCATTCTGCTCAATATTGGTAATGCTGGCGCCGTCCATCAGGACATCCGCCGTGCCGTTGCGGCCGCCGTTGCCGTTGAAGTTGGTCCCCGTAAACCCTTCATCGTTACGCGAGGCCTCGGCCACAGGTACGATACCGGGAGCCAGAAAGGTGAGTTGCAGTACATCCCGGCCCACCAGCGGCAAGTTGTTGATGGCCCTCCGGTCAATCACTTGGCCGGTCACGGCGTCCTGGGTTTGCAGTTCCACGCCGCTGGCCTTCACTTCGACCGTCTGCGTAGCCGCGCCGACCGTCAGGGAGAAATCGACCGTCGCATTCAGATTGACCGAGATCACGATGCCATTCTTCCGCTGCACTTCGAATCCCGCCGCCTCGGCCGCCACGCTGTACGTCGCAGGCGGAATGTTGCGCACGAGGTAGTGGCCGGATTTGTCCGTGGTCCCCGGGAAAGCGAATCCTTTGTCCACGTCGGTTGCCACCACCTTCGCCCCCGGAATCACCGCCCCGCTGGGATCGGTCACCGTGCCCGCAATCGATCCGTCGTACAGCTGGCAATACACCGGAAGCGTGACCAAGACAACCAGACCTGCAACCACGCCAAGGCGAACCAGTGCTGAGACCCTGGGCATAACGCCCTCCTTGGTCACCCTCCGGGCGGACCGGGGACAGCCCCCAGCCCGCACGCGGGAACCGCAATATTAAAACGATTTATTATCCCCACCTGTGGGCCGTCGTCAAGTATGTTTTTCGGCAAAGATTGGCCGGCCACTTTCACCCACTGAAAAAACCCGACCAGCGCCGAAACGTCCGGCAGGACCCTCCACCATTGACAGGCCCGAAAGTGTGCGGTGAACTGAATTTCTGGCAGTGAATTTCGGGGGAGAGAATTTCTGGGAAAGCGGTGGAACAACTTCTGCCAAACACCAGCCGCGAAGCGGCGCAAGAATGCAGCCCACAGCTTGCCCTGAGCTTGTCGAAGGGGCGTAAGCCGTGGGTCAGAAGTGGGAAGAATATAAGCCCCGAAGGGGCGCAAGACGGGCGACGACACAGATTCCGCTAGGGACGGCACAAGTTCTCACCCACCCGCGACTGCCCGGCCCAGGCTCCAAGCGGAAAAAGTGGGGCGCCCACCAGCCGCGAAGCGGCGCAAGAATGCAGCCCACAGCTTGCCCTGAGCTTGTCGAAGGGGCGTAAGCCGTGGGTCAGAAGTGGGAAAGAATATAAGCCCCGAAGGCGCGCAAGACGGGCTACGACACAGACTCCGCTAGCGACGGCACAAGTTCCCACTCACCCGCGAGTGCCCGGCAGGGCCCCAGCTTGTTTTGGCACTGCCGCCTGGCGTCGCAAAACTAGTAAATCAGTTTCAACGCCAGCTGCATCTGCCGCGGCGCGTAAGCGGCATTGGGCCGCATGAAGTTCTTGGGCAGCTGGTAGTACCCGGGATACGGAGCAATCCCCGCCCTCACCGAGTTCTGCACAAACGTGCTCGCATTTGCCACCAGTCCATTGGACGTAAGGGCCACGCGCTGATTGTCCCGGTTCAACAAATTGAACGATTCCGCCGCCAGGTTCAGCCGGTAGCGCTCGCGGAAACGGAGTGTGCGCGTCAGCCGCAGGTCCGCCGTCGCGTAGTCGGGACCGGTAAACGCATTGCGGCTGTAGCCGGGCAGCCGGTCGTTCAAATCGTTGCCGTCCTGATTCGGATCGCCCGCCACCGTCGCATTCACCGGCCTCCCGCTGCCGTAGTTGATCACGCTGGAAATCTTCCAGTCGTTGAACAGGCGGCCCAGAGCCTCGTGTCCCCGGTGAAACGGTCTCGGCTCAATCGAGAAAGCCGCCACCACCCGCTGCCGCTGATCGGTCACGCTCGGTCCGCGCTCCCCATTCGGATCATACGAATTCTGCACCGTAGCCGGCTGTCCCGCCACCAGCGCGTCCTGCCCATCGTCCATCGCCCGGGCGTAGGTGTAAGAGAGATGGAAATAGCTTCCGTGCGCCACGCGGCGGTTCAGCGACAGCGTCACCCCGTTGTAGTTACTCGAAGCCGCGCTCTGGAACTCGTCAATCGCCCCCAGTTGCGCGATCGGCCGCCCCAGCGGATTGATGCAGGGCGGAAACGGACAGTCCAGCGTCCGCGTAAACTGCCACGTAGCAAACGAATCGACCGTGTAGTGTCCGCCCTGAAAAATCGACCCGGTGGAATCGAAAATTGGATAAGTCAACGCCGTCGGCTGCGGCAGATTCACGTCCAGCGCGCGAATCAGATGTTCCCCGCGCACGTTGAGCAATGACAGCGACAACGTCGTTCGATCTGCAACCTCCTTTTCAAACGTCAGGCTCGCTTGCTGCACTCGCGGCGTCACAAAATTCGTCGCGAACGCCGAAACCTGATGCGTCACCGCCGACGGATCATTCGCCACTCCCTGCGCCAGCCCCGCAGGCAACGAGCACGAAGCGGACATGATCGGACAACTAACCAGAGGATTCGGATATGCCGGAAACACTTGCTGATCCCAATACCGCGTGTTGCTGAGAAACACCTGCGCGTCCGTGACCCCGTTGTCCGCCGCCACCACCGAGTTGTACATCTGCGGAATGCGCACAAAGAAAATCCCGTACCCCCCGCGCACCACCAGCGGCCGCGTGTTGCCAAGGGAATACGCAAACCCAGACCTCGGCGCAAAATTGTAAGGCTTGAACGGAACCTTCCCCGACGGCGGAAACAGCGGGTTCGAGATCAGCCGCTTCGTCGTGAACGTCTGCAAATCCCACCGCACGCCAAGGCTCAAGGCGAAATGATCCGTAACCCGAATCGTATCCTGCGCGAACGCCGCGTATTCATTCGTATCCGGATGCGATGCCGCGCTGCCGAAGTTTTGCAGATAATAATGTGGCACCTCATGCGCATAGGCCCGCAGTGGCGTCAGATCGAGCCCCGCTTCCATCGGCTGAAATGTAAATGGATTCACCTTGATCGGGTAAAACAGAAATTCCCCGCTCTGCTGGCTGGGGAAAAAATCGTAGATCCAGGTCAAAAGCCCGTCGCCCCCGAACTTCCACGAGTTGCGCCGCCCATCGAAGCTGAGCGTCTCCGCCAGGTGCAGCCGGTGCTCGCGCGTCTGGCGCGGCAGCAGATTCGACCGCCCCATCCCGTCCAGAACATCCTCCACCTTCACCAGCGGCGCGCTGGTGTTGCTGAAAGACTGCTGCAGGTCGCGCGAAAACTGCGCCCGCAGATGGCTGATCCAGCGCGCCGAAAGCCCGCTGGTCAGTGAAAGATTCGCCGTCTCCGTCGCGACCCTTTCCTCTCCGTTGTCGCTGATCGAATCGTACGTCACCGGGCTCGCCGGATCCAGAAACACATTGTTCGCTCCCCAGTAGCGGGTAATGTTCACCCGCACCCCCAGCTGATTGCGCGGGCTCAAATTGATGTCGAGCTTTCCGTAAGAAGTGTTTCCGATCTGCGCCGCCGGATATTCTCCCGCCAGCGCGCTCAGTCCGCCCGCCGCCGCGCACACCAATCCCTGGTCCGTCGCCTCATAATCACCGGGAGTGTATGGCCCCGCGCTCGGCTGCGGCACAACCTGGGTCGTTCCGTTCACGAACTCCACCACGTTCGGCTGATGAAAAATGTGCTGGTCGAATCCCGCGAAATAGAAAGCCTTGTTCCGCCGGATCGGCCCGCCAATCGTTCCTCCCACTTGCTGCTGCCGGTTCTTTGGATCAAGCCGCCGGTCATCTGGCCTCATATTCGGACAAGGCCACCCTCCCGCCGGCACCGCCGGCTCCGCATACGGATTCACAAACGCATTCGCCGCTCCCATGGACCGGTCCCGCAGGTAATAGAACGCGGTTCCATGCAAGTGATTCGACCCCGATTTCGTGATGACGTTCACCACCGCTCCTCCCGACCGCCCCTGCTCCGCTCCATACGCATTCGACGACACCCGAAATTCCTGCACCACTTCGGTCGAAAGCTCGTAAGGCGCCCGGTACCGCCCCCGCGCCTGCGCGAAGAACGCATTGTTGTAATCTCCGCCATCTACCAGAAACGTATTCTGAAACCCCCGAATCCCCCCAAACGCCAGATCTCCGTTCGTCGACGAAGTCAAACTCCGCGGATCCTGCGTCACCCCCGGCGAGAACAGCGCCAGATCGGAAAACCGCCGCCCGTTCAGCGGCATGTCCGACATCGCCCGCTCATCCAGCAGCGTCGACACCGCGCTCGGCTTGGTTTCCACCAGCCATGGCGCCGCCGACACCGTCACCTTCTCATTCGCGCCCGCCACCGTCAGCCGAAACTCCAGCTGCACCGTGCCCCCCACATCCACATGCAGCGCCGGCGTCACCTGCGGCAACATCCCCTCCGCCGTTACGCGCGCCGCGTAGTCCCCCGGAGGCAGCAGGTCCAGCGTAAACCGCCCCTCCTCATCGCTGTTCGCCGTGTAGCGCCTGCCCGTCGCGCTGTTCACAATCACCACCGACGCTTGCGTAACCCGGCCGCCGCTGCCATCAACCACAGTTCCGCAAATAATCCCGGTCGCCGAGTCCTGCGCCCGCAGCCAGGAGCCGCCCATTACGCTGATGACAAAAATTAGGAGGGAGAAGATCGAAACGTAACGCGCCCGAGCCATAGAGTCGCCCCCGCTTACGAGATGCGCTCAGAGGGACGACCACCCCGCGTTCACCGGACGCGCGGCAGAAAAGCTCCGCGGAGAGTGCCGGAAGCCGCATCCCAAGCAAGCGGGGCCGGAATCCTCTCCGCGGAAATTCGAGAAACCAGTCTTGGTATAGCATCCACTCAAAATGACTTCTGTGATCGCAATTACATTTTTGAACCAGCTTCCCGTTGCGGGAAATTCCCGCCGCCTCGCCCACGCCACCGTACGCACCCAAATAGGAAATGTGTGGCGACAAGAAATGTGGGCACAAGAAGTGTGTGGAGACAAGAAATGTGTAGGAACAAGAATTGTGTGGGCACAAAGGAAATGTGTAGGGACGGGCGCCTCGCCCGTCCAGCAAGCGCAGCGAGCGCGTGTTCACCCGCCTGCACCGCCGAGGTTAAAACTCCGCCCGCACAGCCTGCCCTGAGCGAAGTCAAAGCGAGTGCCCGCGCCACCGTGGAAGAACGGGCCTTCAGGCCCGCGTCAGCGACCCTCAAGAGAAAGGGGCTTTAGCCCCCCGAGGACCCAAGACCTCCGCGCCACGCCCCCAACAACGCTTCCTGTAAACTACCTATCTATGCTCCGTGTAGGCTTCATCGGATGGCGAGGCATGGTAGGCAGCGTCCTCCTCCAACGCATGCGCCAAGAAAACGACTTCGCCGGCCTCGACCCCGTCTTCTTCTCGACCTCAAACCCCGGAGGCCGCGCCCCCGCAGAAGCCGCGCCCAACGCCACGCTCCAAGACGCCCGCAACCTGCAGCAACTCGCCACCTGCGAAGTCCTCATCAGCTGCCAGGGTGGAGACTACACCACCGAAGTCTTCTCTCCGCTCCGCAAACAAGGCTGGCGCGGCTACTGGATCGACGCTGCCTCCACCCTCCGCATGGCCCCCGACGCCATCATCATCCTCGATCCCGTCAACGCCGACGTCATCCAAAAAGGCCTCGCGCAAGGCATCCGCAACTACATCGGCGGCAACTGCACGGTAAGCCTCATGCTCATGGCCATCGCCGGCCTGCTCAAAACCGGCCAGGTCGAATGGCTCACCACCATGACCTATCAGGCCGCCTCCGGCGCCGGCGCCGCCAAAATGCTCGAACTCGTCCAGCAGATGAACCACCTGGTCGACCCCGTCCGCAAGAGTCCGTCCGAAAACGCCCTCGAAGTCGACCGCATGGTCATCGCCGCCCAGCGTTCGAACGCGCTTCCCACTCAAGAATTCGGCGCTCCGCTGGCCGGCAGCCTCCTAGCGTGGATTGACCGAGAAATGCCCGATAAAGACATGTCCGGCGCCCAGACCCGCGAAGAGTGGAAAGGCATGGCCGAGACCAACAAAATCCTCGGCCTCCAACCGCCCATCCCCGTCGACGGCATCTGCGTCCGCGTCGGCACCATGCGCTGCCACAGTCAGGGCCTGGTCATAAAACTGAAAAAAGACATCCCGCTCCCCGAAATCGAGCAAATTTTATCCAGCGCCAACCAATGGGTCCGAGTCGTCCCCAATAATAAAGAAGCCACGCTCCGCGACCTGACTCCCACAAAAGTCTCCGGCACTCTCAACGTAGCCATCGGACGCCTGCACAAACTAAAGCAAGGCCCCGAATATCTCGGAGCCTTCACCGTCGGCGATCAGCTATTCTGGGGCGCAGCCGAACCGTTGCGCCGCATGCTGAACATCCTGCGCGCACATCTAGGCGCAGCCGAAACTAGGTTGGAAACAGCACAAACTCGGGGATGACACCTTGGCCCTGAACCCCTGAATAACGATGTCATTCCAAAATGGCGTTCGTATTCCGAACAGCTTCATCCCCTCTTAAATAGCGATGTCATTAATAGCGATGTCATTAAAAGAGATGTCATTAATAGCGATGTCATTCCGAACCGGCGCGCAGCAGCGGTGAGGAACCTGCTTTCCCCACCACGAACGCTGCCCTTACCCCGACCCTCATGCTATGTTCAACATTCGACCCGTATAGTTCGCAAACCCAAAAAATGATCCGCCCGTTCAAATCCATCACCCCCACCATCCCCGCCACCTGCTACGTCGACCCTTCCGCCCAACTCATCGGCGACGTAGTCCTGGGCGAGCACGCCTCCATCTGGATGAACGCCGTCCTCCGCGGCGACGTCCACGAAATCCGCGTCGGCGCCCACTCCAACATCCAGGACAACAGCGTCCTCCACGGCATGAAGCAGCAATGGGGCGTCTACGTAGGCGAATACGTAACGGTAGGCCACTCCGTCACCCTCCACGGCTGCGCCATCCAAGACCGCTGCCTGATCGGCATGGGTTCGATTATCCTCAACGGCGCCAAAATCGGCGCCGGTTCCATCATCGCCGCCGGCACTCTCATCCCCGAAAAAACGGTAGTCGAGCCCGGCTCCCTCTGGATGGGCTCCCCCGGCAAATTCCGCCGCAAACTCGACGCCGCCGAAACCGACATCATCATGCGCTACGCCACAAACTATTTGGGATATAAAGAGGAGTATCTGAAGGAAGCTAGTACCCAGTACCTGGTACCCAGTACCCAGTCCAAACGATGATGGCTGGCAACTGAGTACTGAGTACTGAGTACTGAGTACTGCTCATGATCAAATCCCCCCGAGGCACCCGCGACCTGCTCCCGCCCGATACGGCGCTCTGGAACTTCGTCGACGCCGCCGTCCGCGACGTCTTCCGCGCCTACAACTTCCACGAAATCCGCACCCCCATCTTCGAGTCCACCGAACTCTTCGCCCGCGGCGTCGGCGAAGAAACCGACATCGTCGCCAAAGAAATGTTCACCTGGGAAGATCGCGGCCGCGCCGCCAGCGACAAAGGACAATCCCTAACCCTCCGCCCCGAAGCCACTGCCGGCATCGTCCGCGCCTACATCGAGCACAAGCTCTGGGATCGCGGCCTCAACAAGCTCTACTGCATCGGACCCATGTTCCGCCGCGAGCGCCCGCAAAAAGGCCGCTACCGCCAGTTCTATCAGATCGACGCCGAGATCATCGGCCCCCCCGCATCCGGCAGCGACCTGCCCTCGCGCGACGCCGAAATCCTCGAACTCCTCGCCACCCTCCTCGACCGCCTCGGCATCACCGGATGGACCCTAGAACTCAACTCCGTCGGCTGCCCCAACGACCGCGCCCAATTCAACGAAGCCCTGCGCGCCGCGCTGGAACCGGTCAAGGAAAAAATGTGCGCCGACTGCCAACGCCGCGCCGTCACCAACCCTCTGCGCGTCTTCGACTGCAAAGTCCCCGAAGACCAGCCCATCATCGACACACTTCCACGCATCAGCCAGTTCTTAGACGAGCCGTGCCGCAAGCACTTTGAAGCCGTGCAGGAAATTCTCCAAGCCGTCGCCATCCCGTTCCGCATCAACGACCGATTAGTCCGCGGCCTCGACTACTACACCCGCACCGCCTTCGAATTCACTCACGGCGCTCTCGGCGCCCAAAACGCCATCCTCGGCGGCGGACGCTACGACGGCCTCTCCGAATCCCTCGGCGGCCCGCCCGCTCCCGGCATCGGATTCGCCATCGGCGAAGACCGCCTGGTCATGTCGCTCGAAGAAAAAACTCCCGCCACCAGCGTCCTGCGCAAGCCCGACGTCTACATCGCTCCTCTCGGCGCAGGCGTGAACGCCCACGCCGCCCGCCTCGCCCGCGAGCTGCGCCGCCACGACCTGGTAGTCGAACTAGGAGACGAATCCTTCCGCCTGAAGAAATCCTTCGAAGCCGCCGACAAAGCCGCCGCAAAGTACATCCTCATCGTCGGCGAAAATGAAGTGAAAGCCAACGCCTTCGCCCTGAAGAATCTGGCAACCGGCGAACAAATCTCCGTCCCCCGCGCCGACCTGGCAGCGAAGATTCGATAACCGCAGATCGCAGGAAAAAAGGCAGGCAGAAGTAAAGAAAGTACAACTCGTCCCATAAATGGTTTTGGGAAGGGCACGACTTCAGTCGTGCCGTCAAGGGCCGCATGAATGCTGGGCTTCAGCGCCTGAGGAGCGCGGCTCTGCTCACTGGGTCCTATTCGTGAGACGAGTTCTAGGCATAAGCAAGACCGGGAAGGGCACGACTTCAGTCGTGCTGCCAAGGGCCACATGAATGCTGGGCTTCAGCCCCTGAGGAGCGCGGCTCTGCTCACTGGGTCCTATTCGTGAGACGAGTTCTAGGCATAAGCCAGACCGGGAAGGGCACGACTTCAGTCGTGCCGCCAAGGGCCGTATGAATGCTGGGCTTCAGCCCCTGAGGAGCGCGGCTCTGCCCACTGGGTCCTATTTGTGAGACGAGTTCTAGGCATAAGCCAGACCGGGAAGGGCACGACTTCAGTCATGCCGCCAAGATGCAAAATTGGAAAACGGCTCTCTCCCCATCGTCTTGCCGCAGCCGCGAAAGCGGCGGCATTCATTAGCCCGGGGCGTAAGCCCCGGGTAAAGCAGACAACGTCCGCGAGTCCCGCAGGGACGCCACCACTCCGCCCCACCAGCCGCGAAAGCGAAAGAACGCTTCGTATCAGGGCATCGCTTTAGCGATGCCGTACCGGAACCGCGAAAAAGCAGGCGCCTTCAGCCGCCGCTTTTGAACCCGCCAGTCGCGCTGCCCCCGAACACCTCTGCCGCGGAAGCACTTCAGCGCCGCGTAAAGCGCTCTCAAAATAAACAGCGCTTCAGCCCCCGCGTCCCGCAGGGACGCCACCACTCCGCACCACCAGCCGCGAAAAGTGAAAAACGCTTGTATCAGGGCATCGCTTTAGCGATGCCGTTTCCACGACGGGAAAAGGCAGGCGCCTTCAGCCCCCGCTTTTGAACCCGCCAGTCACGCTGCCTCCAAACGCCTCTGCCGCGGAAGCACTGTGGAAGAGCGGCGCTTCAGCGCCGCGTAAAAGCGCTCAAAATAAACAGGGCTTCAGCCCCCGAGTCCCGGAGGGACGCCCGACAATAGCCCGGTGTTTCCAACGCCGGGTACGCCGAAATATGGAAACCCGTCCCGGAGGGACGGCTGAACCCCTCATTTCAGCCCAGCTGTCACGGCCTTCAGGGTCCGTACAACCCGCCGCCGAAGCGGCGGGCTACTATCAGCGGCCCCTCCGGGACCACACGGCCACGACCCACCGTTCTCGAGCAAAACACAGCACCAAACAGCCGCCTGGCGGCGGTAGAATGCAGCCCACGGCCTGTCCTGAGCGCAGTCGAAAGCGCGCAAGCCGTGATAAACAGGACCTACAAGCCCCGAAGGGGCGAAAGATACAAGACTCCAAGGAACCGCCATGACCCATCGCCCCGCTTTCTTCGTCATTCTCTTAACGCTGGCCTCCACACTCACTCCAGCCCAAACCCCCGACAAGCCTCCCACGCCGTTCGAGCAATCCCTCATCTCCGCCGAGAAATCCTTCATCGCCGCCGCCGACAAAGGCGACGTCGCTTTCTTCCAGCGCACCCTCACCGACGACTTCTCCTTCGTCGGAGCCGACGGCCAGCTCAACGACCGCCAGGAGATGATCGACGAACTCTCCGACGGAGACACCGACCTGCTCCCCTACAACATGCAAGTCGTCTCCGTCGGCGACAACGCCGCCATCGTCACCTACGACGTAGTCGTCCGCGTCCCCCCCGCCGAAGACCAGGGCCCACCCCCGCGCTACCAGCACTACAGCACAGTCTGGGTCAAGCAAGGCCCCGCCTGGAAGATGAAGTTCCAGCAGGCCAGCGTCTCCCACTGGGGCGACTGGTAGAATTTGATTTGACGATTTTAGGTTGATGATTAGGAACCCGCCGAGGGTGCCCCACCCTTCGCGATTTTCGAAGGGTGGGGATTTTCGACGCACCCTGTGTGCCTCTGTGTCCCCTGTGGTGAAAGCTCTCTCTCCCCCCAAATTGAAGTTGACGGGTCAAGGTTCGATTGTTGTCCAAGACTTCGACCTACCCTGTGTGCCTCTGTGTCCCCTGTGGTGAAAGCTCTAGAGTCTCCGATTGTTGATCCGTGAATATCGACTGAGCGACATTCCCTCCCCGAACTCCCGGTTGACGCGCCTCCCACGCAGGCCTAATATCTCTCTGCCAGACCAGGGCCTTTGCATTCATAATCACAAATCGTCATTCCATAACGACCCGAGGCGCGCCATGAAATCCCTGACCATCTCCGCCGCCTGCCTGCTGTTAGCCGCCGCCGCTCTCGCTCAGCAACCCCCCAAGCCCGGCCCCGAACAAAAGAAGCTCGACTTCTTCGCCGGCACCTGGTCCCTGGACGGCGACATCAAGCCCGGCCCCATGGGCCCCGGCGGCAAAATGACCCAGACCGAAAAGTGCGACTGGATGGACGGCAACTTCTTCCTCCTCTGCCACACCGACTTCAAAAGCGCCATGGGCGACGGCTCCGGCGTCTCCATCATGGGTTACTCCGCCGACGACAAGACTTACACCTACCGCGAGTACAACAGCTGGGGCGAAGCCATGGCCTCCAAAGGCGCGTTCGACAACGACACCTGGACCTGGACCAGCGACGAAAAAATGGGCGACACCCTCATGAAGACCCGCTTCACCATGAAGATGACGTCCCCCACCGCCTACACCTTCACCTTCGACATGTCCAAAGACGGCGCCACCTGGACCACCATCCTAGACGGCAAAGCCGCCAAGTCCAAATAGCGGAAGCATTGCAGGACAGCCGCCCAGAAACCGCCGTGTAGGGACAGCCGCCCCCGGCTGTCCAGGAGCGCAGCTCCGCATTCCCCGCGGACGCCCCATTTCTAGCAGGTTCTGTGCCCGAGATAGCTCGCCCTGAGCTCGTCGAAGGTAGGGATTTCGAATGCTGAGGATTTCGACGGGAGCGCATTTCGAAGCGACGATCCCAATCCGCTCCCAAAAAGCAACCCCCCAAAACAAATGCGGCCGAGGCCAGCCACCTCGACCGCATCGTTCGTGGTTTCCTGATCTGCCTTTGTCACCGCTGGGCGGCGGAATGACCGCTTCGGCCCGACAGCGCTCACGCCCCGAGAGAGCGACGAGTGCCGCATTTGCCGAAGCCGGTTGCCGATCCGCTCGGTCACGCGACCGCGCATCCGCAACCGCTGCGACCGCCAGCGACCCTTTCCTGTTCCGTAGAACAGTAGGGGAGGAGGCCGCAAACACCCGGGCAACCAGTGGCGCTCATCGCGCCCTTGTCCGGAGGTCTCCGACGATTCACCCTCGAGAATCGTCGGCTGCCGCTGGCTCAGCCGCAATCATTCGGCTCGTTCAGGAACGCCCACGTTTTCGCTGGAGACACTTTCCATGAACTTGCTCTCCACGGCAACAGGAAAACTTTCTCCCCTTGTGCAGAAACTGTGGACGTTGAGACTTCCCTGTGGAACAACGTGGAAAACTGAGAACGAAATCTGCCATCCACTCTTGCCCCCGCGCCAGCGAAAATAACATTTTCGTGACAACCCGGGCCGGCAAGTCTCACTATCCTAATAAGTTGGGAACTAGAAGTAGTCTCCTAAATAGCATTGTGGGGTGAGCCTAAACCCCCAGCGGCTGAAGCCGCGTTTTTCTTGCCTTTGGGCGGTGCGGCTGGAAGCCGCACCCTTTCAAGGCTATTTATGAGACCAGTTCTAATATGAGATATCCCCGGAGGATCTTCATGCGCTTATCGTCACGACTTGCACTCATCGCGCTTTTCGCGCCCCTCATTCTCATCTTCACCCTCATCTTCGCCGCCAGCAGCGTCGCCCGACCGGCCAGCGCGCCTTCCGCACTACTCCCTTCCGTATCAGCCCGAGCCGCAATTCCATCGGCCGGCGAAGACCTGCAAGTGATCGAGGTCACCGCAAAGAAATACGAATTCAATCCTTCGCCCATCCGTGTCAAAGCAGGCGCGCACGTGCAACTCAAGATCACCGCCACCGACCACGTCCACGGCGTGAAGCTCTCCGAGTTCGCCGACGGCGCCGACCGTAGTAAGCCCGGCCTGGTCTTCTCCTCGCCGCAAGAGTGCCTGCGCATCGAAAAAGGACAGACCCAAACTCTCGAGTTCACGGCGCAGGCCCCAGGAACTTATTCGATCCGCTGCTGCGTCCACTGCGGCTGGGACCATCGCAGCATGAAAGGCCAACTCATCGTCGAACCGTAGGCCGCCGATTCTAAGAACTTCCTGGGGGAATGTCCCGGAGGGACATCTGAGATTAGCCCGGCGTTTCAACGCCGGGTGCACCGCCAGAAAATGGAGCCGCGTCCCGGAGGGATGCCTGAAACCAGCCGTTGGTGCACGGGTTTCAGTCGTGCCTCCGGCACGCGGCGGATTGACTCCAAGACTGCTACCCGCCAGCCTTGTGGCGCGGCTGGAAGCCGCGCCCTTTCAAATCAGATGTCGCTTTCATCGCTCTCCTTCGGCGGACGCACGCCGCCGCGCTCCAGCTGGCTTCTGGCGAAATTCAGCGCCGCTTGCATGCGTTCCAGCGCGTTCCTGGGAGGACCCGCAACAGACTCCACTGCCGGAGCGGCTTCCACCGCAGCCTCTTCACCCGCCACCTCCGCGCCGGTCTCAGCATCCCCGCTCCCTGCAGCCGCCTCCCGCAACAGATGCCACGCCTCGCGGTACGGCTCGTACTTCCCTCCCCGAGTGCACAAAGACAGGGACTTCATCCCCACAATCCCCTTCGCCGGGATCAGGTACCACACCTCCTCCGGCACTACGTACGCTGCCAGAAAATCGAAAGCCCCCGCCGGATACGGACGATTGCTGCTGCACACCGAGCAGATGTATCCCTTTCCGCCCTCCAGTTCCGCCACCGTGCTCTTCACCTGCACCGCCACAAACTTTCCCGGACGCCCCACCACACAGTCAAAACTCTCCGAGTCCCCCCACGGCTTGCTCACCGGCAAATCATGCTCAGCCGCCCGCGCCAGGAAAATGGATTCCGCCCACTCCCCGCGCGCCTTCTTGTCCTGAATGATTCTTGCTTTCCGCTTCTTCATCCCCCACCCCAGAACGCACGCCCCGAAAGAAAGAAGGCAGCATCCGCGGAAATCTCGCGAGTGCCGCCTTATGTTCTGATTCGATAGGAATGAAAAGTCGAAGGCAAGGGAAATGAGAGAAAAAAGCGGGAACGCTTCCCGAAACGGGAATAGCCATCCAAAAGCGTCATCCCGAAGCCCCGCGTTTTCACCAGCGGGGCGAGGGATCTCGCGTGGACTCTCGATGTACTGCGCGCGAGATCCTTCGCTCCGCCCGAAGGACGGCTGCACTCAGGATGACGCCCATCGCGGTGAAACGGTGAGATAGCACCCCGGACCGCCCATGTGGAGCGGACACTCCTGTCCGCTGCCTTTGACTTTGCTCGACGCCTACACGACCGGTCCGGCAACAGCACGAACGGGAAGGGTTCCAGTCGTGCCACAGAGCACACCAAGATGACGCGGCTTTAGCCGCTGCGGGCACACGTACCGAAATACACCGGAGAAGCCGTAAGATAATCGCGATGGTGAAACGATGAGCAAAGCAACTTATCCTCTACGCCTTCCACCGTCGATCAAGAAAGCGGCACAGCGCCTGGCGAAAGAAGATGGTGTCTCGTTGAATCAGTGGATTGCCGCGGCGGTTGCGGAAAAAGTGGGAGTCGTGGAGACGGCGGCTGACTTCTTCAGGAAGCGGGCAGGCAAGGCTACCGGAGCGGGCTTGATGAAGTTTCTGCGTACCGCGCCAAAGACCGCGCCCGATCCGGAAGACGCCATGCGGTAAGCCCACCCTTTTTCGCAAAGAGCGCGAAAAAGGATGGGACACCCGGCAGTCTATGCCTTCTAGCATTTTGTTCGCTTTGCCACGGCACTGCCTCTTCGACTGAGCATCGTTTGCCGCCAACTAACGCGTTCTGGCCCAAGAAGCCTGCGAACATCTTCCTGCAGCCTCCTCACGTGCTTCTTCTGCTTTATCGCTTTGGACATCGCTTCCAACCACAACGCTTTGTAGTCTCGTCTCACGACGTTTGCCTCCCGGATCAATAGGGCTGATGAGATAACCGTGTCGGCTCAGGGTGTGAAAAACCGGGAACGTCCCGTCTGTCCCCACATTTCCCCCAGTCTTGCCCCCGGTGAACCCACCTACAGCAGGGCGGGTGGCCCGCCCTTATTGTTTTTGAACTCGCCAGCACAAATCCATCCGAGGGTGCCCCATCCTTCGCGTTCTTTGCGAAGGGTGGGCACTACGAGCCCAAAAAGCCAAAGCCCCGAGAGTCACTCGGGGCTTTTAGATACCAAAACGGCGTCTGCGAAACATCTCTATGGTAGTACGCGTTCACGCTGAATACAAGAGAACTTTAGGTATCGAGTGACCCGAGGAGGGCAAGGGAGTTGAACCCTAGTGGCTGCAAAACCACTCGACGTTTCGCAGACGCCGTCCAGTACCCACTGGCAATACCCTCCTAAACGCCCGTCTGCCAACGTTGATTCTATGGCTTGTAAGACGAGGTTAATGAATCCTGGTTCGAAAATACTTACCTCTATTCCCGATTTGGGCGCCAGAACAAAGGCACGACCGAAGCCGTGCCCTTTCATTCCTTCGCTTTCTCCGTGACTCTGTGTCTCCGTGGTGAGATTTGGCGGACAAGAGTGTCCGCCCCACACAAGCTAGTCCCTTACTCCGTCCATGAACGCGCGTAACTTCCGCGAACGCGACGGGTGGCGCAACTTCCGCAGGGCTTTAGCTTCGATCTGGCGGATGCGTTCGCGGGTTACGGCGAAGCTCTGGCCTACTTCTTCCAGCGTGTGCTCGCTGCCGTCTTCGAGGCCGAAGCGCATCTTGATGACTTTTTCTTCGCGCGGGGTGAGCGTGCGCAGGACCTGTCCAGTCTGGTCCTTGAGGTTGACGTTGATTACGGCCTCGGCGGGCGAGACTACGGCGCGGTCTTCGATGAAGTCGCCGAGATGCGAATCTTCCTCTTCGCCGATCGGGGTTTCGAGCGAGATCGGTTCCTGCGCGATCTTCAGCACTTTGCGCACTTTGGCGACGGGAATGTCCATGCGCTTGGCGATTTCTTCGGACGTAGGCTCGCGGCCGAGTTCCTGCACCAGTTGCCGCGAGGTGCGGATCAGCTTGTTGATGGTTTCGATCATGTGCACCGGGATGCGGATGGTGCGGGCCTGATCGGCGATGGCGCGAGTGATGGCCTGGCGAATCCACCACGTGGCGTAGGTGGAAAATTTGTAGCCGCGGCGGTATTCGAATTTGTCGACCGCCTTCATCAGGCCGATGTTGCCTTCTTGAATCAGGTCGAGGAATTGCAGGCCGCGGTTGGTGTATTTTTTGGCGATCGAAACCACCAGGCGGAGGTTGGCCTCGATGAGCTCGCGCTTGGCGTGCTCGGCGTCCATGTCTCCCTGGATGATCTCGCGTTGGGTGCGCTTGAGCTCGGGGAAGGAGACGCCGGTTTCGAGTTCAAGTTTTTCGACTTCGCCGCGGATGGCGCGAGCCTGGCGGCGGTACTCTTTTTTCTGCTCTTCGCTGCGGGTGGCGTCGGCCTTGCGCTCCAGATTCTGCACCTGGCGGTCGAGCGAACGCATGCCGTCGACGGTTTTGTTGACGCGCTCGATCAGGCGCTTGCGCTCGGCGTTGGTGAACCCGAGGTTGCGCAGCGCCTGCGAGGTGAGGATGATGGCCCGAGCCAGCCTGCGGCGGGCGCGGCGATGATCCCTGGGCTTTTTCTTCTGCGAAACTTCCCGGTATTTTTCTTCGAGGACGTTGGCCTTTTTGTAGAGCTTGGCCATGTCGTCGATTTTGTCGGTGAAGTCGTTCAGCCGGTTCTGGACGATGTCGTCGGTGATTTCTTCTTCGTCGAAGGTGACGACTTCCTTGATCGAGCGGACGTTCTTTTTGAGGTCTTCGCCGAGTGTGAGCAGCTCGCGGATCACGATGGGCGAGCGCGAGAGCGCCTTAAGCACGCGCAGTTGGCCGCGCTCGATGCGCTTGGCGATTTCGACTTCGCCTTCGCGCGTGAGCAGCGGGACGGTGCCCATCTCGCGCAGATACATGCGGACGGGGTCGTTGGTTTTTTCCAGCGCGCCGGGAGTTAAGTCGAGCTCGACGTCCTCGCTCTCTTCGCCTTCTTCGAATTTGCGATCGAGCGCGGAGGAAGGCGGCTTGGGGCCTTCGAGCACGTCGATGCCTTGCGTACCGATGGTGGTGAGCAGATCGTCCAGGTCTTCGGGACTGTGCACGTCCTGAGGGATGAGGTCGTTGACCTGGTCGTAGGTGAGGTATCCCTTTTCTTTGCCGGTGTCGATCAGCTTTTTAATGTCGTCGAATTTATCGTCTAGGGCCAAGAAGTTTCCTTAAATTAGTTGTTCCCGCGCCGCGGATTCGATCTGCGCACGCGTCATAACGTTTCCTGAAAGGTGGGAATCTGGGATGTTGCGGGATTGTGCTCTAGCACAAACTTATCGAGTTTAGCACGTTTGTGCTGAGCCGTCTAATGCGTAACCCGCGTGAGTTGCCCGTCCCTGACCTTTATCTCGCTGCCTGTTAAATACTTAGATGCCTTTCCGGGTCTTTTTGTTTCAGGCCCGCGGGGCTAAAGCCCCAGTTTCGAACCTCGCTCCGGCGGCGGCGCGGCTCACAGCCGCGCACTTTCAAAATCTGCCGATGCCCTGGCCGTCTTGCGCCCCTTCGGGGCTTATATTCTTCCCACTTCTGACCCACGGCTTACGCCCCTTCGACAAGCTCAGGGCAAGCTGTGGGCTGCATTCTTGCGCCGCTTCGCGGCTACTGAAGCCAATTTGGCGCTCCACTTTTTCCGAGGACTGTTGGCTACGACACAGACTCCGGAGGGACCCGTGGACTTGTATTGCCGACTCGTGCCCGTTTGCTGGCAGTTAGCCGCGGTTCCTACGCAGGCGCCTGAAAACCTGGCGACTCCGCCGCACCGGCTCCGCCTTTTGAAAACCGCGAAGGGTGGGTAGGCTTGCTTGGGCCGGCTCGCTTAGGGCCGGCTTGCTCGTCCCGCTCGCTTCGCGAGCCCCTGGGGCGGACGAGGGCGTCCGCCGCTACGTGGTTCAGGCTGTTTTCTTTGACTGCGATTCTGCCTGGCTGGGGTCGCGGAGGGCCAGGCTTACACGCTCCAGTTCTGCCAACAGATCGCGCAGCTGGTCTTTATTTGCGGCCAGGTTTGCGGCCAGGCCGGGCTTTTTCAGCTCGCGCTGAAGTTCTTCCTGGCGGCGGCGCAGGTGAACGCGGCGGAGGGCGCGCACGGCGGATTCCAGCAGGTCGGGCGTTAGTTCTTCATCCTCCTTGAGCAGGATGGTCGCCAACAGACGGCGATCGGCGTCTTCCGACGGGACCTCCATTACATCGGCAACTTCGGGGCCGGCGTTGAGCAGGGACTCAGCCAGCGATTCGGTGGCCAGTCCGCGATGCAAGTGCTCGCTCTGCAGGACGAAGGCGGCCTGACGGGCGGGATCAAATTCTTCTTCAGAGCCATCGCGCATGGAGATGCGTTCTTCGCCGGGCTGGATCTGGCGGGCGGAGGCCAGAGCGCGGATCAGGATCTTTTCCGCGTCGGTGACCTGAACGTTCGCCTGGGCTTTGACCGTCGCCGCGGAACGGGTCACTGCTACATGTCTCAGTTCCTGGCGAAGCACCGGCGAATCGATGCCCAGTTTCTGCGCGATCTCCTGGGCTAGTTCGTCACGGACGATGCGGCTGGGCACGCGCTGGATGTGGGGGAGAAGATATTTAACGGCCTTGTCTTTGCCTTCGCCGCTGCGGATGGGAAACTGGGCGCGGGCGCGCTCGATCAGGTAGTCGAAGTAGCGCTGCGAGTGGCGCAGGGCTTCCGCGTAAGCGTCTTTGCCTTTGCGGCGGATGAAGAGATCGGGATCGAAGCCCTGCTCGAGGGTGAGGACCTTGATTTGAAATTCTTCTTCGACCAGCAGACCGATGGTACGTTCGGCGGCTTTCGCGCCCGCGGTGTCCGGGTCGAAATTGACGACGACATTCTTGCTGAAGCGGCTGAGCAGCTTGGCTTGCAGCTCGGTGAAGGCGGTGCCCGAGCTGGCGATCACGTTGTGAAATCCGGCGGCGTAGACGGATATGCAATCCATCTGGCCCTCGACCAGGATGGCGTAATCGAACTTGCGGATCCATTCCTTGGCCAGCTCGAGATTGAACAGGACTTTGCTCTTGGAGTAGATCGCGGTCTCGGGTGAGTTCAGGTATTTGGGGCCGGACTTTTCGTCGGTGGCGAGCGTGCGCCCGGTGAAGGCGATGACTTTGCCGGCTTCGCTGGCGATGGGGAACATTACGCGGTTGCGGAATTTGGAATAGAAAGCTGCGAGCTTTGAGCTGCGAGCTTCGAGCTGCGAGTCGCTCATCTGTGGTCGAGAAGAGTCAACACCCCCGCCCCTTCGACTCAGCTCAGGGCTGGCCTGTCCGTCCACAGAACGGACGGACAAGGACGGGGCACCCTCGGGTGTCTTCCAGGAGAAGAGGCCGCTTTCGCGGAGAGTCTCTTCGGTGAATTCACCTTTCAGGCGGTCGCGGAGGAGAAAGCCGGAATCGGGGGCGTAGCCTATGCGGAACTTGGCGGTGGTTTCTTCGTTCAGGCCTCGGCCCAACAGATATTCGCGGGCGCGGGCGCCCTCGGGACGGCGCAGACATTCCTGAAAGAACGCGACGGCGCGCTCGTGCACGTCGAGGAGCTGGGCGCGCAGGCGGGCTTCTTTGGCTTCTCCGGGAGTGGAATAGCTGGCCTTGGGCAGCGGGATGCCGAGCTTCTGCGCCACCAGGCGCACGGCTTCGGGGAAGGTGATGTTTTCGATTTTCTGCACGAAGCTGAAGACATCTCCGGAGACGCCGCAGCCGAAGCAGTGATAGAACTGGCGGGTGGCGTGGACGGAAAACGATGGCGTCTTCTCGCCGTGAAAGGGGCAGAGGCCGGCGAAGTTCTGGGCTCCAGCTTTCTTCAGCTTGACGTAGTCGCCGATGATGCGGACGATGTCGGCCTGCTGCTTGACGGTGTATGCGAAATCGCCGGGGTTGGACATGCGGATGGCTCTTGGCTCTTGGCTCCTACCTCTTAGCTTTCTGGCTTCTCGCGGCTGCTGAAAAAATAGTTTCTGTCCACCGGCCCTCAGCGGCTAAAGCCGGCATTGATATTAGTCCGGTTATCGCAGCGCTGAAGCGCTGGGCTACCCAAAATCAAGCACCGAAGCAGTTCTTCAGTTGCCAGCCTTCTAGCTTTGGCGCTGAGGGGCCTCCTTGGAATTGTGAGGGAGAAAATGGCTGCTGGGAATATAACAGTGCGGCATGGCCGCGGAAAAACTGTGGAATACGTTGGGAATCCGTTGAGGGCAGAGGAAAAGCGGGATGTCTGAGGCGGTGAACTCCGATTTCATTTTTATGGATAGAAAACGGGGAGGGGGGCGAATGTGCATGGGTAGAGGTGCCGTCCCTGCGGAGTCTGTGTCGTAGCGCGTCTTGCGCCCCTTCGGGGCTTATATTCCTCCCACTTCTGACCCACGGCTTACGCCGTGGGCTGCATTCTTGCGCCGCTTCGCGGCTACGAAGCAATTGGAGGCCCCACTTTTTCCGCGGACTGTTGGCTATGACACAGACTCCTGCGGGACTCGTAGTGGGCTGGCAGGTTACCCGGGGCTTACGCCCCGGGCTAATGAATGGCGCCGCTTCGCGGCTTTGGGGGGGCTGCCCGCGAAACCCCAGCCCCGGCGATGCGGCCGGCTGAAGCCTCGCTCGCTGCGCTTGCTGGACGGGCGAGGCGCCCGTCCCTACACATTATTTCTCGGCACCACACATCTCTCGTCCAAGCATATTTCTCGTCACTACATATTTCTGGTCCCCACATATTTTTCGAGTCTACATATTTTTTCGTCCGGCGCATATTTCTCGTGTACACATTTTTCGCCCCGCACACATTTCTCGTGCCCACACATATTTTTCAGCCCTACACATTTCTCGTGTCCGCACATTCTTCGTCACTACATATCTCTCGTCCCCATACGTTCTTCGTCAGTACACATTTTTCGTCCCTACACATTTCTCGTTACCACGCTTTTCTCGTCCCTGCGCATTTCTCGTCACCACGCATTTCATGTTCCTGCACATTTCTTATTTGGGTGTCTCGGTGGTGCCGGCGTCCGAGGAGGTGAGAATGGATTATCGGAAGTTGCTGATTAAGACCACGTCGCTGGTTATGTCGCCCTTGGACAGCAGCAATTGCTTGCCGTCGCGCGTCCAGGAGAAATCGAAGATCCTGCCGGAGGTGAAATGGGTGACCTGGCGGGGCGGGCCGCCTGAGAGCGGCTGCTCCCAGACGTTGGCTGCGCCGGCGCGGGTCATCCGGTATTGGACTGCTTTGCTGTCGGGGGACCAGTGCAACAGAGCAGCGCCGGTCGGGAGGGTAAAAACATAAAGCGGCGGGCCGCCGGTTGCGGAGACCACGGCAAATTTCACGATGGGAACCGGCTTGCCCTCCTGAAAGGTGTAGGCGATGAATTTGTCGTCGGCAGACATGGCGAAGTCGGCGCCGCCGGCAGAGCTGGCAATTTGCGTCGGGCTTCCACCTTCCACTGCCTGCCGGTAGATTTTCGTTCCAGAAGGATCCGATATGGTGTAGGCCAGCCAAGTGCCATCGGAGGAGCAAACCGATGCGCCGACGTCCTGCGGCGCCAGGGTGACGGGGTTGGAACCATCTACGTCGGCTCGCAGGAGCTGCACCTGGGTTCCGGTGTAGTTGTCGAACAGCAGATAGCGGTCACCACAGTTCGACAGGGAGTTGAAATTGCGCACCGAGGGGATCGGAGTGGTTCTCTGCGTGCCGTCGGGATTCATCACTACCAACTCCTCGTCGCGACCGCGCACCAGCACCTTGCCGCCGGGACCGGGCGCCACGCCGGTGTCGTTTCCTCCTTCGGAAGGGAGTTCTTTGGCCTGCGCCGAATCTCCGGCGGGCGCTGTCCAGATATTGGCCACCCGCTTGGAGTCGACTGCCGCCAGCATTTTGCCGTCGCGCGTCACATCGAGGTGCCCGCCATAGTTGTCCAGATCGTTGGTAAAACGGCTGCGCTCGCCGCCGGGATAGGTGACCTGCCAAATCTGCGTTCTGTTTTCCTTCTTGACCCCTACCGGAACCAGGAGTCCATCGCCTTCCGGCAACCAGGTGGGCCGACCCAGAAAATCATCTTCGGTGGTGAGTGTCTTCACACTGCCGTCCGATACCCGGATGACGTTGAGCGCGAAGGCTCGCTGGCTCCCGATCCGCAGGAACGATGCGGCGATGTTCTGCCCATCGGGAGACCAGCTGGGGCCTGTCATGAAAAGGGCCTCGGCCTGCACATTCGCCAGAGAGCGGTCATTACTGCCGTCCGCCGCGGCGATGCGGAGCTGGATAATGTTCTGGTCGGGAATGCCGCGCAGGTACGCGATCTGCTTTCCGTCGGGTGCAAAGCCGACGGGGCTGTCGACATCGCGAAGGAGTTGACGTGGAGTCCCACCCAGCACGGGAATGGAATAGAGGTAGTGATAGAGTTGTGTCGATTTGTCGGAGCGGACGTAGTAGATGTAATTGCCATCGGGGGAAAACGTCAGACCCCAGAAGTCGGCGAGGTCGGGCGGCAGAATTTGGACGTCGCTCTTGGTGGCCACCTGCCGAACCCACAGGCTTTGATTTTCTCCGTCGCGCATGGCATAGGCGGCATAGCGTCCATCGGGCGCGAGCGCGGCCATTGCAGCTTTGCCGTTTTCCGTCAGCTTCGCGATCTGCATGTTCTGAAGATTGAAGCTGGCATGGCGGTTGAGCATCCGGTAGGCCACGAACGAGACAGCGGCCAGTAGGATCACAGCGGCCGCCGCGATCGCGGCGCGGGGGAGCGTCTTTTTGGCTGGAGGGGCTTGCGTGGCGGCCGAGGCTAATTGCGCGGAGGAGATGCGGCCGGATTCCATCGGCGAAGAAGCTGCCGGCAGAGCGCCGGTGTCGATGCGCATGTGCCCCGAGCTGGTGTCGCGGCTGACGCGCTTCAGATCAGAGCGCATCTCGGCGGCGCTCTGGTAGCGCAGGTCGCGATCCTTTTCGAGAGCTTTGTTGATGATGTGTTCGAGCTCCTGCGGAACGTCGGGGTTGAGGCGGACGGGAGCGGCTGGGGCGCGATTCAGGATTCCGTCGAAGATGATTCCCGAACTTTCGCCGCGGAACGGGAGCGAGCCGGTCGCCATCTCGTAGAGCACGGCGCCGAAGGAGAACAGGTCGGTGCGGGCGTCGAGTTCCTTGGCGCGCACCTGCTCGGGCGACATGTACGCGACGGTGCCGACGGTGGTGCCGGGGCTGGTGAGGTTCTCTTCGGTGGCGCCGGCGGTCACTTCAGGCGATGCGCCAGTGGCCAGGTCGGCGTGCTCGCCGAAGGCCACCTTGGCCAGGCCGAAGTCGAGAATTTTGGCGTGGCCGCGCTTGGTCACAAAAATGTTTGCGGGCTTGATGTCGCGGTGGACGATGCCTTCGCTGTGGGCGGCGTCGAGGGCGTCGGCGATTTCGATGGCCAGCGACAGAATCTTCTCCAGCTCCATGGGCCGGCCGGCGATCTGGTGCTTCAGGGTGACGCCGTCGAGGAACTCCATCACGATGTAGGCTTCGCCACCCTGGTCGCCGATGTCGTGAATGGTGCAGATGTTGGGATGATTCAGCGCAGAGGCAGCCTGGGCTTCGCGGCGGAAGCGGGCCAGCGCCTGAGGATCGCGGGCGACTTCCGGGGGCAGGAACTTGAGGGCGACGAAGCGATGCAGGCGGGTGTCTTCGGCTTTGTAGACCACGCCCATGCCGCCGCCGCCGAGCTTTTCGACGATTCGGTAGGACGAGATGGTCTGGCCGATCATAGTTTGGTCATTCGCGGTCTGGGCAATGCTGAAGCGGAATCTTACGTGGGCGAGGGCTTGAAATCAATTGAGAAGCGCGGGCGATGGGCGCCGAGCCAGCGCCTAGCAGGCTGCTGAAGAACAATTTCTGCCTGGCAGCCCGACCACCGCGGCTAAAGCCGGCGTCGAAAAATAAGCCAGCTATCGCAGCGCTGAAGCGCTGCGCCACCCAAAATCAGGCGCTGAAGCGAGTTTTTCAGCAGCCTGCTAGTGCACTTTTTCCCAGACAATTTTCCAGCGTGCGACGGAGGAATCGTCTTTTGCGACGTCGCTGAGGATGAGGCGTTCGCCTTCGAGGAGGTAAGGCCGGATCTGGCGGGATCCGACGTATCCGGGATCGGTCGCCACTTCGGGTAGATGAACGATATGCTTCTGCGGCGCGTCGATCTCGTAGCGGCCGCAGTAGGCGAAGGAGCCGTCGGCGGCGGCGGCTTTTTCCTGGGGCGCAGGGTGGAGCGGATGCGCCCATTTGGGGCGATCGGGATTGACCAGCTGCGCGCACATGTAGCCATCGCGCTGGTACAGGAGGAAGCCCTGGGCGTGAGGCCCGAACGACGGGAAGGGGCGAGTAGTCCCGTCTTTCAAGGTTTCTTCTGTGGAGACCAGCTTCCAGGTGCCCACGATTCGATCACGAATCTCGGATTCGGTTTGCGCATGCGCTGACCGGGTGGAAAGAGCTAACCCGAGCAGAAGCAGGAGAGAGATTTTCATGTCGGCTTGCCTCCGAGTCGCACTTTCGGATTGGTGCAGGAGAATGCTAGATCTCACCACTAAGGACACTAAGGGCACGAAGGAAGGCTGCGAGGGTCGCGGTTCGTGAGACTTCTTGTCCTTCATGGGCTGTCCTTGGGGCACCACCTGCGGAAGGGTAACACGACCGGTGTTGGACGATGGATTGGAGGAGATGGGGAGCGGGGCTTCCGGCCGGGGCTTCAACTTTTTTGAGGAGCCGCCGATAGGTATCCCAGAGGCTTTATCTATGCCTACGGTCGAGAAATACGCGGCCTCTATCGTGGAGCAGTATCACGTGGAGGCGGACACGGGATCGGCGGCGCATCGGACGGCGGATGCGGCGATCCCTCTGCTCAAGCAGTGGGGGAAGGAGCATCTGCTGGGGATCACGCTGTCGGGGGCTTATGCGAAGAACACGGCGATTTCGCTGATTTCGCACGTGGATGTGCTGGTGGCGCTCAGCCCGGTTCCGGGCATGGAGATGAAGCAGGTTTTCTGGAACCTGTTTTCGTTCCTGACCGATCACGAGCAGACGCCGCACACTCGAAACGTGTCGATCCAGATTCGGAGCAAGGGACTGATGGTGGACGTGATCCCGACGTGCCGCAACGGGTCGAAATCGGGCAACCTGCTGTTCAACAAGAAAACGGGGAAAGAGGTATCCACCGACCTGGCGCGGCATGTGCACCTGGTGGCGAACTCGGGGCGGCAGCAGGAGATATGCGCGCTGAAGATCTGGCGGGAGCGGTTGTCGCTGGATTTTCCCTCGCTGTATCTGGAGCTGACCGTGCTGCGGGCGCTGGAATCGGAGCGCTTCGGACAGCTGGCGGACAACGTGCTGGCCGCGCTGCGGTATCTGGCGAACCGGTTCGAGCCGGCGGTGGTGCGCGATCCGGCGAATGGGGACAACATCCTCTCGGACGATATTTCTGCGGGCGCGAAGCAGGAGATCGCCAAGGCGGCGCGGAATGCGCTGTACGATGAGAATTGGAAGAAGATTTTGTGGTGAGAAAAAGCAGGTTCCTCGCTGTGGTCGGAATGACAGCACGGAGGAGGGGAACGCGTTCGCGGCGCTGAAGCGCCGCTCTTCCACGGTGCACCGCCGCACCACGCTCGCGGGATGAAGGCCACGGGTGAGCGAATCCGCTCTAGCGTCCCGGCCACGGCGCGTCGGGATCAAAACTGCGCCGAATCGCCAGAACCACTTCCCGCATACGCGTCATGGAGAGAACGCGCCGTTCCTGCGTCAGCAGCGCCCGCTTGGCCAGAACTTGCATGAAGTGTCCTTTTACGAACGACGGACCGGGCAGCCCGGTTTCCCCCGCAGGAAGTTGAACCACGGTCGCGCCCTCTGGTCCGCTGCTGCTTAGCGGCACCACCAGCACAGATTCGGTCCGTTCGCTCAAGTTTCTTTGATCGAGCGAAACAATCAGCACCCAATGACGCACCGGCGGGTTGCTCAGGTTTGCGGTCCAGATCTCGCCGCGTCGCGGAAGGAGATTAGCGATCAAAGTCGATCCCTGCCGAGCTCTGAGACAGAAGCGCTTCCAGACGCCGTTCCTCAGCCGCCTCATCGTCAGTCATGTTGGCGAAATAGGCCGTCGTGTCGGCGGCGAGACGTTCGCGGTTCTCGTACATGCGCAAGCGCTCGATCGCCAGATCGAGGGCCTCGGCGAGGTTACGCGCCTCGCCACGGCGAATCAGTTCGTCGAGATGCGCGAGAGTGTGCGCCGAAATGGTCGTCGAGATCTTCTGGCGGGTCAGGCGGGCAGTGGTCGCCATGGCGAATACTCCTCTGGTCTGACATTCTATCAGATGATTACAGGATAATATATGGGACGCATGGATGACAATCTAACGTTAATGTTTTCAAGAGCATGAAAACGATTGTCGACTGTTGGATCGTTTGAGCGCTACTGCAGGAACACTTTTCCCAGGCAAAGAGACTACACCCTGAGTTCGACGACCGTCGCTCCTCCGCCGCCTTCGTTTTGCGGGGGCTCGGCAACGGACGCGACGTGGGGGTGCTGCTGCAGCATCTGGCGGAGGGCTTTGCGGAGGATGCCCATACCGCTGCCGTGGACGACGCGGACGCGGGGCAGGCCGGCGAGGAAGGCGCGGTCGACGAATTTTTCGACGGCGCGGGAGGCGTCGTCGACGGTCTGGCCGATTACGTTGATTTCGCTGGAGACGGCAGTGCCTTCGCTTTCTTTACTCAGCGAAACGGAGATGCCGCGGGCGCGGGCGGCCTGGACGGGGGTCTGGGACGGCTTCGCGCTGGTCTGTGCGCCAGCTAGCACTTCGGCGATGTCGTCGCGGGCGATCTTCATCTTCATGGCGCCCATTTCGACTTCGAACTGATGATCGCTGATCTTGCGGGTAATCCTGGCGGCGCGGCCGGTGGATTTCAGCTTGACGGTGTCGCCTTCGGAGACGTGCTTCACGATTTGGGGCTGAGCGTGGGGGTCGCCCTGGTCGGCGCCGGTGGAGTGGGCGACGACGGTGGAGTCGAACTGCTCGCGAAATTCGCGGCGCAGTTTGGCGATGCGGCGCTCGGCATCTTTGGAGAGTTTCTGGGCGGCGGCGCGATCCTGAATGGCGGTGACGGCTTCGCGGGCGTGATATTCGAAGTCGCGCAGGAGGGTTTCGAGTTTCTTCTCCAGGTCGCGGACTTTGGTCTGTTGTTCTTTCTTCCCCTCTGCCGCTAAGCGTCCTTTCTCTTTTTCCAGTTCCTGCTCGCGCGATTGCAGACGCAGGCGCTCGGCTTCGGCTTCGCGCAGGTCGGCGTGGAGCTTGTCGAGGAACTGGCCGACATCGCGAGCCTGCGAGCCGAGACGGGCGCGGGCGCTTTCGATGATGGCGGGATTCAGGCCGAGGCGCTGCGCGATGTTGATGCCCGCCGACGCGCCGGGGACGCCGACTTTGAGCTCATAGGTGGGCTGCAGAGTTTTCTCGTTGAATCCAACGGCAGCGTTGAGGACGCCGGGCGTGTTGGCGGCGTAGACCTTGAGCGAGGTGTGATGGGTGGAGATGATGGTCATGCAGCCGATGCCGCCAAAGTGGCCGGCGATGGCGACGGCGAGGGCGGCGCCTTCTTCGGGATCGGTGGCGGAGCCGAGTTCGTCGAGCAGGACGAGCGAGTGAGCGGTCGCGGTGCGAGAGATGAAATCGATGTTGGTGACGTGGGCGGAGAAGGTGGAGAGGTTCTGCTCGATCGATTGGTAGTCGCCGATGTCGGCGAGGATGGCGTCGAAGACGGGGAGGATGGCTTGGTCGGCGGGAACCGGGAGGCCGGACTGGGCCATTAGGGCGAGCAGGCCTACGGTTTTGAGGGTGACGGTTTTGCCTCCGGTGTTAGGGCCGGTGATGATGAGCTGGCGAGAGCCGCTGCCGTCGAGTTCTACGGTGACGGGGACTACGGAGCTGCCTTTGGATTTCAGGTTGCGCTCGAGCAGCGGGTGGCGGGCGTTGTGGAGAAGGAGGCTCGCTGCGGCGCCGAGCTGCGCTCGGCCGGACAGCCGGGGGCGGCTGTCCCTACATGGTTCTTTCCCATCTCCACCCGGGTCTTGCAGACTTGCGCTCGCTGCGCTTGCTGGACGGGCGAGGCGCCCGTCCCCACGTGGGCCTTTCCCATCCCCAGGTGGTTCTTGCCGACTTGCGCTTGCTTCGCTTGCTGGGCGGACGAATGCGTCCGCCCCTACGCGGACTGCGGTGCAATTGTAGTCTTCGGCGAATCTGGCTTTGGCGAACTGGAGTTCTAGTTCTGACAGGGCGTAGACTGCGGCGGAGATCGGCTCGGCTTGGGCGCCGATGCGCTGGGTCATTTCGAGCAGGATGCGGTGGATTTCGGACTGCTCTTCTTCCAGGAGGCGGACCAACTCGTTATTTTGCTCGATGGTTTCGAGAGGCTCGACAAAGACCGTTTGGCCGCTGGAGCTGGCGCCGTGGACCACACCCTGCACGCGGCGCTTTTGCTCGACCTTGACGGGGATGACGAAGCGCTCGCCGCGGATGGTGACGAGTTCGTCCTGGACGGCGCCGCCTTCGGCGAGGCGTTTGAGGTAGCCGCGGAGCGAATCCTGGATTTGGCGCTTCTGTTTTTCGATTTCGCGGCGAAGGCGGGCGAGTTCGGGCGAGGCTTTGTCGTCGAGGGTGCCGTCGGGAAGGATTTTGTTGCGGAAGGAGCGGAGGAAATCGGTGAAGTCGGCGATCTGATCGGAGAGCTGGCGAACCTGGCACCATTCGGAGCGCATGGCGGCGGGAGGGCGCAGGGCGATCTCGCGCCATTCAGCGGCGCGGTCAACGACGAGGACGACGTCGCGAATCTCTGCGGTTTCGAGGGCGGCGCCGGCGATGCGGGATTTCTCGACCAGCGGGGCGATCTCGATCAGGCCGGAGAAATCGAAGCGGCCGCCGACGCGGCGGAATTCGCGGAGTTCGGTGGTCAGTTCCTGCTGAGTTTCGATCCACGTTGGATCGGTGGAGGGGGTGAGTTGCGCGACGCGAGCTTGGCCTAGCGGAGAGCTGGCGTATCCGCGGAGGAGGTCGCGGAGGGCGTCGAATTCGAGGACGCGGGCGGAGGTGTGGAGGAGAGCGGCGGGCATCAGGTTTTTATGTTACAGGACCGATTCCCCGCCCTCGCTGCAAAAAACGCGGATGGGGCACGCGGCGGGTTGACACGTCGAACCTTGGTCAGGGGTTCAGGCGTCCCCCGCGGAGTCTGTGTCGTAGCGCGTCTTGCGCCCCTTCGGGGCTTATATTCCTGCCACTTGTCCAGCCGGGCACCTAGTGGACAGTTTAGACCGGGGACATAGTTGACAGATTTTGATCCGGGTTTTGGGGATGGGGTGCAGGGGAAGGGGGCGGTTCCCCGTCCCCTGCATCAGCTCTGT